>Ga0315295_10003815_pt1 | contig 12793 bp, 11 predicted proteins | sample YL17G14_0_MG_FD_204453 | JGI IMG/M metagenome (GOLD analysis project Ga0315295, IMG submission 204453) | Sediment microbial communities from Yellowstone Lake, YNP, Wyoming, USA - YL17G14_0 | ecosystem: Environmental > Aquatic > Freshwater > Lake > Sediment | place: USA: Wyoming | collected... | reverse complement strand
GCACAAGAAACGGACCGGCAAGCGTCCGCACATCGGCCTCGTCAAGCTCTGGGGCCCTCGCCCGCTGGCCGAAATCCAGCGGAGCGAGATACGGACCTTGCTCGAGGCGACAGCCGAGCGGGCGCCCACGATGGCGAACCGTCTGCTGGCGCTCGTGCGCAGGATGTTCAACTTCGCAATCGAGCACGACTGGATCGCGCTCAACCCGTGCCAGACGATCAAGGCTCCGTCGAAGAACGTGCAGCGCGACCGGGTGCTGACCGAAGACGAGATCGCCAGGTTCTGGGAAGCGACGGAGCAGGAGCAGCCGACCGTGCGTGCCTTGCTTCAGCTTCGGCTGCTCACCGCGCAGCGCGGCGGTGAGATCCTCTCGATGCAGTGGCAGGACCTTGATCTTCCCACGAGGTGGTGGACCATCCCCGGTGAGCGCGCGAAGAACGGCCTGGCGCACCGAGTCCCTTTGTCAGCACCGGTGTTAGAGATCCTCCGCCCGCTCGAGGTTGAGGCCGACAAGCGCGACCCGAAGTCCCCGTGGGTGTTCGCCTCGACGCGCCGGAGTCCTCTCAAACCGATTGAGCACGCGCAGAAGGCGGTCGAACGTGTCAGGCAGCGCTCGGGCGTCGAGTTCCGAGGACACGACTTGCGCAGAACCGCCGCCAGCTTGATGGTTGGCGCGGGAGTACCTCGCCTCGTGGTGTCGAAGATCCTGAACCACGTGGAGCAGGGGGTGACCGCGGTCTATGACCGGCACTCCTACGACGCGGAGAAGCGCGCGGCGCTCGATGCCTGGGGCCTCCGTGTGATGGCCATCGTTGCCGCCAAGAGGGAAGCGGCCCGTGGTGCCGCGACGGCACGTACGCCGGCAGGAGCAAGTAGGGGCCGCGTGGCGGCTCCCTCAAAAGCGGCGTCCGCGCCGCGTTATTCCGTCCGTCGGCGGACCCTCGACTCTGACAAGGTGGCTGCCCGTGACCGCCTCGCTCTCCGTGATCTTGGCGATCGACTTCGAACCGTGCTCGGTCCGAACCTGCTGGATCTTCGACTCTACGGGGCCAAGGCGAGAGGAGAATCGTCGAACGACGCCGAGTTGGAGGTCGCGGTTGTCGTCGTCGGCAATAGTGGAGAAGTCGAAGACCAAGTGGTCCGCGCGGCGTTCGACGTGGACGTTGCTCACCACGTCCATGTTTCACCTCGGGTTCTGACACCCGAGAGGCTGACGGACCCGGCGTGGCGAATGACCGGCTTCATTCGGGAGATAGAGCGGGACGGGAAATCGTTTCAACGGCACCGTGCCCCTGCGAACGTCGTCAAATAGATACCAGTATGTCGATATAATGACGACATACTGATATTATTGAGACGTAGACCGGCGCGCCGCGCCGCGTAGATCCGGGTTGGTTCGCAAGCCATACGCGTACTCATGATCGACCAGCTCCGCGCCGACGTTCCCCACGAGGAGTTCGACTACCTCGCCCTCACGGCTGGGCTCCGCGGGTACGCCCGGCCGCGCGATCGTGTGACGACGCTCCTGCGCCATCAGGCCATCATTCGCGTCAAGAAGGGCCTCTACGTCTTCGGCCCCACGTACCGTCGGGCGCCGTACTCGCGAGAGGTGCTGGCCAACCTGATGTACGGTCCGTCGTGCATCTCCCTCGAATACGCGCTGGCCTACTACGGCCTCATTCCGGAGCGCGTCGAAACCGTGACATCGGTGACCACGGGCAAGAGTCGTGCGTTCGACTCTCCCGTTGGGCGCTTCACGTACTGGCCGGTCCCCGAGCGCGTCTTCCCGATCGGGATCGACCGGATCGAGACTGGCGATGGCCGCGCCTTCCTCATGGCCAGGCGCGAGAGGGCGCTCTGTGACGTCCTGATGCAGCGTCGTGGCCTGAAGATCCGCACGCTGGGCCAGCTCCGGACCTGGCTCACCGACGATCTGCGGTGCGACACCGACGAACTGGCGTCTCTCGACGCAACGCTGGTGTCGGGCCTCGCCCGCACGTGGGGGTCGGCTCGGCTTCGGCTCCTCGCCCAACTCCTGCAGAACCGGAAGGCGTCCGATGAATGACGCGATTCGCCAGATGCTCGGCCGCTACCGTCTCGAGACGCTGGACGACCACGTCCGCGCCCTTCGCGAGATTCTGCAGGAACTGGCGCTGCTCGGGCTGTGGCGCAGCAAGTTCTTCGAGCACGCGGCCTTCTACGGCGGGACCGCGCTGCGCGTGTTGCACGGCCTCGACCGCTTCTCCGAGGATCTCGACTTCTCGCTGCTGGCGTCTGACGACGATTTCGCCCTCGCGCGTTTCACCGGCGCGCTGGAAGCGGAGCTCCGCGCGTTCGGGTTTGAGGTTCGCATCGCGGAAAAGCAAAAGGGCCACGCCAGCGCCATCACGTCGGCGTTTCTCAAGGCCGACACGCTGCAGCAGCACCTGGAAATCAGGACGCCAGCCGGTGTGATCCGGACGCTGCCCCGAGGGCAGGTCCTGAAGATCAGGTTGGAGATCGACACGAACCCACCGCCTGGCTTCGAGACCGAGGTCCGGTTCCTCCTGAATCCGATCCCGTTTCCGGTGCGCGCGTTCGCGCTCCCCGACCTGTTCGCCGGCAAGATGCACGCACTGCTCTGCCGTCGCTTGAGGGGACGCGTGAAGGGGCGCGATTGGTACGACCTGGTGTGGTTCGCAGGTCGTCACCCGGCGCTGCATCTCTCGCACCTCGAGGCGAGGATGGTGCAGAGCGGCGATTGGCCGGCAGAGGACCGCCTGACGCCGGAGGCGTTCCGATCACGGCTCGTCCAGGCCATTCACTCGCTCGATCTGAACCAGGCGCGTCAGGAGGTGGCTCCGTTCGTCGCCCACCCTGATGCCCTCTCCGCCTGGTCCGTCCCGTTCTTTCTCGACGTGGCGTCGCGCATCGTCATCACCGAGGATTGACCCTCCTCCTCTATCCCTTCACCATCCGGGCCACCTGGTTCCATGAGATGGGGCATGGACTGTGCGCCATGCTGCTGGCAGGGTCATTCGTTTCGCTGAGCCTCTTTCCCGACGGTTCCGGGTACGCCCTTCACTCCGGCACCCCTCTTCTTGGTCAGCCGGGATTGGCGCTCATCGCTGCCGCCGGGCCGCTGCGTCCGGCTCTCGCTGGTGCTTTGTTGATTCTCTTCAGCCTGCGTCCGAGGTGGTCGAGGCTTGGCCTGACCGGAGTGGCCCTGGTGACGCTGCTCTCGGCGCTGATCTGGATCCGCACGGTCTTTGGCGTCAGCCTGATGGTGCTGTGGGCGCTCGTGCTGCTGCTGATCCGCTTCAAGAAGTCCGAACGGTGGCACAGCCTGACCTTGCAGTTGATCGGCGTCCAAGCCTGCATCTCAGTGTTCCTGAACATCGGCTATCTGTTCACCGAGAAGGTTCGGGTGTCAGGGCGACTCGTGTACTCGGATACTGGACAAATCGCAGCGGCCTTGTTTCTTCCCTATTGGTTCTGGGCCGTTCTGCTGACGAGCCTCACCCTGTGGCTTCCGGCGTGGAGCCTCGCCCGGGCCCTGCGGGCGACAGGCAGACTACGATAGCCCCATCGGGCGAATTCGCGCCTGAGCGTCCGCGGTGAGACGATATCCGATCGATCTCAGCAGCCGACCGGGCGTGACCCCTCCGGTCGGCACGAGGGGGTCGCCGTCATCAGTGGACGAAGATCAGGACGGGCGAGAAGGCGGGCGGTTCGACACGGGACGATCACCCGGCCCAGTTCCGCGAGAGGCGCCCGGCCTGGGTCCTTCGGATCGGCCGACCGATTCGGATCGTCGAGAGCGTGTCGGCTTCGCCCTCTACATGGTCGGAATGCTCGGCTGTCAGTTCTCCCGCCTGCGGGGCGACTCGGCGCCGTGGTCCGAGGTCCTCGGATTGGGCATCATCGTCGCGGCGCAGTACTCGCTGCTTCTGCGACCATTCTCGGAACGGACGCTTCGTCTGCTCGCGGCCGGAACCATCGCCCTGCTGTTCGCACGGGCGCGGGCGACCGGCGCAGAATCCGTCATCGCTTACTGTGCCCGTCTGACGATCTTTGCGGCATCGGCCCAGGCGATCCTACTGGGCTATCGCCGGGCTCGGCGACAGATCAGGCCGCCGTCGTGCTCGCCGACGTGCCCGGTGCACCCTGCGTCAGGCACCCCGAGTCGCGCGACGTGACCTGACGGGCTCTGTCACAGGCGAGAGGGCGCTTGTTCTCCGCCGGCGGCGCGTCCAGAATGAAGGCGCTGTGAACGAGTACCAACCGACTCGGGTAGAAGGACCATTCGAGACGTGGCGGTGCTCGCTGCCGGACGGTCGCACCGCACGGGCTGCGTGGTCCCGTAGCGCGGAGTCGTGATGGTCCTGTGGTTCGTGAACGACCGCTTCGACGGCAGTGAGCAGTACTCGGACTGGGCTACCGCCGTAGAACGAGCCGGGAGAATGCGCGAGTTGCTCGTGTCACGGGCACGACCGGCTGACTAGGAGGGCACGGCCCATCTTCGGAGTCACGACTGTCGCCCCGTCTGCCTGCACGGACCGCGGCACGTGTCCGCTCGCGACGGCGGCCTGGCGCCCTCAGCTACCAGGAATAGACCGCCTGCGCAAATGACCAGTTTGCCGGCGATGCGGGTCCAGTATTGCTGACGAATTGTCCGGGAAAGTAGTGCCCGAAGCCAGCCATCAGTTCGAGGTGCGTGGACACGTTCCAGACGACGCGGAGATCGAGTTCCTCGCCGAGCGCCGAGCCCGATTGACCGGTCGGGTCCCGGCGATATGGCTTGAGACTCGTCGTGTACCACGCGTCGGTCGGTCGATCCAACGCGAAGTGATGGAATTCGACAAACCCGGCCAACCCGCGAAGTGGCGTGACACTGAAGTCGAGCTCAGCATCTCTCAGGTTGGCCCAGAAGAAGAGATTCAGGTACCCGTAGAAGAAGATGTCGCGCCCGCCGTAGACTCCGTCGAAGGTGCCATGGACCCCGTCGGTCGGGTTCGAGTCGCCCGAGCCCCACGTGTACTGCCCGCCCAGTCGAGGCTTCCAGGGTGTCGGCAGGGTGACCCCGATCTTGCCGCTGGCGCCGTACGCGCGCACGGTGTCGCGCCCATATCGGCCGGCCTGGGCGCCAAAGGTCGCACTGGCGTCCACAGCCTTCGTGAACGGGTGTCCCTCGATCTGCAGGCCTACCGTGTGAGACAGCAGGTCGCCCGTGCCCGATTCCCCGACGACCTTCCCGCTGCTGTCGTGCTTGAGCACATAGAACAAGTCGAGGCGGACCGGCAGTCTCTTGACCTGGGTGTAGTTGACGAACGTGAGGAAGTCATCGACCGCACGGTCCGGCCACACGTCTGATTTGTAGAGCAGGTACTTCCCCACCCAGAAGTCGCTGGCGAAGCGCCCCGTATCGACCTTCACCATCGCCGCGTCCCAGGCAAGGCGACCCGTGTTGCCCCAATTGCCGGGGCCGAAGACCCGCTGGTCGCCGTACGAGATTTGCTGCCGCCCGATGCGGAACCCGACTGGGCCTCCGCCGATGTGCAGCCATTCTGCGTAGAGTTGCCGGATATCGAGCGTGTCCTCGATCGGGCTGCTCTGGGGAAAGTCGCTGTCATCGAACCTGGTTAGGAACGCATGCGCGTCCTGGAGCTGAAGGAACACGCGCTGCCCGCCGTTGAATCGAGCCGTCAGGTCGAGACGCACACGTTCGAGCAGAAGCTGGTCGTGAGCTCCAGGCTCGTATCCCTTGATCGTGAATCCCTCGTCGTCCTCGAACCTCGCCCGCGCCTGCCCGCCCAGATCGAGCGTGACAGGCCCGAACCGGATGTTCTTGAGATGTGCCCAGAGCGCGTCCTCTCCGGTCTGTGCTGCCGGCGCCTCCTGGTCCTGAGCGCGTGCCGCTACCGGGACGAGACCCACCGCGAGCACCAGCAGCCACGTCACCGCCCGTGCACGTCGTGTGCGAAGCGACGGGTCTCGGCGCGCGTCGTCCATGCGTTCCCTACACCAGCTTGAACAGATGGAGCATGATCTCCACCGCGAAGAACCACATGATGAACGCGAAGGCGACCTTGACGAACTTCGGGCTCGCCTTGACGGTCACATGGGATCCCACGGCGGAACCGAGGGCCGCGGCGATAGCCGTGACCCCGATCAGTGCGTATTCGATCTGGCCGACGGCGAAATGACCGACGCTCCCCACGAGCGAACTGACGGTGACGATGAGCGCGTTGGCGCCTGCCGCCTTCTGGGCGGAATACCCCATGTAGAGCACGAGAAACGGGAAGATCATGAGCCCGCCACCGACGCCGATGAGGCTGGAGAACACGCCGACGGCGAACGAGAAGGCCACGATGGTCGTGGCGAGGCCCGACGACAGCGGCTTGACGGGTTGCCCGGTTTCGCCTCTCCCCGATCGGATCATCAGGACGCCGGCGACCGCCAGGAAGGCGGCGAACAGGCCGAGCAGGACGCCCTTGGGCGCACGACTGCTCAGCAATGCACCGAGAATGGAGCCGGCCATCGTGCCTGGGAGAAAGACCGCGCAGAACCTGAAGTCGACGAGGCGGTTTCGCGCGAAGACGATGGTGGCGACCAGCGCTGTGACGAGATTCAAGAACAGCGCCGTGGAGATGGAGACCCCCACGTCCCAGCCCAGCATGACGAGAACCGGCGTATAGAGCGAGCCGCCGCCCTTGCCGAACATCGAGAACACGACCGAGACGGCCAGCACGACGAAGAACGGGATGATCAGCGCCGTCACGGGATGTCACCCGGCTTGTGCGACGTGCAAGGATGATCGTCCGTCGGAGGCGGCGACCCGGTCCGCGCGGCGTTGGGCGATTGGTCCCACCGACCCAGCAGGTCGCCGTTCCCGCATCCGATCACCTCGGGTTCGAGCGTCGCATGATTGACGCCCCATTCGGCTTCGAGGAAGACCTTCATGGCGCCGAGCAGTTCTTCGATGCGGCGCCCACCCAATTCGCGCCCGAGATCGACGTGCGCGGTGAGCACCCGCTGGCCTGGCCCGATCTCCCAGACATGAAGGTGGTGGAGCCGCACCGGCGGGAATCGCTCCTCGACGCCCGACACCAGCGACGGGAGGTCGATCTCGTCGGGCGTGGCCTCGAGCAGCGTCCGGATGGTCTCCCAGACGAGCGTCAGGGCGCCGCGGAGCACGGCCGCGCCGACGAGCAACGCCGCGACGGGATCCACGTAGGGGCCCACCGACGTGCCGGCCAGCAAAGCGGCTATGACGACGGCGAGCGACGCCAGCGCGTCCTGCGCGAGATGAAGGAACGCGCTTCGAACGTTGACGTCCCGCTCATCGTGACGGCGCAGGAGCAGCACCGAGCCCACGTTTGCACCGAGGGCCACCAGCGCGACCGTCAGCATGATCCCTTGATCGACGGAGGCTGGGTGCTGCAGCCGCACGATCGCTTCATGCGCAATCAACGCCGTCACGGCGACCAGCGTCACCGCGTTCGCCAGGGCGGCGATGACCTCCGCGCGCTTCAGTCCATAGGTGTGGCGCGGCGTCGGCGGGCGGCGGCCGAGCCGGCGCGCGCCCAGCGCCAAGCCGAGCGCGGCGACATCGCTGAGATTGTGCGCGGCGTCCGACAGAAGCGCGAGGCTGCCCGCCATCAGGCCGCCGATGATCTCGGCAACCGTGATCGCCACGTTCAGGCTGAGGCTCATCCAGAGCCGGCCATCGAGCGCACCCCCGGTCAGAGGCTCGTGGCTGTGTCCCATCACCGCCTCAACGTCCGTACCCGGAGCAGGGGATGCAGACCGGTTTCCCGTCCTTCGTTCGCACGTAGCGTTCGAACACGTACTCGCCGCACGTCGAGCACAAGGACTTGTTGAACGAGCCCTTCGGCGGCTGGTAGCGGAAGTCCGGTCGTGGCTGCACCGCGTAGATGGCCTCGTCGGTGAGCGACAGCGTCCAGTCGATGGCCGCCTGCGTCACCGCCGCCGGAATAGCCGACGGCTCGACCCCACGCTTGCGATAGGCAAAGAACTCTTGCGCACCGAACGTGTCGAGGAACTCCGTCCTGAGCGCGTAGCGGACGGCCGTCTTGCCGGGGTACCAGAACGTGGCCGCCAGCTTGCCCCAGAACGTCTTCTCGATCAGCGTCTTCCCGAACGTGGCGCCGGTCGCGATCTGAATCCCGTCCATCAGGCACGTCTGGGGATGCCCCTCACCCAGTTCGCAGATGACGTGGAGGGTGTGGTCCATCTCGCGGGTCGTGCCGAGGGCCTCGAGCGCCAGCAGGCCCATGCGATAGCCAAGCGGCATGAACGGACACCGATGCCCGTGGAACTCGAACGCCCAATCCGGGGGCACCGACAGCGACGGTGGTTGCGACATGTGACTGGCTCCTTCCGTGCAGGCTCGGCGCGTCGGTGAGGGCCGCGGGCCTGCGATTGTATGGCTATGTGGACCGGTTGGCCGGCGCCACCCGATGTTCCTGTGCGGGAGCAGGTCGCCGCCGCCGACAGCCGCGCCCTTCGATCCCCATCGCGCTCAAGTCGAGTCCCGCCCGGCACAACCGATCGAGTGGCACGCGGCGAACAGCCTCCAGCAGTCGGGCATCGTCGATCACCTGGCGATCTTCCTTGACCAGGTGCAGAATCTCGCGCAAGACACTCCCAAGCGGCTCTTCATCGGTCAGCCCGTACTGGACGAAACGTCCTTGCTTCTGTTCAGCCACCAGGCCGCCCCGGCGCAGGATCGCCAGATGCACCGACACGGTCGACGCGGCGAGCCCCAGAACTGTTCTGATCTGGCAGACATAGAGGTCGCCCTCGCGAAGCAGCGCCAGGATCCGCAAACGGCCTGTGTGCCCCAGCGCCCCTCCGACCGCTTCGAGCGTGTCGAGCGTCACATCGTTCATCTGTCCGTCTCCTGCAGCCGGACGCCCCTGCGGCGAGCGTCCTCCGGGCCTCGCGCCGCGGCCGTCATCGGAACAGCACGGCACGCAGCGTGGCGCGATCGAACGTGCCGCCCACCAGGTAGATATAGGTGGTGACCCAGTTGGCGAGGATCGTCACGACGCCGAACACGAACATGCCGACGCTCATCAACGCCCAGCCCGAGAGAATGTTGCCCACCACGCACCCGGTCGCGAACGCCGCCCCGGCGCCCACCAGGATGCCGCCGAAGAAGGCCGTCACCGTTTCGACCGGATCCCTCGGGAGCAGACGAGCGACGCCCGACAAGCGGGCCGCCACCCAGGCGCCCGGCACCATGGCGACCACCACGCTCACAAGCCACCAGTTGATGGGCTTGGGACGCGGTAGGGGTACCGGATTGGTTCCGGACGTCGCTGGCGATGACGCGGCACTCGTTGCCGCGGGCGCAGGCGACGTCGCTGGCGGCGGCGCAGGGCGCGTCACCGCTGCCGGCGGCGCTGGCTTCCAGACGTGCACGATCTGGTTGTCGGTCAGCAGTTCGTACGCCTGGAGCACGCCGTGGGTGACTCCCAACGGGTAGTTCCGGCCGCTGGCGGCAGACGACAGGTACGCGGGCACCGCCAGCAGGCCGATGGCCAGCCCCGCCTGCCACGGTTTCCATGACCCGGTGAGCAGACGGCGAACCGGATGGCCCTGGGCATCGCGCGCGGGAGACGGTCGCCTGGCCCGACGCACTAACACGCCCGCCACCGTCGCTCCCGCGATCCCAGTCGCCAGCACCCAGAACGGCAGGCCCGTCAGGGAGGTCAGCGTCACCGGACCGCCCTTCCCTGAGGTGACCACTTGGGTCATCATCAAACGATGGAAGGCATTGAGCGGGCCGTACTCCACGATTCCGATGCCGAGCGGCATGCCGGTGAGCGCCGCCATCGAGTTGAGGTTGCCGGCACCGGCCTTGAAGAGGCACCCGCTGATACAGCCGCCGGCCAGCACGGTGCCGACACCGAACAGCACCCCGCCGACGACGTAGTTCATCCAGAACATCGGCTTGGGCGCGAGGCGCACCCACCCGAGTTCAGCGATCGCGGCGAAGCCGACCATCGAGACCACGATGGCCACCCAGAGGCCGAACGTCTTGCGCCAGTCGCGCGCGAGGATGACCTCGCTGAACGCGGAGGCGCCGCACAGGTCGCCTTTCTGAAGAAGGAAGCCGAACAGGAATCCGACGGGCACGGCCGTCAGGACCCAGACTCGGGTCCACCACGCCGCCGCCGTCAACAGGGCCAGGGGCAGGAGGCTCAGTGTCACGTCGCGTCGCCAGGGTGTCGATTCGGTCATTGGGGTGCTCCTCGTTCTTTCACCTGAGACCTTCACTCGTCTGATAGCCCGAGGCCGGCGCAGATCTGGATCAGCGCGTCTCGCCGTGCCGCCTGCTCGGGCACGAAGACCGGGCTGCACCGGCGGACATGCGTCTTGCCAGCCCGCAACCGCACGGCGAACGCCATGCACGTCAACTCGCCGCACAGACCGCAGTTGGTCCCGGGCAGCCGCTTCCAGATCTCCACAGCCGGCGGCCGCTTGCGAGTCTCGTACGAAGGTTCGATCGTGTCGCGTGCGGCCCAGGTCTTCTCCACGAGGAGGCGAATGCCGTCCAGCGTGAGCCAGCCGTCCACGATCTCGTCCGCCTTGGCGATGGTGACGCGATGGCGAAACAGGGTGATCATCCGATGGCCGTCCAGGTAAGTCAGCGTCTCGGCTGCCGGCACATACGACGCGGTCGACACGACCGCGTTCACGTAGGGCAGGACCGGACCCAGATCGCCTCGCAGGTGCGCAATGAGGCGGATCTTCGTCTCGTCCGCGACGCAGGGCTGGAGCACCATGATGGCCGCCCGGTCGAAGCAGGCGCCGCGGGCTTCAGGCAGACTCCCTTCAGCCATGCGTGCTGCCGGTGTTCGGTGCTCGATCCACCCTGAAAAGATGAGATCGGGGGCGCACTCGGCGAGGCGTGCCCTGGCCTCGCGGCTCACGACCAGAGCCGGGAGCGCGACGCAGGTGAGCGGGGGCGTCGGATCGATGCGTCGGTACGGGGCGCCCATGCGATCGAGCACGGCCACCGCTCTATCGACCTCTTCCAGAGTCGGGCACGTCGTCGTCAGTAGATCGTCGCCGTCCATTCGAGTCACCTCCAGCAGGGTTTCTGTGAGCACACACGTCTCTCGCGTCGTTGGGCCACGTCAGTCCGCCTGGGCCGCCAGCCAGGCCAGGGCGTCGGCGGCCGTGTCGTTGACGGTGGCGGATTTCATCAGGCGGGACACGACGATCGCCTCGACAATCTCCGCCGTCGTCACGCCGGCCTTGCGTGCGTGCTTCACCCACATCAGCGTGCAGGTGTTCGACTGCAGCGCGGCCGCCACGCCGATGCCGACCAACCACTTGACCTTCGGCGGCAGCGCCTGCAGGTCGGGATTGTCCATCACCGCGGCGCGGTGATCCATGAAGGTCTTCGCAGCCGCCGGCGACAGCGCGGCGAGGCGTTCAATCGGGGTCAGAAACGAATCGGTCATGTCGAGACTCCTCATCGATGCTGAATGTCCGTACCCACCACCACGATGCCGTACTGCTGCAGGAGCGTCCCGCTCGCCCGCTCGAGCGCGGTCCTGGCCTTCACGTACCCCGCCAGGGCGGCGATCTCGGCCGAACGCGCCTGCGCGAGGTCGCGTTGATACTGGATGACGAGGAACGTGATGGACGCGCCCACCGCGAGCTTCTCCTCTTCGGCCGCGAGGGCCTGCTCCTGGAACTCGCGCTCGCGCCCCGTCGCCTCGAGCGCGGCCCGGGCCTGCTCGAGCACAATCCGCGCGTTCTCGATCTCGACGTGGACCTGTTTCCTCAGCTGAAGCAGGCGCAGTTCCTGCTGTCGCAGGGTGAGCGCGTCGCGCGCGTAGTCCGCGTCGGCCGCGCGGTTCCGGATCGGAATGGCGATCTGGAGGGCGACGCCGTAGTCGGGGAAGTCGCCCCGGTACAGTTGTGAGAGCGCGGTCCCATAGCCGCCGACCAGGGCCGGATCGGTCGCATGCGGGGCGGCGCCCGGCGCGGTAAGCGCGTTCAGGTCACCCGCCAGGCCGTTCGTGCGAGCGCTCGCCACGAGGTCGAGCGACGGGAGGCGCGCATTCCGGCTGCCAACGAGCGCCGTCCGACTGCTCTCGATCTGGAGCTGCGCTTGCGCGATGTCTGGCCGATCCTTCAGCGCGCGCTCGGCCAGTTCCGCGGTGGAAGCCATTGGCTCCTGCGGATCGACAGGCAGCGGATCGGTCGCCACGATGGCGACGCCCGCCAGCGCCGGGTCGCCGACGGTCTGCAGGCTGAGGTAGTCCATCAGCACGGTGGCCTGCTGGCGCCGCAAACTGTCCGCCACGATCACGTCGCGCTCGGCGCGCGCGATTTCGGCTCTCGCCCGAACCACCTCGATGGGGGCGCGGGTGCCGACGTCCACCTGCGCCTGGTTGTTGCGCAGGAGCTTCTCGGCGCGCTCCAGCGCCTGCCGTCGCACGCCGACTTCCTCGGTCAGGCTCACCAGGTCCCAGTACAGGCGAATCACGGCGGCCGTCGTGCTGACGAGCTGTTGCTGGAAGACCAGGTCCGACTGCTGCCGGCTGTTCTTGGCGATCCGGATGAACCGGGAGTTCAGCGCGGGTCCGAACCCCCTCAGAAGCGGCTGGATAAACGTGACCCCGAACGAGGTCGCGTAGTACGGGCTCAGGTCGAAGCGCGGTTGGTTCACCGACTGGCGGCTGTTCTCGGCGGAGATCGAGAGGGCGCCTCCCGTGAGGAACCCCCTCTGCCAGGCCACGTTCCACGCGCTCGCATCGCCCACCAG
>Ga0315295_10003814_pt1 | contig 12795 bp, 12 predicted proteins | sample YL17G14_0_MG_FD_204453 | JGI IMG/M metagenome (GOLD analysis project Ga0315295, IMG submission 204453) | Sediment microbial communities from Yellowstone Lake, YNP, Wyoming, USA - YL17G14_0 | ecosystem: Environmental > Aquatic > Freshwater > Lake > Sediment | place: USA: Wyoming | collected... | reverse complement strand
GTAATTGTTTCAACCACACACCCGCAAAAAAAGCCCAGGCCGGGAACACGTAATTATTCAGTTTTTGGAAAAACTTATTATGCAGTTCATGTCTCATTCGCCCGTACGGTGTCCTTCGGCCACCTCCCTGAGGCTCATTCGATCATGAACTGCATTTTACTTCCAAAAATTGAATAGTTACGGGGACACCAATCTTTTTATTTTTTAATTTTATAGATGGTGGTCCCGGTTTGTGATCGATGGGCCTGGACCGTTCCTTTTTTCTCCAGGGACCTCAATACATCAGCCACATCATCTACTACCCGATCGATTCTCTCTTGCTCCAACCACCAGGTAACGATTCCTTCCAGGGTATCGCCAGCCTCCGGGTGTTTCTTCAGGTAACTGACAATCTTTTGAGAAAGTAAATCTTTTTCATTTTTCATCGTACTTCTCACTCGATACATTACCTATTACGTCTTATACCTCATATTTCACCATTTACATTTACGTTTCACCTTACACTACTTGACATGCATATAAGATGCCAATTGGCCTTATCCGGGGAAATGAATAGTGTAAAAGGTTTTCCAGCAGATGGCTCATTGGAGTTTTTCTTGCGGGTCGGCAGGAGCGTCACTTTTTTATGACTCTTAATAAGACTGCCCGGCAGGTTAACCCGGGACAGCCCCATTACATCTATGTTTTTAGACCGACATTCATTTTTTCATTTTTTTACCAGCGTCACTTTTTTATGACGGTGCGCAGCGGCGTCCCCCGGCAGCATGCAAGGGATTAACCGGGTTTTCCCTTTATATGACAGGGTTTCAACCGGTTACCCCCGTATAAATCGATCAAACATCCAGCGTCATTTTTTTGTGACGGTGGAGGTCTAAGGATTTTTTACTTAAAGTCCCGGCTAAATTGACTGGGATGAAGCCGGTGTTTTGCCATCAGGTTCCACAAGGCAGTACGGCTTTTACCGGCCCTGGCTGCTGCCTGGACCATATCTCCATTAGACTGTGCCAGGAGCTGGCTCAGGTACTCTCGTTCAAATGAATGGATCATCTTTTTCTTGGCCCGGGCAAAGGTTTCTTTATAAATATTGTTATCGTTGGTTTGGAATTTTGGTCCAGGTTCGTCGCTCTCCTGGAGAAACTGGATATCCCTGGGCAGGATAATACCATTCGTACTCATGACCACCGCTTGTTGGATTTTATTTTCCAATTCCCTTATGTTACCTCGCCAGTAATTGGTCATCAGGAGTTCCACTGCTTCCGGCGATGCACCCGTAACACTCTTGTTGTATTCCTGTGAATATTTTTTAATGAAATAGTCTGCCAGGACCGGGATATCTTCTTTTCGTTTTCTTAAAGGCGGGATATGCAGCGAGACAATATTCAACCGGTAGTAAAAATCCTCTCGGAACCCCCCTTTTTTTACCAATCCCGGGAGGTCTTCATTGGTGGCAGCGATGATGCGAATGTCAGCGACACGGGTGGTAGAATCTCCCAGCAGCTTATATTCCTTATCTTGCAATAATCGCAGCAGTTTAACCTGCAGGTGAGTTGGGACCACCCCCACTTCATCCAGAAATAAGGTGCCGCCTTCGGCTTCTTTTACCAGGCCATCCTGGTGAAAAGAGGCGTCTGTAAAAGCCCCCTTGCGATGCCCGAACAATTCGTTTTCAAAGAGACTATCCGGGATAGCACCACAGTTGACCGGGACAAAGGGTTGATGAGACCTGGCGCTTAAATAGTGAATGGCACGGGCTGCCAGTTCTTTGCCGGTGCCGCTTTCCCCCGTAATTAATACGCTCACATCGCATGAAGAGATATTTTCGATTTGTTGACGAAGCCTGGTGACCGTCTCATTACACCCCAGGATCCGGTTTAATCCTGATTTTTTTTTGAGTGATTGTTTGACTCTCTCCCTTTCATTGGAAATCATTGTTACACCCCCATTTATTTTAAAATTTATATCTTCTCCTTATATTTATGTTTTTGTTAACGTCCTCCTGTATCTAAAACTTTTCAAACTCCGACTTTATATATATAATAATTTTAAAAAAAAGTCAACATCTATTTTTTATTTTTTTTTATAGGTTCCCCATGCCATGGGGTTTTATTTTAATTCTTTCAATAGTTCGGCCACAAAATTCCACACCTTACCGATGGTGGGAATAAGAATTTTTTCATCCGGGGAATGGGGGAATTTGAGGGTCGGTCCAATAGAAATCATATCCATTCCAGGGTTTTTGTCGCCGATGATCCCGCACTCCAGGCCGGCATGGATAACTTCTACCTTTGGTTTTTTATTGAATAGTTTTTCATAGATTTTAAGGCTTTTGGCCAGCAGGGGGGAATCCATATTGGGCTGCCATGGTGGATAACCGTCGCCGCTGTGTCCTTCGCCACCGGACAGGCGGGCCACGGCTTCAATCCTGTTGGTGAGTGCAGTAAGCCGGGATATCAATGAACTTCTCTGGCTGGTCAGGACCCTTAGCTGGCCATTCTCTACTCTCAACCGGGCCAGGTTATTGGAGGTTTCCACCAGGCCTTCGATATCGGTGGACATGGCGGCAACACCATGTGGGATTACCGTAATAAAATCGATAATCTTGTGGGTCTCTTCGACAGTCAAAGCCTGCCGATATTTCTCCTGGCTTTCTTCTACCTTGATGTGCAGGTCGGGGTCTGTGTTTTTAAATTCGGTTCGAAAGGTTTCCTGGGCTTCTGCTGTAATGGCCTTGACTTTTTCGCAGGCATTGGCAGGTACAAATATGAAAGCTTCGATATCCCTGGGGATAGCATTGTGAGCGGTTCCACCGAAAATGTCGGCTAAGCGGATATCCACGCTTTGCCTGATCAGATGGAGTGTTTGTGCCATGATTTTGATGGCGTTGGCTTTTTCTTTATTGATATCGATGCCGGAGTGTCCGCCTTTCATACTGCCGCCGGTTATTTTCATTAATTTCTCATCAGCCGGGACATTCATCACGGGAAAGGGAATGGAAAGATTGGTGTTGACACCGCCCGCACAACCCACGGTAAAATACCCTTCATCTTCGGAATCAAGGTTGATCAGGACCTGGCCATTAATAAACCCGGGTTCCAGCGCACTGGCGCCGGTTAGACCTGTTTCTTCATCCACGGTAAAGAGTAATTCGAGTGGAGGATGAGGGATTTCTTTATCCAAAGCCAGTGCCATTGCCGCAGCGACAGCGATACCATTATCAGCTCCCAATGTGGTTTTATCTGCGGTTAACCAATCACCGTCGTAAACAAATTTAATCGGGTCTTTGCTAAAATCATGGTCCGAATCCGGGGTTTTTTCACAGACCATGTCTAAATGGCCCTGGACAACAACGGTGGGGGAATTTTCATACCCGGGAGAACCGGGGACTTTAATCAATACATTATTCACCCGGTCGGTTTTCACATCGAAATGATTTTCTTTGGCCCAATTGACCAACCATCTGCAAATCGCATCTTCATTTTTTGAACACCTGGGGATTTTGCTTATCTCTTTAAACCACTTCAAAATCTCATTCGTTTTTTCATGCTCAACTTTCATGTTTAATTACTCCTTGTGTTTAATTAAAAAGTTAACTATAATGAAAAACCGACTAAATGTCAAGTCTATTCTCCGATTAATTGTACGACAATACGGCGATGGTGGGGTTTATTGTCAAATTCAAGGAATACCACTTGCTGCCAGGTCCCCAGGATAAGCCGTTTATTTTCAAAGGGAATCGTTAAGGACGGCCCGATCAAGGTGGCTTTTAAATGAGAATGTCCATTGCCGTCGTGCCAGGTTTCGTTATGAAAATAATATTCTTTTTCAGGGATTAATTTTTCCATTAGTTTGGGAAAATCTTTGATCAAGCCGGGTTCGTATTCGATGGTGGACAGTCCGCCGGTGGCGCCCGGTACAAATACCAGGGCACTGCCGTCGCTTATACCGGATCGATCGACAATTTGCCGGATATTATCGGTGATATCGACGACTTCATTCCTGCCTTTTGTTTCAAATTCAATGTGGTTAAGTTGTACCATAATTATATTGTATCACAATCTGGGGATCCGGGAAAGCCCATGATAAAGAAGGGAGGGTAGAAGGGTAGAAGGGTAGAGTGGTGGAGTGGTGGAAGATGAAAAAAAATTACAAATTACAAACAATATGGCCCACGAATTACACGAATTACCGCGAATTTGAGCAAACTCTAATGAAAAGCTTTTGCCGGGGCTACGCGCAAAGCGCCATGCGCCATGCGCAAAGCGCATGCCCCCCTGGCTGCCCGGAGGGGGACTAGCCCTTTACAGCCAGATTTTCAAATCTTTCATTTGTTGAGTTACAGTGCCGGGCCAGTCTTTATTGGCAGTTGGGCTAGCGGGGCTGGGGTGAAGGATAGTCCCGATGTTGATGTTTGAGTCTTTTAAAGCAGTGAGGGCCCTTGTTTCGGTAAATTTTCCCACACCGATTAGCCACTCCGGTGCTAATATCCGGGCCACCTGTCGGAGGTGACGGTCGCAGGCGTTGAAAAGGATTTGTTGTTCTTTTGGTTTGAGTTTATCCGGGGTTCGGTTGCGGCCGCTTTCTTCCATGAAGACCAGGGGGCAGTAATTGGCGACAAAGTGGTGTTCAAAAAAGTGTTCTGCTGTTTCAAATTTTTCTTTAAAGAGTCCCCACAGACGGAGTCCGCTGATTTCGGAGCGTTGGCATTGGAATCCTTCGATGGGTCGTTTGGGGTGTTGGTTTTTGGGTTGGTTTACCGGGGCATGGATGCCCAGCCAATCTTTGACTGCGTTGATTTCTCCGAAGGGTACGCCGGTTTGGGCCATGCCCCATGGTCCTGGGTTCATGCCTAGGAAAACAATTTTTTTCTTTGAGTTGCCATAGGTTTTGAGGTACAGGGTGTGGCTTTCCCAGGCGTAATCCAGCGGATTGTAAACCACAGCGACGGGAAGAGAAAATTGCAGGTCGGCAACCGCTTGACTTAATTCCCGGGCTGCCTGTATTAATTTGCTGCTGTAATTCATGTTTTGCCTCATCCAGGTTTTAAATTGTAAGTTGTAAATTGTAAATGATACTTGCAGTTTTATCAAGACTGTGGTAAAATAACCCTGCTAAATTAAGGTATGACCCTTAAAATAGCCGGGTTAAATTAAGAGGCATATATGAAAAAAGTTAAATTAAAGTATCGGACATTGAGCGTGAGGCAGCAGTGGGATAAGGCAGAAGAGTTCGATTTTAATAGAAGTGAGTTTATTGACAGGGAAATCATTGAAAAATTGAAAAAAAATTTTGACAGCCAAAACATCGAGGTTATATATGGTCCCAGGCAGAGTGGTAAAACAACACTTTTTATGTTTCTCATCGATTATTTAAATACTTCCGGTGTCAAAGAAGAAAATATCTGGTATGTGAATCTTGATCTTATCTCCGATTACACCCTTTTCACCAATGCGGCCAACTTCATTTACCTTTACGATAAACTGCGGGTAAAAGAAAAAATATATTTTTTTATAGATGAAATACAGCGGTTGGCAAACCCGGGGATTTTTTTGAAGGGCATTTATGATTCAAGACGTAATATAAAAGTTTTTGTATCCGGTTCAGCTTCATTTGAGATTAAGGCTAAAGTAAAGGAATTCTTAACCGGGCGGAAACGGCTCCACCAGGTTTTACCTTTATCTTTCAGGGAAATCGTCAAAAAAAAAGGCGTTGTCCCTGCCGATTTGCTGGAGCAAAAGATAGATACAAATAAAATGGACGAATGGTTTAGAGCGGATGATGTATATCGGAGGTATTTGCAGGAAGAATTGGAAAATGTATCGATATATGGACTTTATCCTGGTGTTTATGCATTGGCAGATACGGAAGCGAAACTGGAAGAGTTAAGTGAAATTTACAATTCCTACTTGAAAAAGGATGTTTTTGATTATTTTAGAGTGGAGCGTCCCGAGGTTTTCAATAATCTTGTCAAAGTTATTTCCAGTCAGGTGGGAAATGTGATCAATATTTCAGAACTTTGCAGTTTGCTTTCCGGTTCCAGGGAGACTATAGAGAGATACCTGGGTATTCTTAAAGATACGTTTATTATTTTCCTGGTAAGTCCTTTTATCACGAATAAGCGAAGTGAGGTAAAGTATGCCAGTAAAGTATTTTTTACCGATATGGGTCCCAGGAACCTGGCTCAAAAGAACTTTTCAAATATTTCAGCGCGCAGCGATACCGGCAGTATGATGGAAAACATTGTTTTTAGTGAAATGCAAAAAAGGTTGAAATTGCTTGATGAGGTCTATTATTGGCGAACCAAAAGTAAAGCTGAAGTGGATTTTGTATATTCCAGGGAAAATCAAAATATCCCGATTGAAGTCAAAACCGGGAGTGCGAATATTGGCACCTTAACCCGAAGTTTTCACAGCTTTATCGACATCTACAGCCCTCCAAAAGCGATATTTCTAAACAAAGACAAATTTGGTCTTTTCAAGGTTGGGCAAACTGATGTTTATTATATACCGGTGCATTGGTTTTTGCTTTGCGGTATCGATATGATCGCATAATTTAAAAGAGAATAAAATAATCTTTTTCCCCGCGGATATCGGTCTTACCTTCAACCTTAAATCAAAGATGGTAGAAGCAGTGACAAAAGTGGACCTTGAAAAGTACGAATTAGAAAAGGCTGAGGTCAAGCCAGGGGAAATAGAATCCTGTCTTTTGCGTAAGGATTATTCGCTGCATTATTTTAAAAAGGATGGCGATTTTACTGAAAGCGATTTGACCCAGGTTTTAATTGAAGAGTACGAAAAAAGCAACCGTTAGATATATCTTATTTCCCTTTTTTATCTTTCAATATATCCTGGAAAATTTCTTCTAAGGTGCTCATACTCTTTTGAGAACATTTTCCGATACAAAAATATTTCTTCTTCTGAAAGATAAGGGACTTTCAACTATTAAGAAAGCTTTTATCGATTCAAGGCCCCCGACAAAAAAGGGTTCTTTTAAACTGTACTTTTTATCAAAGACCCATGCCGGGATATCTATATTATTGGTAAAACAAAGCTCTTCCACCATGGCGGCAATGTAAGCCGCGTATTTTTTATTTTTTATGCCTTTAAAGGGAAATTCTTCCACCATTTTTTGTTTTTGTTCCAGGCTTGAGCGGTTAAATTCATCTATAAAATTTGCCAATAAAAACCTGGTATTTTCCATTTATTTCAAAATTTGTATCAACTGGTTCACGACGATAAAGAGCGCGGGAACTCCCACCAGGATGCCAATCATCCACTGGATCGTTGAAAATCGTTTTTCTATGGCTTCAAATCGTGCATTCATTTCTCTCTGCAAGGATTCAAATCGTCCATTCATCTCTCTCTGCAGCGATTCAAATCGCTTATCCACTGCCTCGAAACGTTCATTCATGGTTCTCTGCAATAAATCGAATCGTTTTTCCGATGCGTCGAATTTTGCTTCGAATATCTCGCGCAGTGCTTTCAGTTCCTCCTCGACTCGCACGATACGCTCGATCAGTGACAGTTCTTTAATACGTACGTCATTCCTGGCGATGAATTCTTCCAGGGCCTGCTTTAGACGGATTTCCATCATTTTTGAAAAATATTGTTCCATTTCAGCTTTGGTAACGACATTGGCATTGACACTTGTTTCCTGCATATTTAAAGCCTCCATCAGTATAATAGTGCAAAAATGTTTAAATGTCAACTCCCGGTTTATTAAGTTTTTTGCTCTGCCGGGGGGTGCTTCTTTAACCAGCGGTTGAACAGCCACATGCAGAAAGCTGACAATAAACCCACTGCCATCAGGATGACCCAGCCCAGGGAATTCCAGAAGGGATCAAGATTGAGCAGGCCGTTTTCCAATTTGACCGATTTGTGGCACATGAGTTCGTTGAATATAACTGCCCCGATGGGATTTCCAGCCAGTGCACCCAGGGCCATGGGTAAGTTGGCGTATCCCAGGAATAATCCTTCTTTGCCTTTGGGGGCCAGGGCACCGATGTACTCGTATTGCCGGGCAGCGGCAAAGAGTTCTCCAAAAGCAATCAGCGCTACCGTAAGTACCGCAAAAAGCGATCCCAGGGGTATTAAATCACCCAGGGCCATGCTGCGAATACCGCCGAATAAAACGATGGGACCTACATTGATGAGCATGGATAACCCGATAATTACAGATCCCACGATGATGGATTTGGTGGGTTTCATTTTGCCGAATAGTTTGACAACCAGCAGTTGGAAGAACACAATGACAAAAGGATTGGCCATGGTAATCAAATCGACGGCCGGGTTCAGTTCCACGACTTTCTTGAGGTAGAGGGGGATGACATTATAAACCTGGGCGTACACAAACCAGAAAAGGCTCATCACCAGCAAGAACAGGGTAAACCTGCCGCTGCGCAGTACCAGGAACATATCCAGCAGGATACGGCTTACAGAGCGTTTCGGTTTTTTCTCTTCTTCTTTTATGAAGCCGGCTTCTTTTTCCGGGTCTTTATAGAGAAAAAGCACCACAAAAAACGCCACGATACTGAATGCCACAGAGACTGCGTAAATATAACTGAGGTTGAAGGTGGTCCGGGTGACATAACTGACGGCCCGTCCACACAGGGAACCGATGTTAACAACCATGTAAAAGATACCGAACCCAAGGGTGTGCCGGGTCCCGGCTGTTTTTTGCACGGTGCCTGAGATGCAGGGTTTAATCACGGAACCGCCGATCCCGATGATGATAATGGCCAGGATAATGGGTATAATCACATCCAGGCCGGCGGTAACTTCGCTTTCCACGGTTGGTTTTAACACCTGGCCGCCAAACCATACCGGATAGCCCATCAGGAAGTAACCGACTGCCAGCAATACAAACGCCACCAGCAGGGATTTTTTAAACCCTACATGATCGGCAATGGTTCCCGACAGGATAGGAAGAAAATAAACCAATGTCCAGAGTGTACCGTTGAGGGTGCTGGGCCAGTAGTCACCCAGCCCGATTTGGCCTAGATATAGCACCACGAAACTGGCCATAGCATAATAGGCGCCGCGTTCAAACAACTCGGTTAAATTAGCCGTCCAAAAACTGCGGGGAAACTTTTCTTTTTTTGCCTCTTCACTCATGTTTGCTCCTTTTTTAAATATTTAGAAATAAGGAATTTTTTTAAAGTATGTTTATACCAATTATTTAAAGTTTTTGCAACCCAATTTTATTGACAATACACTCGAATTATGATAACTTTACCTATTAAAGGGTACATAACGCGGTAACGTAAGCTAAGGACTTTTTTGCTTTAATAATAAATTAAAACCATTAACAAGGAGAAGCGACAATGGATTTAAAGACATTTACACCCTTCGTAAGTCCTGGTACGAAAATGAAAGAACTGACTCTCCGGGCGGTACTGTTGGGAGTAATCATGGCCATGTTCATGGGCGCAGCCAATGCCTACCTGGGGTTGAAAGCCGGGATGACCATCGCAGCCACCTATACCACTGCTGTTATCGGCATGGCGGTTATCAAAGCCTTGCGGGGGACAATCCTGGAAGAAAACTGCGCCAGGACCGTGGGCTCTATCGGCGGTAATGTAGCTGCCGGTGCTATTTTTACGCTGCCGGCTTTCTTTATCGCCGGTATCTGGCAGCCCTTTTTTACCGTGGAACATTATATCGTCTGCACCATTATCCTGGTTGTGGGCGGCATCCTGGGGATCATGTTCGTCACTATCACCCGGCGTATCCTGATCAGCAACGAAGAACTCCCCTTCCCCGAATCCATTGCCGCCGCTGAAATACACAAAGCCGGCCAAAAAGGCGCTGGCGGGTCGAAATTCCTGTTCTCCGGCATGGGCCTGGGTATCTTGTTTACTTTACTCACGGAATTTAAAATCATGGGGCTTAAATTTCAAAAGATTATTTCCCTGGGGAAAGGTCAAGGTTCTATCTTACTGCGCGGCCCGGAAATGAGCCCGGCATTTTTTGGTGTAGGGTTTATTATCGGTCCTAAACTGGCCGCGATTAATTTCAGCGGCGGAGTCCTGGCCTGGGGGCTGTTGGCTCCGGCAGTGGCTTTTTTCTTAAACTACCATAACCTGGGTGGCGTTACCGATTGGGCCGTGGAAATCACCGATGTCTGGAAAAATTATGTACGCTACATTGCCATCGGCGGAATGCTGGTGGGCGCCTTTTATACCCTGTACAAAATGCGCAAAAACCTGGTCGAAGGTATCGCCCGCTCCTTTTCCACCCTTACGAAGAGCAAGGGTTCCGGCGATGCCGACCTGCCCCGCACCGACAGGGATATTAATATCAAATGGACCTTGATGGGAATTGTCATTATTTCCGTGCTGGTATTCTTTATCTTCAACTGGTTTTCCCATAATATCCCCGCATCTTTGGTGGCGGCAGTTGTCATGTTGATCTTCGGTTTTGTATTTGCCGCCGTTTCCGGGTACCTGGTGGGAATTATCGGTGTCAGCAGCAATCCTACCAGCGGTCTGACGGTTGCTGTTTTAATCGTGGTAGCCTTTTTAATGGTACTTTTTGGCTTATCTGGGGAGAGCGGCATCGGTGCAGTAATCGGGATCGCTGCTTTTACCTGCGTTTCCGTGTCCGTAGCCGGGGAAATGATGCAAGACCTGAAAGCCGGTCATATCCTGGGCTGTACCCCGTGGCGCATGCAGTTTGGCGATATCTTCGGCATCATTGCTGCTTCCCTGATCATGTTCCTGGTTCTCTCGGTCCTTCACCTGGGCAATATCAAACAGGTAGTTTCCCAAAAATTCGAGACCCTGGAAAAAGAAAATGTCCAACAGGTGGTTTACGAGGGCAATAACAAAGCTGTCCCGCAAAGAACCTATTCCATCGATGAGATCAAAAAACTCCCCCCTGAACAACAAAACGAAATTCTCCAGACCAATGCCGGGTTCGGTGGTGAAAAAATCGCCGCCCCCCAGGCAAGTTTGATGGCCATCGTTGCCAAAAGCATCATCGAGAAAAAAACCGGATGGATTCTCGTTATCATCGGCATTTTCATGGGGCTGGCTTTTATACTGATGGGCATCAAAAGCCCCATGCTGGTCAGTGTCGGCATGTACCTGCCCATCGATACTTCCTTTGCCATTTTCCTGGGTGGGGTATTCAAAGGCATACTTGATCACTTCGCGGAAAAGAAAAAGTTAGCCGGGGAAGACAAAGAGAGGGTAAACAATACCGGCACCCTGCTGGCTTCGGGACTGATTGCCGGTGAAGCCCTGATCGGGATTCTTTTCGCAGCTCTTGCTTTTGCGGAAGTTCAGCTTTGGGAGGTGTTTAAAAATTCTTCTTACCTGGCCAGTTTCATTGTTATGCTGCTGATCGGTTCGCTGCTGGTTACTATTGCCGCCAGGAGGGCAAAGACCTCCGTGAGTTCGAGTTCAGCCGGGGCATAAGTCTTATAATTGCCACCACGGTACTGCCGGGATGCTTGACTGACTACCAATGATGCTCTCTCCATTGAAAATGATCAGACCTTTTGTTTGGGTATTACCTCTCAATCCCAACCACCTGGTTATATTATCCTTGAATGAAGCGGAATATGTACGGGAAGTTTTTATTTCTACCGGGTATAACTCATGCCCGAAATCAACCAGTAAATCGATTTCATTACCGGTCTTATCTCTCCAAAAATAGAGGGGCGGGATTTCGGCAATATGACAGATACGCTTATAAAATTCGCTAATGACGAAAGTTTCAAAGATATTCCCCAATAAAGGATGAGTTTTGAGATCACTGCTGCTGCGGATGGATAATAAGAAACACAACAGCCCGGTATCGCTGAAGAAAAGCTTGGGCGTTTTTACTACTCGTTTTGAGAAACTCCGGTGATGCGGTGATAAAATAAATATAATTCCACTGGTCTCCAGCAGTGACAGCCAATTTTTAACCGTGGGCAGAGAAACACCGATAAGGCTGGCTAACGAAGCATAATTAATTAATTGGCCGGATTGCGATGCAATCACCTTCAGGAAATTTTCAAAGATGCGAAGATTGCTCACATTAACCAATTGCCGGATATCTCTTTCGATGTAGGTCATGACGTAATTCTCATGCCATTTCCTGGGAGATAATTTCCTGTCGTGGATCCTGGGATACATACCGGTAAATAAAATATCCTCGATGCTGGTGCCAGGGCAGGTGGCATCTTTTTTAACAGTAAAAATCTCATGCAGGTCGGTATCTTCCGGCCGCTTATACAATTCGCTGCATGAAAAGGGGTAAAGTTTGAAGGTAATCACCCTCCCGGCCAATGATTGAGAAACGCTTTCCATAAGGAGAAATTGTTGTGAACCGGTAAGAATATACTGGGCCGTACCGGGATTTAAATCGACTTTTTCTTGTAAGTAAGAAAAAAGATGGGGAACCCGTTGAATTTCATCGATAATAACAGGTGGGGGATAATCGTGTAAAAATCCCCTGGGGTCATCCTGGGCCAGGCCGCGGGTATCGAGATTTTCAAGGGAGACATAGCAATAATCGGAGAACAAATAGCGAACCAGGGTGGTTTTACCGCTTTGTCTTGGGCCGACAATGGAAAGTACAGGGTACTGGGCGGCATAGTTTTTTATTTGCGATTCAAGGTTTCGTTTAATCATTGGACAATTATAAAATATAATTTTAGATTTGTCCACCCCGAATCCAATACTGGATTCACTATCTATTTTGCCTCCGGCGGCCAGGAACCTTTTCGAAAAAAGGTTCCTGGACTTCCCAAAGCTTTTGATTATTAAAAGTTTTTGGGGGTGTCGGGACCTTTTTTCAAAAAGGTCCT
>Ga0315295_10003813_pt1 | contig 12796 bp, 7 predicted proteins | sample YL17G14_0_MG_FD_204453 | JGI IMG/M metagenome (GOLD analysis project Ga0315295, IMG submission 204453) | Sediment microbial communities from Yellowstone Lake, YNP, Wyoming, USA - YL17G14_0 | ecosystem: Environmental > Aquatic > Freshwater > Lake > Sediment | place: USA: Wyoming | collected... | reverse complement strand
CGTCGGCCACAAGCCGCTCGTAATCCTCCACGTCCGCATGCCCGTCCACGCCAAAGAAGGCCGGCAGGCGCTGCGGCGTCTCGCGCTGCAGGCCTTCGGCGGCCTCGAAGAGCGCCTGGCTGAAGCGCGAGAGCTGATACTCCGCAAAGACCAGCGCGTAGCGGTAGAGCTGCGGCGGTCGCTCGGCGACAAAGGTCCCGCGCCGCCCGTCCGTGCGGATGAACTGGTCGCGTTTGAGCCGGTCCAGCGCCTTCAGCACGGTCATGCGGCTAACCTGGAACTCGGCTTCCAGTTCCGGGCAGGTGGGCAGGCGCGCGCCGGGGTCCAGGGCGCCGGCGATGATGCGGGCCCGGAGCACCGCGGCGATGGCCGCGTGTTTACCCGGCGAGGTCTGGTCCCTTCGGGGCGGAGCTGAGCACGGCATTGTTGGTCTACTCATTAGCTCTTTCCACATGTACCAATAATCCATACACCGAACCAATGGAGCAGTTGTTGATTTTCCCGTAGTGTTCCAGAACGCGGCAGACGTCGAATGACAACCTCTGTAGCGGCCCAGGTGCGCCGTGAAAAGGCGGAGGGTTCCGGCGGGTAGGAGACCGGTCCCGGCAAAGGTCGCCCTGCCGAGTGATCGCCGCCAGCCCGCCCATCCGCCCACTCGCCCCATCGCCGGCTCGCCGATCCCGCCAGCACGCCGGTTCGCTGGGAAGACGGTCCTCGCCGCTCCGCCAACCGCCCCATCGCCCTCCGCCCATACGCCGGTTCGCTGGGAAGCCGGTCCTTGCCGGGTACGCCGGAGCGCCGGTCCTTCCCCCTGACGGGCCGACGGGGCGCGGTAGGATCGGGGACCTTGGTTGGTGTGGTGACGCGAAGGAAGAGCGCCCATGGCGGTTGCCGCCCGGGCGCGGTAAGATTGCCTTCGGCCAGCGTTGAGCGAACAGGCCCGAGCGGGCAGAACGGGAAGTCCCTATGAAGATTCGACTCATACTCCCCGTCCTTTGCGGGCCGTCCACCGTGATTCGCGCCAAGTTCGAGAAGTGCCAAGACGCCAGGGCGAAGCCCGAGCAGGGCCGCTTCTTACTCTTGCCGGACTGCGGACGCCGGGAGATCCTCAACGTGACGCCCGCAGTGGGCGGGGTTTCCTACATGGTTGACCTAACTCCGCTGAGAGCCCGCGACGAAGAGCACTTTGCGGAGCAGATGGACATACTCAATAGGGCTGGCTGGAAGGCCATACAGTCGGCCTAACACGCCCCGGCCCCCCAAGGCATGGCCGATTTTTCGGCCCAGGTGGTGACGTGCCGAATTCGCCGATACCGCCGTCCAGCCCGAAGCCGCTGTCGTAGAAGTAGAGGAAGGGTCAGGAGCCTTGGGCGGCTTGAGCGAACCCCCAAGCTCGGACTGGGCGGCGTAGCCCTCGCAAGGCCGACCGGTGATGGAGGAGGCCCCATACGGGCCTTCTCCACCCGGACGGCCCGCCTATGGCTTACTTGGCCTTCTTGTGGAAGAGAACCTTGGCCGGGACGATCTCCTTCGCACCGCCGGCAGCTTCCCAGGACAGCTTGCACCCGGCTCCGCCGCCGTTCTCGAAGAAGTCAACCTTGAGGTCGTGGTTGCCCACCTTCAGCTCGACCTCGCCCTCCTTCTCCTCCATCCCGTGCAGGCCGCCGTTGTCCACAACCTGCTTGCCGTCAATGAACACGCGGGAACCGTCATCGGACTCGGTGAAGAACTTGTACTTGCCGTCCTTCTCGATCTTGATGACGCCCGTCCAGACGACGTAGAACTGGTCAATCAAGTCGGTGCCGTTGAAGCCTTCCTCGGTGCTCTCGATGTTGATGTCCTTGTCAACCTTGACCTTGGCCGGCTTCTTGTCCTTGACGTCCGGGAAATCGCCCAGTTCCTCGCCGATGTTGTAGTAGGTCCCCGTCAGTCCCGGCTCAAGCTCGGCTTCCTCCGCGAAGCCCCGCCCGACCGGCAACAGGCTGAATGCCAGGAGCACCCCCAGTAGATGTTTCATCGTCGCGCCCTCTCTTTCTCTCGACCCCGGATTCTGTAGGCGATCTGCCCCGAGCCGCACTGGCGGCCCCCATGGGGCTGAATTCTCACCATCCTCCTTCTCCGGGCAAGCTGGTATTCCGCTCCCGCCGCGCCGCCCTTGCTGCCCTCCGCGAGCGGGCCCGTCGAATCACCGTGACCCCATCCGCCGCCAAGCACTGGAGGAGGCGGAGCAGCAAGAGAAGACGGTGAACCAGTACACGGGACCGGTGCCTCCGCCGCGAAGGCGATCCCGGTGAAGTCAAAACCTGCGGCCAGTGTGCAAGCGCGCCTCCCGAGCATATACACCCTCCTCTCGCACCACGGCAGCGTTGACCCGCAACCGTTCAGCCGGGTGTCGCGGGGCACAGCGCCGGCCATCCCCGTTCCGCTTCAGGCCATCATGGTTTCTCCTGCTGGAAGCGGGTGACCCCGGTGGCCTTCAGGACGGCTTCATGGCCACCTCCGATGAACAGGTTGACTGTGGCGGGTCCGTTACTTAAGACGCATCCATTCCGGCTCAGGTCGAAGGCCGCCGTCACGGGTCTGTCTGCCCGGAACAGCAACTGTCCATCCGCCTCCAGGCGCGAGCCGCCGACGCACAGGAACCAGACGACCTTGCCGCCCTTGCGGCCGGCTGCCGAGAGTTGTCCGTCCGTGCCTATCCCGGTGCCGCTCAGCGGCTTCCTGCCGGTGGCAAAGAGGAACGTCTCGTTCTCGTCATCGGACCCCACGCGCGCGCCCACAACGCCATCGCCTTCCAGGCGCTTGACCTCCGGCAGCGGCATCGTCTTCGCCTTGGGATAGAGCACCTGCAGGAACAGGCCGCGCTCCACCTCCTTCGGGTTCGACACCTTGAGCGTGCGCCAGGAATCGAAACTGTCCTTGGTTGAGACCTCCACGCGCTGGGGCTCCAGCGTGAAGATGTGCAGTTCCGCCTTGCCGTGGAGGACCTGATGGTCGGGCGCTTTCTTCTCTAGGGTGTGCGCCGTGTCCGTCTGGAGGAGCCAGTCGTAGCCGCGGGGCTTCGCGTCCTTCTGCACGTCATCGAGGACGACCACGTAGGCGTGATGGTCGGGTTTCCGGACGAACAGGAAATGCCGATGGGCGTGGTCCATGGAGCCGAGACGAGGGTTCTTGCGGTACGCCACGGTCGAATCGGCGCGCAGGTGGTCCAGGAAAGCTGTGTGGAGCAGCGGGCCCGTATATCCGGCTTCGTGATCGTAGAAGACGGGGGAGGAGTAGTCCACTTGCCCCTGGTCGTCCACGAAGACCAGGCTGTGCGCGAGGGCCGATTTGGAGAAGTTGTTGGCCGGGGTCCCATAGGGGGCGCCCAAGGCCCGGTCTATGACGAGGCGGTCCTCGCAGGCGTTCAGAACGAAGCTGCCCTGGTCGGGATGGCCGTGCCAGCCAAGGTAACCGTCGCAGCGGATGGCCAACTGGACGTCGCCGGTCCGGTCGTAGCCTGTCCGCATGATCGTGACGCCCTGCACGCCCGGGAGGACGTTTGGATCGTTGGCGAACGACCTGGCCAGCGGCAACCCGGCGAAGGCCTCCTCTTTGACCGTCGGGTCGTACAGGACGGCCAGGGCCACCGGCATCATGTGGTTCCAGGCCCAGGTTCCCAACCGCTTGACGTCCGGGCAGCACAGGTGGTGGATGAACCATTGCGCGGTGGGGTCCTTCAGCATGGTGGTAAAGTATAAGGCCAGAACGGGGTCGTTGGCGGCGCTGGCATCGCCGAACGACGGGTAGCCCTCCTGCTGGGGCTCCAAGAGCATCATGCGGTAGGCCGACAAGGCGCGCAGACGCTGGACATCCGGCTTCAGGACGTCTTCCCCGGTCGCCGTGTAGAGGCTGAGGGCGAAGTCCACCGCCTTGGTAAAGCCGTTGTTGAAGTACCCGAAGTCCTCGAACGAGCGGGCGAGGTTGAAGCGGACGATGCGTTTCTCGCTGTCCACCCAGTTCTTTCCCCATCTGTGCTCGTCGCGCAGGGCAATGCCGACCATCCCGTAGCCGGCGCCGATCCACGGGTCCCAGTTGCCGCTCTCGACGCAGCCCACGAACGTTTCGTTGTAGAGATAGAGACGGTTCGCTTCTTCGTCGAGGAAGCGCCGAAGGCGCATCCGTGGGCGCTCGGGGATCCTGTCGTAGAGCCAGTCGTAGGCCATCGCCATCGCCGAGAGTTCGCGGGCCCGTTCCAGGATGTTGAACCCGCCGCCCTCCAGGTCCACGATCGGATTCGGGTCGTGCGGCCAACCCATGACCGTGTCCATCATCTTCCAGACCGTCTCGGCCTGTTCCTGATTCCCGGTCAGGGCCGCGACGAAGGCGGTCTGCGCGATGGAACGGGGCGCGTGGTGCTCCGCTCCCCGCTTCCAGCCCTCATCGCGGCTGTTGAGGGTCTTCGCGTACCATTGGGCCTGTTGGGTCACGTAATCCCAGGCGAGCTTGGGGGGACCGGCCTTCACCTTCTCCCGGAGCGCGGGCAGCCCGGCGGCCTTGAAGTACAGGCTCGGATGCTCGGGCTTCGCCCCCTCGATGAACGGGCTCCCTTCGCGCTTCTTCCCCAAGAGAGACCTGTAGATGAGGCAGCGTCCGCCCTGCGCCTTGATCCGCACCGGGATCGTCTTCTGTCCTTCCGGGGCCTCGACCAGGAAGCACACGAGGTTGCCGAAGCCGCCCCAGTGTCCGATCTTGGAGACGACGGGCAGCACGATCCACTTGTCGCCGGACTGGTACGAGAGCTGGGCGTTGGTGGTGTCCTGAAGCTCGCGCCATAAGCGCGTCACCATGACGTACTGTCCCGGGCCGGGTACCTTGAACTCCCAATGGGCCGTCTTGTCGCCAACGACGTACACGAACTCCGCCGCCACGTTGCCCTGGCCGTAGTTCCTGGCCTGGTCCGACAGCGTGGGTCCGTCCACCCCGCCGGCATGTTCCCCGAAGTTGTTGTCGAAGTCCTTCTCGTCGTTATCCGGGTCCACCCTGTCCCCGCTGGCCTTGCTCCAGTGAAGATAGCCCGGCGTCACGAGGTCCACGGTCTCCCCGAAGAGGTCGGGGCTCACCAGTTGGTTGACCTCATCCTGTCCCCAGCTCGCCGTGCCGGCGACCAACACGCAAGCGCACGCCAGGGCAAGGGGTGAAGGGCTTCTCTTGGGCTCCCGCGCTCCCATCATGGTCCGTCCTCCTTTTCCAAGTCGAAGTCTCAAGTGTGGTCGGCCCCTGACCCCGTAGTGTTCCGAAGCTCGGCCGTCGCTCATCAGGCGGCCCCCCGATGGTAGTATCTGAGCAGGCCGCCCGCCCGTGCGCCCGTCTCGCCCGCCGTCAGGCCGTCGCCCCGCTCCGGCCTTCCGGCGACGCGCCCAGCGGGGTATACTGAGTCCTCCACAGGGCTGCTAGAGTGAGGAGTGTATCGCATGGACTGGGGAACCACGACTTCCGTATGCCATGGCCTATGCGTGTTGCTTATCCTCTGCGGGGCGCTCCATGCGTTCGGCGGCGAAGCCGCGGGGCTGCCCATGCCGAAGGCCGGCGACCACGTGATCCGCGTGGACCCTCGGCCGAAGTTCGAACTCTCGCCCAACCTTTACATGCAGTTCATGGAGCCGCTCGGAACGACCGACGGTTCTGTCGAAGCGGCATGGAACCATCAGCAGGACGATTGGCGCGCGGACGTCGTGGACGCCACCAAGGACCTTGCGCCGCCGCTGCTGCGCTGGGGCGGCTGCTTCGCCTCGTACTACCGCTGGAAGGAAGCCGTCGGCCCGCGCGACCGGCGCGTCCCGATGCACAACCTCCTGTGGGGCGGGGTGGAATCCAACCAGATCGGGACGCATGAGTTCGTGGACTTCTGCCGGCGCGTAGGCGCTGAACCGCTGCTCTGCGTCAACTTCGAGTCCGACGGACGCAAGCCTTGGGCGCATCCGCGCAAGGGCGGCGAACGCTCGGCCGGGCCCGAAGAAGCCGCCGAGTGGGTCGACTACTGCAACAACCCGGACAACGAATTGCGCAAAGAACACGGCGTGGCCAAGCCGTACCACGTGCGCCTCTGGCAGATCGGCAACGAGACCTCCTACGACAAGAACGGCTTCGACGTGGAGGCCGCCGCTCAGAAGACGCTGCTCTTCGCTCAAGCCATGCGCAAGGCCGATCCGACGATCCAACTCATCGGCTGGGGCGACAACGGGTGGGCCCGGCGCATGGTCGAGGTGGCCGGCCGCGAACTGCAGTACATTGCCTTCCACCACATGTTCGATGCGGGCGCGCCACTGAGATTCAACGAGTTCCGCAAGGATCCGGCCAAGACCTGGGAGGCGCTGATGAAGGCCTACCGCATCCACGAAGGCCGGCTCCAGGCCATGCGCAAGGACACCGCGAACCTGAACGTGGCCCTGGCGCTTACCGAATGCCACCTCGCGCTCCCCGGGCGCAACCGCTGCGAGGTGCTCTCGTCGTGGGCCGCGGGCGTGGCGAACGCGCGCATGGCGAACCTGCACGAGCGGAACGGGGACGTGCTCAAGATCGCGACGCTCGCCGACTTCTGCGGCACGCGCTGGCAGGTCAACGCCGTGATGATCCCCACGCCGGGCGGCAAGGCATTCCTGATGCCCGTGGCGCGGGTCATGGCTCTGTACCGCGCGCACAGCGGACAGCAGGCCGTGGAAGTCCTCGCGGCCGCGCCGGGGTTGGACGTCACCGCGAGCCGCACCGGCACGCGCTTCTTCCTTCACGTGGTCAACACCCAGCGCACGCAGCCCGTGGAAGTGGAACTGGCGGTGGACGGCATGGCCCTCAAGTCGGGGGTTGCCTTCGAGATCGCCGCCGATCCGGAGTTCGAAGTCCTGGTGCGTGACGAGGTGCTGACGCCCAAGCGCAAGGACATCCCGGCCGACGGGAAGTGGACCTTCCCTCCGGCGTCGGTCTCGGCGTTGGAACTCGAGATCGCCGAGCCGGGCAGATGAGCCGGGGCGTTCGGTGCCGTATCTTGCCACAACGTGAGGAGAGACGGATACACCGGACCTCTGTCGCGCGCTTCGCGGTGACCTGCTCCCAGGAACGAGTCCACCCATTATGAGAGCGCCGCGAGCCTGTACGGAGGGCGGCTCAAATAGCGCCCCCAAGGAAGGCACACCCCGACTCTTCAGCCGGGAGGGCGCGGGAAGTCTTCGCCTTCTACCTCGCCGGGCTATGGGCGACCTTCGGTTGGGCCATTCCCTGGCGGATGCGCCGGCGGGGGAAAAACGTGCGCATCGTGGACGCTGTCGCCCGTGAGCTTGGCCTTCAGGTCCAGAATCGGCAGGTTGTTGGCGTACTGGTCGTGCGGCCGCTGCGGCGGTATGGCCTCGTGGAAGGCGGTCTGACCGCCGTCCGCATCCACCACAATGATTGACAGCCCAATGAAGTCGCGCTGCTCCAGGGCTAGAGGCCGGTGCAGGCCAAAGCCCTGATTCAGGCGAAAGCGCACCCGATACCCGGTCGTCGTGCGCTCGCCGCCAGCCGTGGCCGCGTACTCCATGCCTGCCCCCAGCCACGGCCGCAACGCCACCGCAAAGAAAGGCTGGTCCTGGACGTTAACGAGGGTCTGGTGCACGTCGGCGTCCAGGTTGATGTCGGCGAAGCGCTCCGCCGGCCGCAGGTCCCAGAACAGGTTCAGGCCGTCGCGGCCCCACGCCCACTCACTGGCCGAGTCCAGCTTGCTGTCGGTCACCTCGACTTCGAGCAGCAACTCGCCGCCATTGCGGCGTAGGGTCCAAGCCGCCACGCGCCGGCCTTCAGGCCGGTCCGCGGCGCTGTCAATCGCCCCGGAGATCGCGTTATCCTTGAAGTGCAGCACCGGTACTGCGCAGAGGTCCACTACGAACAGCGCGGACCGGTCGCCGGCTTTCAGCTCGATTACTGCATCCGCGGCCCCGCCAGCCTTGAGCGCCGGCAGGCCCTTCGGCGGAGTCAGCGTCCAGGACTTGGCCGCGGTCTCGAACTCGGCCGTGCCGTGTTGCTCGCCCAGGCTCCAACTCGCCGCGAGCTTGGGCGGTGCCCCCGCGCCGCCGCTTGGTTCGATGGTGAACGCGAGGCCCGAGGCGTCGGGCGCCAGGAAGCGCGTGGCCAGCCGCAGGTTCACAGGCAGGCGCGGCGCGGGCTCGGACAGGGCGCGGGGGCCAGGGCCCAGACTGCCGGCAAAGTTCAGCCGCTCCCACAGTGTGCGGGCGATCTGGTACTCGCCTAGGCTGGCCGGATGCACCCCGTCGGGCCGCAGGCGCTGGGCGGGGTCGAGGGTCTCTTGGAACGCCTCGAACTCCGCCTGCGCCGGCACATAGCAGGCGCCTTCCGCCGCGGCCACTTCCTTGACAATCCGGCCGCAGTCGCGGAGGAATTCATTGGCGCCCTCGATTCGGAACACGGTGCGCCGGACGGTCTCGTCGGCCAGCGTTGGACTCAACAGGATTACCGCCGCTCCCTCGGCCTTGTACTTGCGAACGAATTCGCTGATGTCCCTGCGGTAAGCCTCGAGGTGCGGCCCGCGCGGCTGGCCCTTGATCCACGCGCCATTGATGGCGTTGTTCATGCCCAGCATCAGACTGACCACCGCGGGCTTGCGGCCCTCTTCCTTGATCTTCTTGACCAGATCGGACGAGGTGCTGCCCCACACCCCGGCCTGGATGAACTCAGCTCTGGCTTCCGGGTGATAGTGACGGAAGACACGCTCGCACAGCCGGCGGTAGGTGTCCGCGTGGGTGATGCTGTCGCCGTGGAACACCCAAACGTCGCCATCACGTAGGAAGCAGGCCTCACCCGATACGGCGTAGGTACACCCGGCAGACAACACCAGCCCAACCAGCCCAAAGCGCTTCTGCCCCTTCCTCCCGAATCTCACTTCTCTTCCTCCTTCTGTTCGCGTGGGCCCTTCTCCGGCGAGGCGGGCGTGCCGGTCGTCCGATACCGCATGTCGCATTGGGGACATGACGCGGTGTCAGGCATGGCCCTTCCCACGTTTCATTTCGGATTGGCATGATACTCTAGACCGTGCCGCGAAGGCAATCTACGTCAGCATGCGGCTTCACGGACCGGCGGCCAGGTCCGGGAAGCAGAGCGGGCCTGAACAACCTTATGGGGATTCCCGCCACGACTTTTCCCGGCCAAGTCCAGGTGATTGTTCGCCATTACCGCCGTCGGGCCTTCGGGCCTATGTCGTACTTGGTGGGTCAGGGGGCCTTGGGCGGGACGTCGGCGGCGGGGCGGAAGCTGAGGCAGGGATCGCGGCGCCCGCTATCTCGCCTTAAGGTACCCCGCGCCGAGCGCACGCCAACTATGCTGGGGGCCCTCTATCCCCTCTGGACGCCTGCGCGCCTACGCCGTAAGAAGAAGGATGCTGGGGGAGATTGCCCATGCGCGCAGGCATCATCTTCGGGCTGCTCGGCCTTCTCGTTCTGCCGCCGGGCGGCGCGGAGGAAAGCCGCACGGCGCGGCGCCACCCCGTGCCCACCGAGGCCGAACAAGACGAATACCTGCGGCTGGCCAAGGACGTCTACAAGGCCGAGTACTCCAAGTCCGACCCGGCGGGCCGCGCGGCCCTTGTGCGCGTCCTGACAGACGAAGCTATCAAGACCCGAACCGATATCGCGGGCGCCTATGTGCTCTTCCGCGAGGCGACCGACGCCGCCGTGAAGCTCGGCGACGCGCCGCTCGCCCTGCGTGCGGCGAAGGAGATGAGCCGCGTCTTCGACGTGGACGGCGAGGCGTTGAAGCTCTCCACCCTCAGCGCCGCGGCGCGCAACGCCGCTACGGCCGAGGCCCAGGCCGGCGTGTGCGAGGCCTGGCGAGGGCTGGCCGAGGAGGCCGCGGCGGAGGAGAGGTATGACGCCGCCGTGAAGCACATCACTGCCGCCGAGGCCGCTGCGCGAAACACCAAGGACGCCGCCCTGCTTGCGGATGTCCAGGCGCGCGCCAAGGAACTGCACGGGCTCCAGGTCGAGGCCGCAGGACTGTCCGCGGCGAAGAAGAAGCTGCAGGACGCGCCGGATGACCCCGAGGCGGCGCTCGCCGTGGGCAAGTACTACGTGGCCTCGAAGGGCGACTGGAACCGCGCCCTCCCGCTGCTGGCCAAGTGTTCCTCCGCCGGACTGAAGGAGGCCGCTACGAAGGAACTGGAGGCGCCCAAGGAGGCCACAGGCAAGGCGGACGTGGGCGACCTCTGGTGGGCCATCTCCGAGAAGGAGACCGGGGCCATGAAGGCCGTGCTCCAGAACCGTGCCCTGATGTGGTATGCCGACGCAGTCAACGACCTGACCGGCACGCGCAAGATACAGGTCGAGAAGCGCATGCAGTCGGCGTTGAGCGCCAGCGGCATGACTGCCGATTCGCTGCGGGCTGCCGGGCTGGTGTTCTGGGTCAATCCCAACCTGGACGCCGCGGGCAAGCCGCGGGAGTTGATATCGAACGCTCAGCCCAGCAACGCTCACCAGGCGACCACAGTTGTGGATGCGGGCATGAAGGTGCTGAAGTTCGGCGGCCGCGAGGATGTCGTGTACGCGGCGAGCGAGGCGGTGAAGGCCATCAGAAGCGCGGGCTCCGCCTTCGTATGGATGAAGATCGAGCAGGGCATGGAGCGCCATCCTGGGGTCTTCTTCTGTGGCTGCCCGCCCGGCCCGGGAGTCGGACGCGGCTATTCCAGTCTCTCGTTCTTCGTTCTCGAGAACAAGCTAACCGTCGTTTTCAACTGGCCGGAGTGCGGCGACCCGCCGTGGGCGGCCGGGATGGAAGGCAAGTCGGCATTTTACTCGAAGCAGACGCTGCCATACGGGAAGTGGGGCATGTTCGGCTGCACGTGGGACGGCAAGACGGTGTCCGTTTACTGCAACGGCGAGCGAGACAACACGTACAGATTCGCCGCGTCGCTGATCAAGCGCCCATCGCCCCCGAGCGTCTTCCTCGGGAACGAACCTGCTGGGTTGCCGGAGTATTTCACCGGGATGATGCACAGCGCGATGATCTTCAACCGCGCGCTGACGGATGCGGAAGTGAGACAGCTCTACGTGATGTCCGGCATCCAGGGCAGGTGATAGCGCCGGCGCGTCCTGTACGGTGCCGCAATCTGGCCGTTCATCAGGCGGCCCCCCGATGATGGTATCGCCGCAGGCCGCCAAAACCGTGACGGCACTCGACCAGGCCGCCTTTCTGATCGACCTCCGGGCCAGGTCTGCCGTTCCGCCGTGACGCCGGAGAGCCGAGTTCGCCGGTTCGCCGAGGGCCGGTTCGCTGGTAGGACGGTCCTCGCCGGGTCCGCCATACCGCCCCACGCCCGGGTCTGGCCCACGCTCACGTCCCATCACGCCGTGGACACGTCTCCGGCTTCAGGAGGCCCCGGGATACTTCGGGCCAGCCGGACTTCGCCACGGGCCTCGGGAACGTGAGGCAGGGGCATCCGGGCTCAGGGGGCCTTGGGCGGCACGGACGCCGCCACCCGAAAGCCGAGCCCCCATAACACGTCCTGCTGGTGGCGGTTGATCCAGCCGGAGCCCGAGTTTCGGAACACTACGGCGTCTCAGCGGGGAAGTCGTCCCCCCGAGATCGTCGATTCGGAAATCAAAGTCCAGGATCGCTACTTGGCGGCCTCATAGCAGGCGATCTTCCCGTCCCGCGAGGCCACGTACAGTCTTCCGCCGGCAGCGGCGAGCCCGTCCCAACGGGGCGCGCCGGAAAGTTTCAGCTCGGCTCGCTTCTTCCCGTCCGCCGCCGTGATTACCCATAGTCTTCCGTCTGTCGGGGCATCTTCCTTGTCGACGGCCCAGCCAGCCACGAGGAGGTTCTCGCCCGCAAGTAGCAAGGCGCTCAGGCGGATCTCGCCCGGAGGCGGCATGTCCAGAGACCACTTGACCTCGCCCGCGTCGGTCTTGCGGAAAAGCTGAGACACGAGGTTCTTGCGGTGGAAGTCCTGGATGAAGCCGAAGGCGTCGGGGCCGTCGAAGACCAGCAAATTCGCTTTGACGTCCTTGGGAGACGGCGGCCAGGTCGCACGCCACTTGGGGCCGGCCCATAACCAGTGCGTGCGCGGAGAGTCCTCGCCCGTCGTCTTTAACGCGGAGTTGTCCTCGATGAGACCGAAGGCCGTCCAGAGTTGCCGTCGCAGATTGTCCTGCCGGGGAGCGCCGGTCTTGGGATCGATCTGGAGAAAGTGGCCCATGTGCACGGCGGCGCCGTCCGCGGCCAATACGTCCGCGATGGAGACCCCTTCCTTGGGCCCCAGTCGCCCCTTCCATAGGACGTTCCCCGTCTTCGGATCGACGGCATAGGTCCAGATCCCGTTGTCCGTGTAGGTGTGGCGTCCCGCTGCGAAGTAGGCGACGCCGTCCTCGACCAGGACGCTCCCGTGGACCGGCCAGGGGGATTCCAGCTGGCCGTCCACGACGACCCGCCGTTCCGCGGGCGCGGCGCGGCGCCGCCACGCGAGCTTCCCGCTCACTGCATCGAGGCAGTAGACCCAGCCGTCAGCGCAGCCGAAGAGCGCCCGGCCCGCGTGGATTGTAGGCGGGGAATCCACGCGGCCGCCGGCGCAGAAGTTCCAGGCAGGCTTGCCGGTCGCGCCGTCTAACGCCACGACGCGGTGTTCGTCGATCGCTGCCGCGAACACCTTTCCGTTGGCGATTGTGAGACTGGAGACGGAGCGGCCGACCGGCGCTTCCCAGGCCTGTTTGAGCTCCGCAGGGAGCGTCGTCTTGGCGGCGCCGCTGCGCAGGGAGTCGTGGCGCAGGGCCGGCCAGTCGCC
>Ga0315295_10003812_pt1 | contig 12796 bp, 6 predicted proteins | sample YL17G14_0_MG_FD_204453 | JGI IMG/M metagenome (GOLD analysis project Ga0315295, IMG submission 204453) | Sediment microbial communities from Yellowstone Lake, YNP, Wyoming, USA - YL17G14_0 | ecosystem: Environmental > Aquatic > Freshwater > Lake > Sediment | place: USA: Wyoming | collected... | reverse complement strand
GTGCGCGAGGCGGCGCGGCTCACCGCGCGGGAGGCGCGGGACGTCGGCATCAACTGGGTGTTCGCGCCCGTCGTGGACCTGGACCTCGAGCCCGCGAACCCGATCGTGCAGACGCGCGCCTTCGGCGACGACCCGGAAGCGGTCGGCGCGCTCGGCGCCGCGTGGATCATGGCGTGCCAGGCCGGCGGGGTCCTGGCCTGCGCCAAGCACTATCCCGGCCACGGCCGCACGCTCACGGACTCGCACGCGGATCTGCCCGTCGTCGCCTCGTCGCGGCTCGCGCTCGATGCGGACATCGTGCCCTTCCGGATGGCCGTCGAAGCGGGCGTCGCGAGCGTGATGACCGCCCACGTCGCCTACCCGGCGCTGGATCCCTCGGGTGCCCCCGCGACCTACTCGCGGCCTATCGTCGGGCACTTCCTGCGCGGAGAGCTGGGGTTCGACGGGCTGGTGGTGACGGACGCCCTGGTGATGAAGGGCGCGCTCCAGGGCATCGACGAGACCGAGGGGGCGGTGCGCGCCATCGCCGCCGGTTGCGACCTCCTGCTCTATCCCAACGACGTCGGCGCGGTGGCCCGCGCCCTCGAGAAGGCTGCCACTTCGGGCGCCCTGGAGGCCGAGCAGCTCGAGGAAGCGGCGATGCGCCGCCGGGAGGCGCTGCAGCGGGTCGCGGAGCCGATGCCGCTCGAGCAGCGGGAGCTGGAGGAGGGGAGGGCCCGGGGCGCGGAGCTGGGGCGCGCCGCGGTGCGGGTGGTGCGCGGCGCCGCTCCGCCGCCGCCGCGGCGTGCGCGGGTCGAGATCGTGGACGACGACGCCGGCGGGCCCTACCCGCTGCCGCCACGATCGGTGTTCGCCGAGACGCTGCGTGAGGGCGGCGTGGCCGTCACCGCGGAGGGGGAGGCGACGGAGCTAGGCGGCGCGAGCCCCGGCGAGGGTGCCCTCATCGTGCTGGTCTTCACCGACGTGAAGTCCTGGAAATGCCGGGCGGGGCTGTCGGCCGAGAACGCGCTGCGTCTCGCCGCGCTAGCGCGGGACGCCGCAGTGGTGGTGCTCTTCGGTCACGAGCGGCGGATCGCCGACGTGCCGGGCATTTGCCCGGTGGTGTGCGCGTGGAGCGGCGACGCGGTGATGCAGCGCGCCGCGGCGCAGCGGCTTCTCGCCGGCTGACGGCCCCGATCCTCGTAGAATCAAGTGCACACCCTCGACTGGATCGTCGTCGCCGTCTACCTCGGCGGGACCCTCGCGCTCGGGCTGTGGCTCGCGCGGCGGGGTTCGGCGAGCCTGGCGGATTTCCTGGTCGGCGGGCGGGCGGTGCCGTGGTGGCTCGCCGGCGCCTCGATGGCGGCCATCACCTTCAACGTGGACACGCCGCTCTACGTGGCGGGCTTGGTGGCGCGGCGCGGCATCGCGGGCAACTGGGAGTGGTGGAGCTTCGCCTTCGCGCACGTTCTGATGGCGTTCGTGCTGGCCCGCCTCTGGCGCCGCGCGGAGGTGATGACCGACGCGGAACTCACCGAACTCCGCTACGGCGGGCGGCCGGCGGCGATCCTGCGCGGGACCCGCGCGCTGCTCTTCGCCATCCCCGTCAACTGCCTCGGCATCGGCTACGGGATGCTGGCGATGCGGAAGGTGCTGCTCGCCCTCGGTGTGGTGGACGCGCTGCACCTGCCGGGCGACGCGGGGCTCTGGGCGGTGCTGCTGATCGTCGGCATCACGCTCGCCTACGCGGCGGCCTCGGGTCTGTGGGGCGTGGTCACGACGGACTTCGTGCAGCTCGTCCTGGCGCTCGGCGGCGCGGTGCTTGTCGGGTGGATCGCGCTGGCGGACATCGGCGGGCTCGGCGCGCTGCGCGAGCGGCTCGCGGCCGCGGGCCACGCCGACGCGCTCCGCATCGTGGCGCGCCCCGGCGACGCCGCGCTCCCCTTCGGGACTTTCCTGGCCTACCTCACGATCCAGTGGTGGTCGTTCCGCAACGCCGACGGCGGCGGGATGTTCGTGCAGCGGCTCTCGTCTGTGAAGGACGAGCGCGCGGCGGAAAAGGCGGCGGTCCTCTTCAACATCATCAACTACGTGGTGCGGACGTGGCCGTGGGTGGTCGTGGCGCTCGCCGCGCTGGTCGTGCTGCCGGACCTCCGCGACCCGGAGCTGGCCTATCCGCTGATGATGCAGCGCTACCTGCCGGCGGGCCTGCTGGGCCTCGTCTTCGCGTCGCTGCTCGCCGCGTTCATGAGCACGGTGTCCACCCAGGTGAATTGGGGCGCGTCGTACATCGTGCGCGACGTGTACCAGCGGTTCGCGGAGCGCGAGGCGACACAGCGGCGGCTGGTGCTGGTGGCGCGGCTCGCCTCGGTGCTCATCACGGTGCTCGCCGCGGCGGCGAGCTTCGCGATGAACGACGTCGGCAGGATCTTCCGGTTCATCATCCTCATCGGGAACGGCTCCGGCACCGTCCTGCTGCTGCGGTGGTTCTGGTGGCGCGTGAACGCGTGGGCCGAGTGGAGCGCGCTGCTGGCCGGCCCGACGATCGCCCTGCTCACCACTTTCGTGCCGGCACTGGCTGCGCTGTCCTTCGGCGCGAAGCTAGCGCTGACGGCGTTCGGCTCTCTGGCCATCTGGCTGCCGGTGATGGTGCTGACGGGGCCCGAGCGGCCGGAAGTGCTGGAGGCGTTCTACCGGAAGGCGCGCCCCGGCGGGCCCGGCTGGCGTGCCGTGCGCGTACGCGTGGGGCTCGAGCCGGCCACGCCGCTGGGCCGCGACTTGGGCGAGGGCGCCGCGGCGCTGGCGCAGGTGCTGGGGGCGATGCTCGGACTCGGCGGTCTGGTGGTGGGATCCACGGCGTGGGCGCTCGGCGGGACGCTGGCGCTCGCGGCGGGCACGGTGGCGCGGCGGACCGTCCGGCGGTCTCGCGCCGCCTGAGGTTACTCCCGCCCTGAGAGCAGGGCGGTGGCGCGGCGGATCGGCAGGCCGAAGATGATGCGCCCGCCAGCCTCTCGTGCGCCGCCGAATTCGATGCCGATGACCCGGCCGTCGCGGTCGAGGATGGGACTGCCGCTGGCGCCGGTGCCGCTGAAGGCGTCGAGCTGCAGCAGGGAATCGCCGAGCACGCGGCTCACGGTACCCGTGGCGAGCGTGGCGTGCGCGACGGGGGCCTCCTCGGTCCCGGCCATCGGCAGATCGGCGCCGAGCGGGAAGCCGATGAGCGCGATCGGGTCGCCCGCTTGTACCGCGGAGTCCGGCGCGAGGCCCTGCATCACTGGCAGCGGGCCCGCCGACTCCACCTTGAGCACCGCGATGTCGGCGTCGGCTGCAACGCGCACGACGCGGCCCAGTAGGATCTCGCGCGAGCCGGAGAACTGCACGGCGATGCGCAGCGGCCACTCGCCCCGGTCGTTCACCACCACGTGGCGATTGGTGAGCAGCGTGCCGTCGTGGCTGACACAGAAGCCGGTGCCGGTCCACATCTGCGTGGTATCCGGGAACTGCACGAAGAGCAGGGCCGTGGCGGAGTGGTTCGCGGCCACGATGCCCCGGTAGTCCACGCCCTGCGCCGTCTCGATGTTGCGCTGGCGGCGCTGCACCGTGCTGTACTGGGCCTGGAGCGCGCTGAGCCGCGCCGGGTCGTTGACCGCGCCGCGGATCTCGCGCAGGAGGCGCGCCGCTTCGGAGTCGGCGAGCGCCTTCGCGCTCTCGAGGTTGGCGATCTGGCGGCCCAGCGAATCGACGACGGACCCGAGGCGCTCGGTCTGCTTCCGGGCTTGGGTGCCCTGCCACACCAGGACCGCCGCGGCGCCGACCACGATGATGCCCAGGGTAACCAGCACCGCGCGGTACCGCGTAGCGGAGGCCTTCACCTCGGCACGAAGGACGGAAGTGGCGGAGGGCCCGGCCGGCGCGGCCGGAGCCGCGGACCGCTGCGGCGGGGGCGCGGCGACCTTGGCCAGCACCTGCTCGGCCGCCTCCTTGACGATGCGGATGCGCGCCTCGGGGCCGTGCCCGCCGCAACGAATCACGTCGCCGTCGGCAAGGGGCGTGTCCCCGGCGACCCGCTGGCCGTTGACGAAGGTGCCGTTACGGCTGCCGAGGTCGCGCACGAGGTAGCCGTCCCCGCTGAGGAGGACGGCGGCGTGCGTGGTGGACACATCGAGGTCCGCCTCAGGGTCGAAGCGGACGTCGGAGAGGGTGTCGCGGCCCAGCGCGACGTAGGACTTCTCGAAAGCCCTGCGGACGCCGGCGCGGGCTCCGGAGACGATCTCGAACTCGATGCGCATCAGGAGACGGCTCCTCCCGTGCCGGCGAGGCTCAGAAGGGCCACCACTTCTTCTTGTGGGCTGGCTTCGTCTCGCGCTCGCTCGGATTGGGCGCGGGCTCGGGCTGGTAGATCGGCACCGGTTCCGTGGTCGACTCGGTGTCGAGCAGCGGATAGACCTGGTGCCCCAACGGCTCGCTGCCGTCCGGCTCCGGCAGCGCGGGGCCGCCGAAGCGCGCGACTATGCAGGTGATGTTGTCCGGCCCGCCCCGCTCGTTCGCCAGGTCGATGAGTTCCTTGCAGGCGGCCACGAGGTCCGTCGCCCGCGTGACGATCCGCAGGATGTCCTCGCCCTTCGCGAGTCCGGAGAGCCCGTCGGAGCACATCACGAGCCGGTCGCCGCGGCGCAGCTCCTGGCGGGTCAGGTCCACCTTGACCGTCGGGTCGGGGCCGAGGGCCTGGAGGATGATGTTGCGCCGCTCGCTGAGGGCCGCCTCCTCCTCCGTCAGCTCCCCGGCGTCGACGAGCCGCTGCATGAGCGACTGGTCCTTGGTGATCTGGACGATGCGGTCCTGGCGGATCAGGTAGCCGCGACTGTCGCCGATCTGGGTGAGGAAGATGGACGTACCGAAGACGCCCGCGGCCGTCGTGGTGGTGCCCATCCCCCGATTCTCGGGGTGGCTGTGGGCGTACTCGTAGATGCGCGCGTTGGCGATCTCTACCGCCTCCTTGAGGCGGTAGGCGAAGCGCTGCTCGGTGACTTCCTGGTCGCTCCCCCACTCCTCGATCATCTGCGTGAACACCGTCTCGGTCGCCATCTCGCTCGCCAGCTCGCCGGCCGCCGCCCCGCCCATCCCGTCGGCCACCATGAAGAGCGTACCGCGGTTGCCGAGTTCGTGGCTGCGAACCTCGGGCTGCAGCGACGCCTCGCGCGTGCTGAGGTTCGCGACGAGGAAGCTGTCCTCGTTGTGGTCCCTCGCCTGGCCGACGTCGGTTCGGCCGAAGACCTCGACGATCACGGGGCGGTCGGTCATGGGAGGGCCCTAAGCTGCCGTAGCATTGCGTCGGCGCGGACGTACCCCTTGTCGCGAGCACGCTGCGCCCACTGGATGGCGACCTCTCTGTCCGAATCGGCCGTGAACGTCGTGGCCATGCCGTACGCCGCCTGGCCCGTCTGGTCGTCGGTCGCGATGGGACTGTTCCAGACGGACAGGAGCAGCCTCCGTGCGTCGGCAAACCTCTCGTCATTGGCTGCGGCGATGCCGTCGTCCAGAGCCTGGTTCACCGCGGCCACCTCGCCCGCTCGCGGCTGCGAAGTGCCGCCACCCCGGTTCGCCGCCACGTTGGTCCCACCGGGCGGCGGCTGGCGCCCCGGAGGCGGGTTCGCGCCCGGCACGCGCGTGCTCGGCGTGGCCGTGCCGCCCGGTTGGGCCTGCGAGGTGACGGCCGTCTGCGGGATGCCGTTCTGGGCCGGCGGGTTCGCCGCCATCTGCGCCGAGTCCGCGCCCGCGCCGCCGCCGCCCCCCTTGCCCAGCGCGAGGACCGCGACGACCGCCAGGACGCCCACCCCGCCCACGCCGCCCAGTGCCGGGACCAGCGGGAAATTCCTCCCGGGGGCGGGAGCCGCCGCCGCGGGCTCCTTCCTCTTGCCCCGTTTCATCGCCGACTCGGTGTCCAACAACTGCGTGGCCGCCGAGTGCACGCGATCGATGTCCATCCGGGTCTCGGGGACCGCCGCCCCGCCGACCGCCGCCACGACGTCCCGCCCGAACTCCCCGGCACTGGAGTAGCGGTCCGACACCGAGCTGGCGAGCGCCCGGTCCATCGCCGCCTGGAGTGCCGGCGGGAAGACGATGTCGGGCCGCGCCTGCGCCAGCGGCTCGGGCAGATCGGTGAGCCGCTTGATCATCGTCTCCTGCGCGGTGTCCGACTGGAAGGGCAGGACGCCGGTGAGCATCTTGTAGAGCACGAGCGCGAGCGAGTAGATGTCGCTCCGCCCGTCCAGCTTGTCGCCCGAGAGCTGCTCCGGGCTCATGTACTCGGGCGTGCCCACGACGAGGCCGGTCTTCGTCACCTTCTGCCCCGTCTCGTCCCCCGCCACCGCCTTCGCGATCCCGAAGTCCACGACCTTCGCGACGTCCGAGCCGTCCTTGGCCTGGACGATCATGATGTTGTCGGGCTTGATGTCGCGGTGCACGATGGTCTGGTCGTGCGCGACCTGCAGCGCGTCGGCGGACTGCCGCAGGATGCCGGCAGCGCGCGGCAGCGGCAGGGCACCCTCGCGCTCGATGAGATCGCTCAGGGAGCAGCCCTCGATGAACTCCATCGCGAGGTAGATGAGCCCGTCCGACGTCTCCCCGAAGTCGTAGACCTGGCAGATGTTCGGGTGCGATAGACGGCTCGCGTTGGAGGCCTCGCGGTTGAACCGGCTGACCGCGTCGGGGTCGTTCGCCATCGCCTGCGTCATCACCTTGATGGCGCTCTTCCGCCCCATCTTCACATGCTCGCCGAGGTAGACGGTGCCCATGCCGCCCTCGCCGAGCTTCTTGATGATGTGGTAGCGGTCGGCGACGACCTGCCCGACGAGGTCCGCGAGGGGGCCCTTGGCCCGCAGCGTCTGCCCGTCGTTCGGGCAGAACTTGACGTTGTCGGGGAACTCCCGAGCGCAAACGGGGCAGGTCTTCACGACATCTCGACCATGAGCAGTCTGTCACCCACGAGGATCTTGGAGCCTTTGGCCAGCGGCTGGTCGCCGCGCACCGCGATAGCCACGCCGTTGCGGCTACCGGCGTCGCCGAGCACGAAGTCGGCGTCCTCGGACTTCACGGTGGCGTGCGACCCGCTCATCGACGGGTCGTAGGGGAACACCCACTCGCCCTTGTCACGGCCGAGCGCCACGTCGCGCCCGGGCGACAAGTGGAACACGTCGCGCACGCTGCCATCGGAGCGGAGCTGCGAGAGGCACGCGATGTCGGCGCTCGGGATGAGCGAGCCCATCCGCCGGGTCGCGTCGGCTTCCGGCGGGTGCGGGCCGGGATAGCCGAGCCGGCGGAAGCGGAGCAGCTGCGAGCCCATCAGGATGAGGTCGCCGTCCACCAGCTTGTGCGGCCCGGAGAGGAATACCCAGGTCCCGTTGCGCGAGCCGAGATCGCGGACGGAGAGCTTCCCGTCCTTCCACAGTGCCAGGGTGTGCATCGGCGAGAGATAGGCGTCGTCGGCGAAGCAGATGTCGGCGCCGGCGCGGCCGATGGTGGTCTCTTCGTCGACCAACAGGTGCCGGCTGCCCTTCGTCCCGTCCTCGGCCACCACCACGAGCTGGACCGGCGGCTGCGTCGCGCGCTTGGCTCTGAAGACGGCCGTCGCCTCGCGCGGCGCGAAGACCCGCTCGCCCTTGCCGAGCGGCGTGGCGCAGTTGGGGCAGAAGCGGAAGCTCGGGTCGCTGATCGCGGTCCCACACTTCGGGCACGGCGGGGCGGACGCGGTCACGGGGGCCTCCATCTTAGCGCCGCAGAACGCGCAGAACGGCAGCGAGGCGTCCACCTCGTGGCCGCAGGCGCTGCACTTGGGCGAGGCGTCGCCGGCTTTCTCTCCGCCGGACGGATAGACGCGCGTTGCCGGTACGCCCCCCGCGCCGGCGCCAGCCGGGGAGTTCATGGCCATCGCGGATGCGCTCAGCGGCTTCCCGCAGTCCATACAGAAGCGAGAACCGGGGTCGTTCATCCGACCGCAGTGGGCGCACTTCGTCACGATTGGGGGAGCCTCCGCAGGGGTCGGCGTTTGGCCAATGGGCTTGCCAATATACGGGTGGTCCGGAGGGGGGTCAACCGAGCTAAATTGACGTTACAGCTTGAGTTGGTGTACGTTGCCGGTCAGATGCGAACCCCCTCCATCAGGCTTGCCGGGGCGCTCCTCGCGGCGCTTTCGGCCCTTGCTCCGGCCGCCTCCGGCCAGGTCAGAACCAGCCGGCATCCCCTCGCCACGCCCGCCATCCCGCGCGCCGAAGGGCCCCTCGTCATCCGGGTTGTCTACCCGCCGGCGGGTTCCGCGGTCGCGGCCCGGGACAGCACGTTCGTCTTCGGCTCGGCCGGCACCGGCGGCGCACGCCTGACCATCGACGGCCACCCCGTGCCCGTCGCGCCCAACGGCGCCTTCCTGGCCTTCATTCCGCTCCCGGACGACACCGCGGCGGCCCTTCGGCTGGTGGCCGCGACGGGCGGCGACTCAGTAGTCCTGGTGCATCGGGTGCGACTCCCAGCCCGGTCGTTGGTCCCCGCCGGGCCCCTGTGGCTGGACGCCGGCTCGATCGAGCCGCGCGGCCACCGGTGGGCGGAGCCGGGGGAGCCGATCCTCGTGGCGGTCCGGGCTGCCTCCGGGGCGTCGGTGTCCGTTCGCCTGCCGGATGGGCGGACCGTCCCCCTCGCGGCGGACACTCTCCGGGAGTCCTCGCCGGGCACATTCGAACGCCAGTCCCCGCGCTCGGTGGGGCCGCCAGCGCTGCGCTACCGCGGGGTCTTCCCGGCCACACCGGTCGGGGCGCCGCTCCCCCACGTCACCGCGGCTGTGGTGCCGCCGGACAGCCGCGACACGCTGAGCGCCACGATCGTCGCGGCGCTGGGCGGCGACACGGTGCGCGCGACGCTGCCCCTGCGGGTCACGCTGCTCGATCCGGACCGCCGCGCGGTCGTGGTGCTGAGCGACGACACGACGGGTACCGCAGCCACCGACGGCGCGGTCGTCGGGGCGCCTACGCCGGACGGCACCTACCACTGGTTCTTCCGGAACGGCACGCGCGCGGCCGTGAGCGGCCGCATCGGCGAGGAGCTCCGCGTCCAGCTCACCCGCTCCTCCTCGGCGTGGGTCGGTCTCGACGGCGTGGTGGCGACGCTGCCGCCCGGCACTCCACCTCCGGCCGCCCGCCTGGGCCTGGTGCGGCTGTCGCCCGGCGAGGCGAGCGTGGTGGCGCGCCTTTCGCTCACGACCCGGGTGCCGTTCCGCGTGGACGAGGTCGACCGCCAGGTGACGGTGCACGTCTACGGGGCGCAGTCCGATCTCGACTTCATCCAGTACGGCGGTACCGATCCGCTCGTGCCGCTGATCACGTGGGCACAGAGCGCCGCCGACGAGTGCACCGTCACGTTCGCGCTGTCGGCGCCGCTGTTCGGTTGGCGTGCGCGGTGGGAGGGCGAGAGTCTCGTGCTCGAGATCCGCCGTCCGCCCGCAGTGGACGCCGTCCGCCCGCTGCGCGGCCGCGTGATCGCCGTGGATCCCGGGCACCCGCCTGCCGGCGCGACCGGCCCGACCGGCCTGCGCGAGGCGGAGGCCAACCTCGCGGTGGGGCTCGCGCTGCGGAGGATCCTCGAGCGGGAAGGCGCGCGGGTCATCGTCACGCGCACGACCGACACCGCGGTCGGGCTCTACGAGCGCACGACGATGGCGGAGTCCGGCGGCGCCGAGGTGCTCGTCTCCATCCACAACAACGCCTTCCCCGACGGAGTGAACCCGTTCGTCAACAGCGGCACGAGCACGTACTACTTCCACCCGCAGAGCGCCGGGCTCGCGTTCCTCGTGCAGGACGCGCTGGTCGCCGAGCTGGGGCTGCGCGACCTTGGCGTGGGGCGCGGCAACTTCGCCCTCGTCCGACCGACGTGGATGCCGGCCGTCCTCACCGAGGGCGCCTTCCTGATGATCCCGGAACAGGAGCAGGGACTGCGCACGCCCGCGTTCCAGGAGGCGTACGCCCGCGGGATCGCGCTCGGCGTCCAGGCGTACTTCCGCCGGTGGGCCGCGGCGCACTGACGTCCCCTCGCGAGCGAGCGCACCGCGGGGGTCGCTCGCGCCGGCGCGCGATGGTCCTGCCGCTGCTGGTCGCCGGCGGGCTCGCGGCCGGCGCCGCGCCGCCGGCCCTCGCGCAGGCGCACCCCGGCGGACGGTGGCTCACGCTCCGGACGACGCACTTCCGCGTCCACGTCCGGCCGGAGCAGGAATCCCTCGGCGTGCGCGTGGCGGGCGAGGCGGAGGGCGCCTTCGCCGCGCTGGCGGCCCGCCTGCCGGCTCCGCGCGCAACGATCGACCTCGTCGTCAGCGACAACGCGGACTACTCCAACGCTTTTGCGACGGTGTTCCCCTCGCCGCGCGTGGTGCTGTACCCGTTCCCTCCCGTCGCCGACCTCGCGTTGCAGCGCTACGACCGCTGGCTGCGCCTCCTGGTCACGCACGAGCTCGCGCACGTCTTCCATCAGGACCTGGCGCGCGGGTGGTGGCGCCTGGGCCGTCTCGTCCTCGGCCGCGCGCCGGTGCTGTTCCCGAACGCGTTCCTCCCCACGTGGCTCATCGAGGGGCTGGCCGTCCACTACGAGTCGCGGCTCACCGGGCCGGGGCGCGATGCCGGGAGCTACCACCCCACGGTGGTCGCCGCGCAGGCGGCGGAGGCCGGCGGCCTCACCCTCGATGCAGCGAACGCGGCCTCGCCGCGCTGGCCCGGCGGCTACCGCCCCTACGCCTTCGGCGGCGAGTTCCTCGCGCGGCTGACGGCGGAGCGGGGCGGCACGGTGGTGGACCGCCTGGTGATCGAGACGGCGCGAGCCCCTCTGCCGTACCTGATGGTGGATCGCGCGGCGCGGCGCGCGGCAGGCGTGTCGTTCACCGCGGCGTGGCGGCAGTGGCAAGCGGAGATGCGGGCGGCCGTGGTGGCGGATGGGCGTGCGGGCGTGCCGGCTTGCCGGCGTGCAGGGCTCTGTGGGTTGCGGCAGATGGTACCGCCTCGCGTGTCGTCCGACGGGCGGCGGGTGCTCTTCGTCCGGGACGACGGCCGCGACGAAGCGCGGCTCGCGGTCCTCGATCGCGACGCCGGCGCGGTGCGCACGCTGGCGCGGGTGAACGGCGGGCTCGGTCTCGCGTGGGACACCGGCGGCTCGGTGCTCGCCTCGGAGTTCGAGTTCACCGACCCGTACACCCTGCGCGCCGATCTCTTCCGCGTGGACGCCGGCGGGCGCGAGCGCCGGCTGACGCACGGCGCGCGTCTCCTCGCGCCGGACGTGGCGCCGGACGGCTCGGTGGTGGCGGTGCGCGCGGACGGCGGCGGGAGCGCCCTCGTCCGCTGGTCCGGCGGCGCCGCGACGCCGTTGACGGAGGTGGAGACGGGCACGGAGTGGGCCCACCCGCGCGCCTCCGCCGATGGGCGGCTCATCGCCGCGACGCGCGCGCAGGGCGGGTGGCTCGACGTCGTGCTCCTCGCGCCCGGCGGCGCCGTGCAGCGCGAGGTGACCCGCGACGCCGCCCTCGACCAGACGCCGGCATTCGGCCCCGACGGGCAGTGGCTCTTCTGGTCGAGCGACCGCAGCGGCGGCTCGCAGGTCTACGCCACGCGCCTCGCGGGGCCCGATGGCGGATGGTGGCGCGTGACCGACGAGCCCTTCGCGGCGTACGCGCCCGCGCCGGCGCCGGACTCGGTCTTCTACCTGGCCTACCACGCCGACGGCTTCCGGCTCGCGGCGGTCCCGCTCGACACGCTGCGGTGGGTGCGCGTGGCTCCGGGGGCCGTGGGCCCGGAAGCAGGGCGTGCCGCCGCGCGCGTGGCCGTGCCGGGCGAGGGCTCGGGCGCCGCTCTACCGGCGACGGGCGACTCTGCCTCGCCGCGCGCCGCGATCCTCGAACGCCGCGGGTACCGCCCGTGGCCCGCGCTGTGGCCCAAGTACTGGCTGCCGGTCGGTGTGGCGCAGGGCTCGGGTGCGTGGGCCGGGGTCTTCACCGGCGGGCAGGATGCGCTGGAGCGCCACGCCTACTCGGCGAGCGTGATGGCCGGCACCGGGCTCGCCGCAGGCACGTGGCGGGCGGACGTCGCGTACCAGTATGCTGGACTGACGCGCGCGGTCCTCGACGCAGCGTACTCGCGGAGCGAGACGGTCTTCGTGCCCTCGGCGGGCGGCTCTCCCGCGGGCTCCGGGAACGGCACCGCGAACGGGCAGGAGCACTGCTGCGTGCGCTCGGAGGACGCATCGCTCGGCGTCACGGTGCGCCAGCGCCGCTTCCGCTGGTCCGCGGCCGCGCGCCTCGGTGCGGAGTACGAGCGCGACGGGGCACGGGAGCGCGCGGGCGGCGTGCTGAGCGTCGCGGTCGCGCGCCTCGTCCAGCCTGCGTTCGCCATCTCCGTACAGCGGGGCTGGCGCGTCTCGGCGACGGTGCGCCGGCGCGAGCGGCTCGAGGGCGCGGGGGGTTACACGGAGAGCGTGGTGCGCGGTGCGGCGTACTTCCCGCTCGGCGTGCTGGGCTTCGCCCGCCGGGTGCTCGCGCTGGAGGCCGCGGCGGGCGTGCTCGCCGGGAGCGACAGCGTCTTCTTCGGGGTAGGCGGCGTGTCGGGCGGAGCGGTGCCGATGTTGCCGGGGGTGTCGTTCGGGTCGTCGCAGCGGACCTTCCCGGTGCGCGGCTTCCCGCCGGGCTCCGCAGTGGGACGCCGCGCGGTCGCGGCGTCGGCCGAGCAGCGTCTGCCGCTCGCGCTCGTCGGCCGGGGGCTCGGGCTCATGCCGGGAGCGCTCGACCGCGTATCGGCCGCGC
>Ga0315295_10003811_pt1 | contig 12797 bp, 9 predicted proteins | sample YL17G14_0_MG_FD_204453 | JGI IMG/M metagenome (GOLD analysis project Ga0315295, IMG submission 204453) | Sediment microbial communities from Yellowstone Lake, YNP, Wyoming, USA - YL17G14_0 | ecosystem: Environmental > Aquatic > Freshwater > Lake > Sediment | place: USA: Wyoming | collected... | reverse complement strand
TGGGGCTGCGGGGCGCGGTCCCCATCATCCTCGCCATGGTGCCGGTGCTGGCCCGGGTGCCGGGGGCCGAGACCATCTGGAACGCGGTCTTCTTCATCGTGCTGGTGAACATCACCGTGCTGGGATTCACGGTCCGGCGCGGTGCGCGCCGGCTGGACCTGCAGGCGTCCCGCCCCCCACCGCCGCACGGGCTCATCGAGATCTCCTCCAGCCGGCCGCTCGACGCCGAGATCGAGGTCTTCTACGTGGACCCGGCCTCGGCGGTGGCCGGCTCCACGCTCGCCGAGCTGCCGCCGTTCCCGGCCGAGTCGGCCGTCATCATGGTGTTGCGCGGAGGCGAGCTCCACCCGGCCCGCGGCACCACGGTCCTCGAGCCCGGGGATCACGTGTACGTGCTCACCCGCCCGGAGGACCGGGGGTTCGTGCACCTGCTCTTCGGTGATGCCGGCGAGCCATGAGGCGCCCGCTGGCGCAGTCGATGAGGTAGAAAGGTCACCAGGGGGAAGAATGAAGCTCTACTACGTGCCGAAGACGCGGGCCTCCCGCCCACGCTGGGTCCTCGAGGAGCTGGGCGTTCCCTACGATCTCGTCCGGCTCGACCCGGCCAAGGCCGAGACACGGAGCGCCGAGCACCTGGAGCGCCACCCGCTGGGGCACGTCCCGGTGCTGGAGGACCGCGGCCAGCAGATCTTCGAATCGGGCGCCATCTGCCTGCACCTCGCCGACCTCTTCCCCGAGAAGCGACTCCTGCCGCCCCCGGGCTCTGTGGAGCGGGGGCTCGCCTACCAGTGGGTGCTCTTCTCCATGACCGAGATGGAGCCGCCCCTCATCGCCCTCTCCGCCGAGGCCAGGAAGCCGGAGGCCGAGCGGGACGCGGCGGCGACGGCCCAGGCCCGGGACCGGTTCCGAAAGGCGGCCGACGTGCTGGAGGTGGCGCTCCGGAGCCGCCAGTTCCTCCTCGGCGATGGGTTCGGCGTCGCCGACGTCATGGTCGGAGGCACGCTGGCGTGGGCGCGGGGAATCCGGCTCCTGGACGGGCTTCCCGCGGTGGAGGCCTACCTGGCTCGACTGCGGGAGCGCCCGGCATGGAAGCGAGCCATGGCCGACTGAAGCGAGTGCCGGGGTGGGAGCACTACGCCGCCCAGGCCGCCAGCACCGCTCTCTCCCGTTCGAGGGAGATTCCGGCGCGGAGCCTGGCGCGGCGCTCCGGGGGCAGCGTCTTCCACCAGGCCAGCGTGTCGCGGGCGGTGTCCGAGATGGGTCGGAAGCGCAGCCCGGCGGCGACGGCGCGGGCGATCGAGACCTGGGACATCCCGCTCTCCGCCGTGCCCGCCGGGATCCACACCGGCATGTCGCTCCAGGGCTCCACCTTCTCCTTCTCGAGGAACGGCCACGGCACCCAGACCAGGTCGGCCCTCGAGCCGATCCCGACCTGGCATTCGTCGAGCATGTCCCGCATGGACGTCCGCCTCGCCGGTCCCACCGCGTTCACGACGCCGACGGCCCGGCGGTCCGCCATGTCGACCATCCAGTTGCCCAGGTCGCGGACGTCCACGACCTGGATCGGATCGTCGCCGGTGCCCGGCGCGAGCACCTTTCCTCCCTGATCGAGCCGCACCGGCCAGTAGGTGAACCGATCGGTCGGGTCGCCGGGGCCGACGATGAGGCCGGGACGGACCACCAGGACCCGCCCGGGCATGGCCGCCTCGGCGGCCCGCTCGCAGGCCGCCTTGAGCGCGCCGTAGCTGGCGCGCACGTCCTCGGTGGCCGGGTCGGAGAGCTGCGCGATCCTGGCGTCCTCGTCGGAGCCGGGCGGGATGGACTCCTCGTAGGCCGAGATCGACGAGACGAACACGTAGCGCTCCACCGCCGGGGCGAGCAGGCCCGCCGACAGATTCACGATGCGCGGCACGTAGCCCGAGGTGTCGATGGCCACGTCCCACCTCCGGCCGCCGAGCGCATCGAGCTGCCCGTCGCGATCGCCGTGGAGCTGCTCGACGTCGGTGAACTTCCCCGGGTTGGTCTTGCCGCGGTTGAAGAGGGTGACCACGTCCCCCCGCGCGCGCGCTGCCTCGACCAGCGCCGGCCCCAGGAAGCCCGTCCCGCCGAGGATCAGGATCCTCGATGGACGGCCGGCCGGGGGAGTGGGGCCGCCAGGCGCGCCCGCACGCGGTGCCGTGCAGGCGGCCAGGGTTGCCAGCGAGGCCTGGAGGAAGTCGCGCCGGGTCATGGCCATGACATGCCTTTCGATGACGGAAGTGGGCGCTCGCGAAGCCGCTCCGCGCGGGCCAGCCAGAGGGCCAGCCCCACGCCGGCGAGGCCGATCGGCGCCGCGACGAGCAGGCTGCCCGCGACCCCCGCACCGGCGGCCGCGAGCCCGCGGGCGAGCCAGGCCGATCCGGCATCCCCGGCCCGGTAGACCACCGTGTCGATGAAGGCCTTCGACTTGTATCGCTCCTCGCGCGTCACCACGGTGAAGAGGACCTCCCGGGCCGGCCTCTCCACGGCATAGCTGGCGGAGCGGCGGAGCGCCTGGAAGGCGGCGAGCACCCAGAAGGTGGGCCAGCCGGCGACGAGCGCGAATCCGGCCGCCGAGAGGGCCGGCACGAGCGCCAGGGCGGCCCCGAGGCCGAGCCAGCGGACCAGGCGGCCGGTGGCGAGCGCGCCGGTCAAGAGCGCGATCACGTTCACGGCCAGGTCCACGCGCGCGAAGAGGCGCGTCCGCGAGGCCGAGTCGAGCCCGGAGGCGGCGACGAGGTGCGCGACCTGGAAGTAGAGGAGCGTCGACCCCAGCGTGAAGAGGAGCATCTGGGCGGCGATGGCGAGGAGGTAGCGATCCCGGAAGACCAGCGCCACCCCGCTCCAGGCGCTGCCCCCCAGCGGGCCTCCGCGCTCGCCGGCCCCCTCGGCGGCCCGCGCGCTCGCCGCGCCGCTCCGGCGCGACCAGCCGATGATCCGCCCCATGGCCTGGGTCGAGGCCTCGAGGAGCAGGGCGGAGAGGAGGACGAGGTTCGGCACACCGACGAGGCCGACGGCGAGCTCCACGGCCACGGGGCCGGCGATCGCCCCCGCGCTCCCGCCCGCCGCGACGAAGCCGAAGAGGCGCTTGGCCTGGTCGGTCGTGAAGAGGTCGACGAGCAGGGACCAGAAGACCGAGACCACGAAGAGCCCGTAGACGCTCACCCAGACGAAGAGCGCGCGGGCCACCGCGGCCGGCGCGACGCCGAGGCGGAGCAGGACCCAGAAGGCGAGAAGGGTGACGAGAAAGAAGCGGTAGACGAGGGGCACGGCGCGGGCCCGCGGCAAGCGGGCGACGAGCCTCGAGTACAGGGGCAGGGCGACGAGCATCAGGGCGAAGGTCGCCGTGAAGTTCCAGGGCAGGTTCTCGACCCCGCCGCGGATGCCCATCTCCTCCCGCAGCGAGCGGAGAACGTAGTAGCCGGCCAGCAGCGAGAAGAAGGACGCGAAGGCCCAGACCGCGGCCGCCGTCTCGCCGGGGCGAGCGTCGACGAGGGGCGCCAGGGGGCCGGTGGAGGAGGGTCGAGCGGATCCGCGCACGGCGCCCGCCCGAGGCTAGAGCTGCACGAGCTTGGCCTGCTGGGCCTGGGCCCGGAAGCGTTCCGGCCATCCCGGGCCGGAGAGGCGCGCTGCCACCTCGACGGCCAGGTGGCGCGGGACGGTGCCGAGAGCGGCGTTCCTGCCCAGCCCCTGCACGCAGGAGGGGCAGTTGGTGAGCATCACCGTCCCGCTGGGGCGTCCCTGCATGGCCTCCTTCAGGGCCGCGGACTTGCGGTGGAGCATCGAGTCGGTGATGTCGGGACGCGACAGCGCCAGCGTGCCGGCCTCCGAGCAGCAGTTCGGCACCTCGACCGCGTCGAAGCCGGCCCGGCGGGCGGTGGCGATCCCCGCGGCGCGAAGCGAGTCGTGGCAGGGCGCGTGGTAGAGCGCCGGCCGGCTCCCCTCCAGCTTCAGGCCCGAGTCGAGCGCGAAGCCCACCACGTCCTTCACCGGGGCGCCGAAGATCTTCTCGATCTCCATTCCCTCGAGCCCCTCCATGCAGGTGCCGCAGCTCACCACCACGCCGTCGAAGTCGAGGTGGGAGAGCATGTCGCGGATCTGGCTGAAGAGGATGGTGTCGCGCAGCACGGTGCGACCGTGCTGCTCGGTGAGCGCGTTGGCGTGGGCCGGGAAGCCGCAGCAAAGGAAGGGCGGCGGCAGGACCACCCGCGTGCCGGTCTCGAGGAGCAGGTGGATGGAGGCCTGGGAGATCCTCGAGAAGAGCCGCTCCGAGCCGCAGCCCGGGAAGTAGAAGACCGTCCGCTTCGCCTCTCCCTCCGGCTCGAGCACCAGCGCCTGGTCGCCGCGGCACTCCGGCACGAGGTCGCGCAGCGTGCCCTCGTCGGCCGGCGTCAGCGGGGAGCGAAGCGTGGCCAGGAGCCGCGAGCTCGAATCCAGCCTCTGGAGCGGCTGGGTCACCTCGTGGCCGGCCCGCTGGACGGCTCCACCGATGCGCACCAGCGCGGTGCGGAAGAGCTTGTTGCCGAGGCGCGAACGGGTATCGAGGTAGCGCAGCGTCAGCCTCGTCGCCAGCGGCATGCGCTTGAATCCGCGCGCCGCCAGGATCTGCCGCTCGATGACGGTGACCTCGCCGGTGTCGATGTCGACCGGGCAGGGCTTCAGGCACTTGTGGCAGATGGTGCAGTGGTCGGCCACCTCCTCGAGGTGGCGGAGCAGCTCGAAGGAGCCGGAGCGATCCCGCTGCGCGTCGTAGAGGAGCGCCTCGATGAGCGCCCCGATGGCCAGGTTCTTGTTGCGCGGGTGGAAGAACATCCCGCGGGCCGGGTGGAAGACGCAGCAGTCGGGCTTGCACTTGCCGCAGCGCACGCAGGTGGCGATCCGCTTCGCCAGGTCCTCGAGCTGGCCGTGCTGGAGGATGCGGGCCTCGAGCTTCAGGAGATTGAAGCTGGGGGTGTAGATCTGGTCGAGGGCGGCCAGGTCGGAGAGCTTCCCCGGGTTCATGAGGCCGTCCGGGTCGACGCCCTTGCGATACGCCGCCAGCTCCTTGCGCCGCTCCGGGTCCCAGTAGGCGAGCTTGGTCACGCCGATGCCGTGCTCGCCAGAGACCACGCCGCCCAGCTCCTGGACCCGCTCGAAGACCTTCCCGACGACGGCATCGGCGCGCCGGAGCATCTGCCGATCGTTCGACAGCACGGGGATGTTCACGTGCACGTTGCCGTCGCCGGCGTGCATGTGGGTGGCGAGCACGATGAGGCGGGCCCGCACCTCGTCCCAGATGGACTGGAGCGTCGAGGCCACCCTGGGGTAGCTGCCCAGCAAGGCGGCCAGGTCCTGGCGCAGCCGGTTGCTCACGGCCAGCGATCGGACCTCGACCTCGCCGGCCCGCTCGATGGCCTCCCGGGCGAGCGCACAGGCGGCCAGGGCCGCCGCGAGCTTGGGCGCCCAGAGCCCGTCCTCGGGGGTGGGCACGCCGTGCAGGTAGGTCTCGGCGCGCCGGACGAAGTTCTCCTGCCCGTGCCGCTCCTCGTGGACGTTCATGGCGTCGATGAAGAGGGAGAACTCGGAGAGGGCGGTGAGCGGCAGCACCACGTCCTCGTTGATCTTGAAGGCGTTGGTGCGCCGGGCGATGGCGCCGAGCTTCTTGCGGTCGGCCCAGAATCGCTTCGCCTCGGCGGCGTCGCGCGCCTCGGCGAGGAAGGTGCTGGCGTGGGGCGAGAGGATGGCGCGGATCGTGGCCACGCCGCGGGCCACCTCCTCCGGGGTGTGGCCCACCACGTCGACGATGATCACCGCCTTGGGCGTCTCCGCCCGGGGCGCCTTCACCTGGTAGCCGATGGCCTTCACGTACTGGTCGTCGAAGTGCTCCAGCGCCGAGAGCGCCTCCTGGCCCCGGTTCGGCATCTCCCGGGCGATCTCCAGGATCACCTCGCTCGCCTCCTCGAAGTCCGGCCCGAAGAACTCCAGGCACACCGTCCGCGTCTGGGGGTAGGCCGGGTAGAGGATGAACTCGGCCGAGGTGATGACGCCGTCCGTGCCTTCCTTCTGGACGCCGGGCAGGCCGCCCAGCGCCTTGTTGGTGATGTCCTTCCACAGGCCGCGCTTGCGGATCTCGCTGCCCAGCAGCTCGATCCCGCGCACCAGCCCGCCCGCCGCGTCGCGGACCTCGAAGCGGACCACGTCGTCGAAGAGGATCTTCCGGAGCTGGTGGTTCACGCGGTGGACGGTCCAGTCGTGCCCGCCGGGCATGGCGATGCGGAACGAGACCAGGTTGTCGATGCAGGTGCCCCACAGCACGCAGTCCTTGCCTCCCGCGTTCTCGGCGATGTTGCCGCCGATGGTGCAGGCCCATGCGCTGGTGGGATCGGTGGCGAAGACCAGGCCGTGGTGGGTGGCGAGTTCCATGGCCGCCTCGGTGATGACGCCGGCCTCGAGGTCGATGACGCGCCCCTCCAGCGTGCGGCCGTCCTCGAGGACGAAGGGGCGGGTGGAGATGCCGCGGATGCGGTTCAGCTTCTCGGTGTTCACCATCACGCAGTCGGGCGTGAGCGGGATGGCGCCGCCGGTGAGGCCGGTTCCGGCGCCGCGCGGGATGGCGTGAAGCCCCAGGCCGCGGATGGCGGAGAGCAGGGGAGCCACCTGTGACTCGTCGGTGGGGGTGACCACGGCGAGCGGCAGGTGGAGCCGCCAGTCGGTGGCGTCGGTGGCGTGGGCCACCAGCGTGAAGGGATCGAGCAGCACGTTCTCGCGCCCCACCACGGCCCCGAGGGCGCGGCGCAGCCGGGCGTGGAGGTCGGGCATGCGCCGCACCTCCTCGCGGACGCCGTCGAGCATGCGCCTGGCCTCGGCCAGCACCTCGAGCACCTCGGAGTCGCTTCCGGCCCCTTCCTGGATGAGCCGGAGGTTGGCCTCGGCGTCGCCGAAGAAGCGCTTGCGCCTGCGGGAGGAGGTGACGAGCTCCTGGCGCAGGTAAGGGTTGCGCCGGTGGACCAGCACCTCGCCGAAGACGCGCATGAGCAGCCGCGCCGACCGGCCGGTGACCCGGCGGCCGCGCAACTCCTCGAGCTTCTTCCAGATCCCCTTGCCGAGCAGCGCCGAGACGGCCTGCCGGTCGTCGGCCGAGGTGTAGTTGTAGGGGATCTCGCGATGGCTGGGATTCGTCATGGTCTTCCCCGCCCGGAGACGGAGAAGGAGTCAGTAGCAGGTTCCGTGCCCCGGACCCAGCACGACTTCGCCAACGATCCCGGATGTTTGAACTGGCAGGTACCCGGCCGGGTCGCAGAAAAATATGCGCCCCTGGCCGGGACCCGCCACGCCGGCGCCGCCGCGCCGGGCTAACCCTTCTTCATCGTCTCGCTGAACGTCGCGACCGCGGCCTTCTCGGCCTCGCGAACGGCGTGCGGAACGCGCCCGATGCTCTCGCGGGTGTCGTCCCCCATCTCCAGCAGCTTCTGGCGGGTCTTCTGGCCCGACTGCGGCGCGAAGAGCAGCGCCACCACGCCACCCACCGTGGCGCCCGCCAGGAACGCGAAGAGAACCGTCCCGGCTCCGACTCCTCCATTGCTCTGGCTCATCCTGCGGCCTCCTTCCTCTCGTGTGGGGAACTTTCCGGCGCCGCAGGCCCGGCCGGCGCGGTGCGTGAAGGGTCCTCGTCCATCGCCGCCTTCCACGCCTTGACGGCTGCGGCCACGGCGGGAACCACCGCCGCCGACACGGTTCCCGCGATCTGCATCGTCCCGCGCATCTGGTTCAGCATCTGCGCGACGCTGGCGGCCCCATCGACGATCTCGGCGAGCTTGCCGTCCTTCTCCAGGGCCGCACCCAGCCGGTCCACCCTCTCGGAGGTGCGGTGGATGGACACCACGGCGGCCTCGATGTCCTTGGCGCTCTTGTCCACCACGGCGCGCAGCGTGTGGAGCGTCCCGTAGAGCTGCGCGAGAAGCGGGAGGAGTGCACCCACCAGGACCGCCGCCAGAACCACGAGTGCTACCTGCCAGCCTTCCATGAAACCTCCGTGATCCCTGCGACTCGAAGAAGCGATTCCGATCATGCTCCCCCGCGGGCGCCGGCGCCCGGTCCCAGATGAGGGGTCCCCGGGAGCCGATCTGGAGGCAGGTTGCCGGAATCACGGGATATCGTCGTTGACACGGGCGGAAGCCGGGAACAAAGACTCCCGCCGGGGGTGCCCATGGTGAAGGCGATCAGGATGCACGAGACCGGCGGGCCGGAGGTCCTGCGCTGGGAGGACGTGGCGCTCGGCGAGCCCGGGGCCGGACAGGCCCGCGTGCGCCACACCGCCATCGGCGTGAACTTCATCGACACCTACCACCGGACCGGGCTCTACAAGCTGCCGCTCCCCTCGGTCCTGGGGGTGGAGGCGGCGGGCGTCGTCGAGGCGGTGGGCCCCGGCGTGTCGCACGCGAAGGTCGGAGACCGGGTGGCCTACGTCTCCCGGCCGCCCGGGGCGTACGCAGAGGCCGCGCTCGTCCCCGCCGACCGGCTGGTGCGCATTCCCGAGGGCGTGTCGGACGAGGTCGCCGCGGGCGCCATGCTGAAGGGGATGACGGTCTGGATGCTGGTGCGGCGCATCCACGCCGTGAGACCGGGCGAGACCGTCCTCTTCCACGCGGCGGCCGGAGGCGTGGGGCTCATCGCCATGCAGTGGCTGCGGGCCATCGGCGCCCGCACGCTCGCCACGGTGGGCAGCGACGAGAAGGGAGGGCTGGCGCTCGCCAGCGGCGCGAGCGAGGTCATCGTCTACACCCGCGAGGACGTCGCCCGGCGCGTGCGCGAGCTGACCAGAGGTGAAGGGGTGCCGGTGGTCTACGACTCGGTCGGGAGGAGCACCTTCGAGGGATCCCTCGATAGCCTCGCGCCGATGGGGCTGCTGGTGAGCTACGGCAACGCCTCGGGGCCGGTGCCCCCCTTCGACATCGGCCAGCTGGCCCTCAAGGGGTCGCTCTTCCTGACCCGCCCCACGCTCTTCAGCTACACGGCCCGGCGAGAGGACCTCGAGGAAGGGGCCCGGGAGCTCTTCGATGTCCTCGAGTCCGGCAAGGTCCGCATCGACGTGAAGCACCGCTGGCCGCTCTCGCAGGCCGCCGACGCCCACAGGGCGCTGGAAGGCCGGAAGACCACCGGGTCCATCGTGCTCGTGCCCTAGAAAGGAAGCACCATGCATCTCGCCGCATTCGCCCTCGCTTCGCTCCTCGCAGGTCAGACGGCCCAGGCTCCGCAGCCCGCCCGCACCCCGCGCCGCCCCGTCGTCGAGACCCATCACGGCGTGGAGGTGGTGGACCCGTACAGGTGGCTGGAGGACTCGCAGTCACCCGAGGTGAAGGCCTGGAGCGAGGCCCAGGCCGCCGCCGCCCGCGCCCACCTCGACGGGCTGCCGAGCGCGAAGGAGATCCGGGAGCAGGTGAAGGCCATCACGCTGGCGCGCTCGCCGACCTGGTTCGACATGGTCGAGCGGCGCGGCGCCTTCTTCGCCAGGAAGAGCGACCCGGCCCGGCAGCAGCCGGTCCTGGTCTGGATGGCGTCGCCGGAAGACCCGTCGAAGGAGCGGCTGCTCCTGGATCCATCCGTCCTGGATCCCTCCGGCAAGACCACCATCGACTGGTTCGTGCCGTCGCCCGACGGCCGGAAGCTCGCGGTGTCGCTCTCCCGGGGAGGAACGGAGTCCGGCGATGCCCACGTCTTCGACGTGGCGACCATGAAGCCGATCGGCGAGCCGATCCGGCGCGTCCATGGCGGCACGGCCGGCGGCTCGCTGGCGTGGAACGGCGACGGTTCGGGCTTCTGGTACACGCGCTACCCGCGGGAAGGCGAGCGCCCCGCGGCGGACCTGGCCTTCTACCAGCAAGTCTGGTTCCACCAGCTGGGGAAGCCCGAATCTTCCGACCGCAAGGAGCTCGGCGACGAGCTCCCCCGCATCGCCGAGGTGGAGCTCCACGCCAGGCGGGACGGGAAGTGGGTCCTGGCGCTCGTGAAGAACGGGGATGGCGGGGAGTCGGAGCTCTGGTTGCGGCAGGCCGGAAAGGCCCCGTGGAAGCGCCTTTCCCGCTTCGCGGACCTGGCCGTGGGCGCCGAGTTCGGCGACGGCCCCGATCTCTACGTGCTCTCGCGGAAGGGCGCACCGCGCGGCCGGATCCTGCACGTCTCGCTGCCGCCAAAGGGCGCCGACCCGCTCGGCAGCGCCCGGGTGCTGGTCCCGCAGGGAAGCGACGCGATCGAGGGGATGGTGGCGGTCCGCGACCGGCTCTACGTCTCGGAGATGGCCGGGGGACCGTCGCGCCTGCGCATGGTCTCCAGGAGCGGGAAGGCGCTCGGCGAGGTTCCCATCCTGCCCGTCTCGACCGTCGGAGAGGTCGTCCCCGTGCCAGGCCGCGGCATCCTCTTCCAGAACGCGAGCTGGATCGACCCGGTCGCCTGGTACTCCTTCGACCCCGGTACGGGACGGGTGGCGAAGACCCGGCTCGCGGCGGTCTCTCCCGTCGATCTCTCCGGGGCGGAGGCGGTGCGGGGGTGGGCCACCTCGAAGGACGGCACGCGAGTGCCGGTGGACATCATCCGGATGAAGGGGACGAAGCTCGACGGCGACCGCCCCACGATCCTCTACGGATATGGCGGATACGGACTCAACGAGAGACCGCGTTTCCAGGCCCAGCGGGCGCTCTGGCTCCTGAACGGGGGGGTCTACGCCAGCGCCGTCCTGCGGGGCGGCGGCGAGTTCGGCGAGGAGTGGCACCTGGCCGGCAACCTGACCCGAAAGCAGAACGTCTTCGACGACTTCATCGCCGTGGCCGAGTGGCTCGTGAAGGAGGGGTACACGCGCCCGCAGAGGCTCGCGCTGCTGGGGGGCTCGAACGGCGGGTTGCTCGTGAACGCGGTGGTCGCGCAGCGCCCCGACCTCGTCCGCGCCGCGGCCAGCCTGGTCGGCATCTCCGACATGATCCGGGTCGAGACCACGCCCAACGGCGCCTTCAACGTCACCGAGTTCGGAACCGTGAAGGACCCCGAGCAGTTCCGCGCCCTGTACGCCTACTCGCCCTACCACCACGTCGTCGACGGAACGCGCTACCCGGCGATCCTGCTCACCGCCGGCGAGGGCGACCCGCGGGTCGATTCCTGGCATGCGAAGAAGATGGCCGCCCGGCTGCAGGAGGCCACCGCGTCAGGCCGTCCCGTCGTCCTGCGCCTCTCCGGCTGGGGGCACGGCATGGGGACCTCGCGCGACGAGGCCATCGGCGAAGCAGCGGATCTGTGGACGTTCTTCTTCGCCGAGCTCGGGGTCCCCTTCCGTCCCATCGCGGTCGCCGCCCCGGGGAGCAACTGACGCAAGCGCAAGGCGCCCCCGGGCCCATGGCGTGGGTTCCGCTCCGGAGCCGCGCCACCGGGGCACTCTGCGCCGGCACGGTCGCGGCCTACGCGGCCATGTACGTGACCCAGCCGCTCCTCCCGCTCCTCTCGGCGGAGTTCCGGCTGGCACCGGCCACCGCCGGACTCAGCGTGTCGGCGGTGGTCCTGGCCATTGCGGCCGGGTCCTTCGTGGCCGGGCCGCTCTCCGACGCCGTGGGGCGCAAGAAGGTCATGGTGGGCGCCCTTCTGCTGCTCCTCCTGCCCACGCTGGGGTGTGCCGCCGCGCGGAGCTTCCCGGAGCTGGTGGCCATGCGGGCGGTCCAGGGGCTTCTCATTCCCGGGGTCACCGCAGTGGCGGTGGCCTGGGCTGGAGACCACTACGCCCCGGGTCAGCTCCGCACCTCGGTGGGCGCGGTCATCGCGGCGAGCGTCGCGGGCGGCCTGCTGGGGCGCGTGGCGAGCGGCTTCGCGGCCGAGCGGGGAGGGTGGCGAACCGCCTTCCTCGTCTCCGCGGTCATCACCGGGGTCGGGGCGGCCGGCATGTGGCGCGAGCTGCCGCGCTCGTCTCCCGCCCGCTCTCCCTGGCGCGGGGCCCTCTCCGGCATGCTCGGCCACCTGGGCGACCGCCGGCTGCTGGGCGGATTCGGGCTGGCCTTCTGCCTCTTCTTCGGATTCATCGCGATCTTCACCTACCTGCCGTTCCGGCTGGCCGCGGCACCCTTCCGGCTCTCGACCCAGGCCATCTCGTCGGCCTACCTGGTCTACCTGGCAGGCATCTTCGTCTCACCGATGGCGGGCCGGCTCGCCTCGCGGGTGGCGCCGGAGCGGGTCATGCTGGCCGGCCTCGCCATCTCCTCCGCGGGCGTGGCGGTCACCCTGGCCAGCTCGCTCCCGGTCGTGGTGGCCGGGTTGCTGGTGCTGGTGGTGGGGATGTTCACCGCCCAGGCGATAGGACCGTCCTTCGTGAACGAGGCGGCGACCCGGGCCAAGGGGGGCGCGAACGCCCTCTACCTGGCCTTCTACTACCTGGGCGGGACGCTGGGCTCGTGGTTGCCGGGGCTCGCCTGGGAGCGCTGGGGCTGGCCCGGCGTGGCCGCCTCGAGCGGCGCGGCCATCGGCGCCGCGGCGCTCGCGGTCTGGACGCTGTGCCGCCCGGTCCTCCCGCGCGCCCAGCGCGGGTAGCGATCCCGGGCGGGCTCGACACCTCGAGGCGATCCATGGCAACAAGGGCCCCATGCAGCGGGTGATCGTGGAGATCGACGAGGCGAGGTGCGACGGCTGCGGCGAGTGCGTGCCGTCGTGCGCCGAAGGCGCCATCCGGATGGTGAACGGCAAGGCGAAGCTCGTCGGCGACGAGCTCTGCGACGGCCTGGGGGCATGCCTGGGCGAGTGCCCTCAGGGAGCCATTCGCGTGCTCGAGCGGG
>Ga0315295_10003810_pt1 | contig 12798 bp, 10 predicted proteins | sample YL17G14_0_MG_FD_204453 | JGI IMG/M metagenome (GOLD analysis project Ga0315295, IMG submission 204453) | Sediment microbial communities from Yellowstone Lake, YNP, Wyoming, USA - YL17G14_0 | ecosystem: Environmental > Aquatic > Freshwater > Lake > Sediment | place: USA: Wyoming | collected... | reverse complement strand
ATCGGAATTTAATACTGCCGCGCCCAGCACCGCACAATTTACCGTAATCAAAGGAAGGTAAATACCAAAGATTCGATATAATTGAGGCGAGATTTTGCGTATCACCATCTCCACCAACTGAACAAATGTAGCTATAACCAAAATAAAAGATATTGTGCGTAAATATGCCATATTAAACGGCAAAAGCAGATAGCGATAAATCAGCCAGGTGATAACCGATGACGAAACCACGACGAATGCTACCGCCATGCTCATTGCCATTGCGGGTTTAGTCTCTTTGGATATTGCAACAAACGAACAAAGGCCCAGGAAACGCGACAGGATTACATTATAAACAAATACGCCGGAAATAAAAATAGCGATAAATTGACTTACGTTCATTTTTTATTTTTATTAATTACGTTAAAAAATCCCATCAACAATCCGATGACTAACAGCGCACCCGACGGCATAGCCATTACCAAAGCCGGCTCAAATCCTTTAATCACATTGAATCCCGCCAATTTGCCCACGCCCGAGAATTCGCGTATGCCTGAAATTAAAAGGAGCGCCATAATAAAACCTATGCCCATTCCCAAACCGTCAAGAAACGAAGCTAATGTATTGTTCTTGGAAGCAAATGCCTCGGCCCTGCCAAGCACAATGCAGTTAACGACGATTAGAGGAACGTATATTCCTAAAGCGCGGTTCAATACAGGGCTATAGGCTTTCATAAGCATTTCTGTGATAGTGACAAATGTGGCAATAACTACAATAAAACAGGGGATGCGTATCTTGTCGGGTATGAATTTCCTTATCACGGAAATTATTATATTGGACGAGATAAGCACAAACGTTGCGGCTATTCCCATGCCTAAGCCGTTTGCCAGCGACACCGACACTGCCAGCGTCGGGCACAAACCAAGCGCTAAAACAAAAGTGGGGTTTTCTTTAATTATGCCTTTTATGAATTCAAACCAAGATTTTTTCATAATTTTTAACTCTGTAATGTGTTCAATGTTCCGTTATATTATATATATTCGCGAGATGATCACAGCCTGATAAATCAGGCAACTACCGATGTAGTTGCCCAATTTACCTGTACCCCGAAGGGGTATTGGGCCTGTGCTTTGCTCGATAAATCGAGCAACTACAACGCTGATGTAGTTGCCCAATTTATTGGGCAATGTTTTTTGCCTGATTTTGCCTGATAAATCAGGCAACTACATTATGAAATACTTAGCTCACCGCCCACAGCGCTTTTCCCGCCCGTCCCGTATATGCGCGGCCTGGTATAACGGTCAATGATCGGCGTCGCTGCGTTCATTATGAGTATCGAATAGCATACGCCCTCAGGATACCCGCCCCAAATGCGAATGATTCCTGTAAGCAGGCCGCAGCCCACGGCGAATAAAATTCTTCCTTTACGCGTCAGGGGGCAGGTCACATAATCCGTAGCCATAAAGAACGCGCCTAGTATCAAACCACCGTTTAATACGTGAAAAAGCCAATCTCCTCCAAAAAGAGATTTTCCTCCGAACGCCCAAGTAAATAACGCGGTTATGCCTATATATGTAAAAGGTATGTGCCAGGAAATATAACCTTTTAACAAAAGATAACTTGCGCCTAATAGAAGCGCAATAATGCAAACCTCGCCGATACATCCGCCTCGAAAACCCATGAAAAGATCCTTATAACTTACGCTGATGATGACATCCTTACCTTCCTTAAGCATGGCAAGCGGCGTGGCAGAAGTCACGGCGTCATAAAGAAACGGCGACGTAAACGTAGTCATATATTTAGGCCAGGAAGCCATGAGAAACGCCCTGCCTATAAGCGCCGGATTAAAGATATTCTGTCCCAATCCGCCGAAAACCTGCTTACCTATGGCAATAGCAAAAAAAGAACCGATAATCGGAATCCAAAAAGGGACATGGCAAGGTAAATTATATGCCAATAACAAACCTGTTAAGACCGCGCTTCCGTCATAAATTGTAATTTTACGGCGCGTCATAAATTGAATGACGGCCTCCGCAATAACGGCAGAAACTATGCCTAATGCAATCACTGTAAAAACTTTTGGGCCGAAAATAAATGCGCTGGCAATTCCTGCGGGCATAAGGCTCGCGACAACTACCCACATGATTTTACTCACTGACTCGGGTTTATTTATATGCGGCGAACTTGATACTATAAGTTTGTTCATCTTTTATTATTTTCAACGTTCCGTTACATATCTTATTTCAAAGCACAGATTAGCACAGATCGCCTGCCTGCCGGCAGGCAGGCAATCTGCGATCATCTGTGTATATATAAAAGTTCGGCACAACTATCCAGATATTATAAGGTCTATTCATAATCTCATTGTTTAATCAACCTTTCAATCTCACGCGCTTTCTCCTGAACGGACTTTATCACTGCTTCGGAAGAAATCGTTGCCCCGGTTATTGCCTGCACTTCACCAAGTTGGTCGGTTTTTTTGCCGCTGAATTGCTCTTGAAACCATGGCTTTAATGCCCTCTTTTGCTTTTTTCCGCCGATAACATCCCAAAGCGTAGTGTCGTCTTTAAATTCAGCGATGCGCGAACCCAATCCCGGCGTTTCATTATGATTTACAATTTTAATACCCGTTATTGTGCCGTCAATCAGCATGCCTACTACGGTTTCGATTGCGCTCGAATATCCTTTACCTTGCGCTGTAAACACTACACCTAAGACTTTACCGTTCTTATCAAGGCCGCGGTAATAAACCGCCTCGCCATTTTTTTCTACCGGCTCAAAACGTTTTGCCTCTATTAAAACTTCTTTAAAGGCCGCGTTTCTTTCTTCCGCAATCTGCACTTCAATGCGCGGTGCAGTCAACAAGTTAATACAAACAAGCAGTCCGCTTGCCGCAAAACAGATAATCGTAAGTATTAAACCGTATTTAATCGCTTCTTTCATGCTTTGTAATATTTTCGATGTTCTGTTGCACTATATATATTTGCACAGATGTGCTATGAACTACGAACAATGTAGTTGCCTGATTTATCAGGCAAAAATGCCGATTAGCCCAATACCCCTTCGGGGTACAGGTAAATTGGGCAACTACACCAGCGTTGTAGTTGCTCGATTTATCGAGCAAAGCACAGGCCCAATAAATTGGGCAACTACTATGGGCTGTGGGCCCAAAGCACATAGCGCATAGCGAAACAATGGGTTATACGCTGCTCTAATCTGTTCATGAAAAAAATGTAATGCAAACATTCAAATAATAAGCTTCTTTCATGATTTATCTTACCATTTCAAGCTTCGCTCGTTTTATCGACTGCACTAAATATCGTTTAGCGGGACAAACATAACTGCATGAGCCGCATTCAGTGCAATCCAAAGCCCCGTATAATTTAGCTTCTTCCCACAATTCTTTAATAGCTGCCAGATTTATTAAACAAGGCAAAAGCCCCTGAGGGCAGTGATAGACACATGCGCCGCAGCGAATGCATGGCAATTCATCCAAAGATTCTGCTTCCTTTTTGTTTAAAAGAATTATACCGGTAGTAGATTTAATTACAGGCACCATATCCGTATGCTGCGCAACGCCCATCATGGGCCCGCCGATAATTATTTTTGCCGGCTCTTCCCTAATTCCGCAATACTCGATCAGGTTGCTTATGGGTGTGCCTATGCGCACTAAAAGGTTTTTGGGATTTGCTATGATACTGCCTGTAACCGTAACAACGCGTTCATATAAGGATTTATTTTTATGCACCGCTTCATATAAAGCAAAAAGCGTGGCTACGTTCTGGACAATAACGCCCGCATTGGAAGGAAGCTTACCTTGCGGCACTTCCCGGCCTAAAACATTTTTTATAAGTTGCTTCTCGCCGCCTTGAGGGTAATCGGTTTCAAACACTCTTACCTTAACGCTCAATCCGCCCGAATGCAATTGTGAAAACTTCTCTATCGCCTCCGGTTTATTATTTTCGATTGCTATAATGACATTTTTTACATTAAGACATAACGCCGCAAGGCTAATTCCAGCCATCACTTCTTCTGTTTTTTCCACCATGATGCGGTAATCAGCGGTGAGATACGGTTCGCATTCCGCGCAATTTACAATCAGCGTATCCACCGCCTGAGGAGGATCCAGCTTTATGTGCGTGGGAAATGCGGCGCCGCCCAAACCCACTATACCGGCTTCCTGCGTAATTCTAAGTATGTCTTCCCGCTTTAAGCGTTGAATTTCATCTTTGCTTCGCGGGCCTATTTCTTTTGCCTTATCTCCTCCGTCGCTTTCAATAACCACGCTGCGGCATCTGTCTAGCGCAGGGTGCGGCCAGTTTTGGACTGCCGTCACCTTTCCTGATATGGACGCGTGAATCGGCGAAAACACCTTAGCCTGGGCATACGCAAGGCGCTGGCCGCGAAGCACTATATCGCCGGATTTTACATCAAGCATATCGCATGCCGCGCCCGTATGCTGGCTGAGCGGTATGTAAACTTTATTCGGAAGAGGCAGCTTTTCAATAGCTTTATTTTCAGTATAGAATTTATTTTCAAGCAGTTTAACCATAATATTATAAAGTTACAGTATAAAAGCGCCTATCTTTTGGAAACAACGGCTTCGGAAAGTCTTTTTCTCCGCAATTTCCTCACTATAACCAAGATATTTTTGTCTTCTATAACCTCTCCCCCTTCAACGGGTTTGCCCAGTTTCCCGACACACCAGTCCGACAGAGTTAAGGAAGATTCGGGAGAATCCTCTTTAAAATCTTCTATTTCAAGTTTTTTAGATATTGCTTTCATAAGAACGCCTCCACCTACAAGCCATGCCGAACCGTAAGGCTGTATATTTGTCGAAAGGCGGTCAAACTCATCCTCTATCTCGCCTACCAATTCCTCTAAGATATCTTCAAGGGTAATCAACCCTAGAACAATATTTTCTTTGGAAACTACGAGGGCAATGTGGGTTTTATTCTGCATCATATGCGTGAGCACCTGGGAAATGGGCATCATAGAATCAATTCTGGAAATTGTCCGGGTTATGCCCCGAACGGTCGGATCCGCAACATTCATTTTAATGGCAAAAACAATATCCTTGAAATTCACATAACCGTTAATAGCCTGGGGGTCGTTTTCTTTTGCCGCAACAGGAAACCGTGTGTGCATATCCAGGTGCGCCCGTATCAACGCATCATTCAAGGTGCTATCGATAGGGATAATGGAAATATCATTAACGGGAATCATAATCTCTTTTATATGTCTTGCCGATAGGTAAGCCGCGGAAAGCACAATCTTCTCCTCGTGCGCTCCGATAAGCCGCGCTGCCCTCGCAAGGCTCGCCGCAGCCTTTAATTCATAAAGCCCGTGCAATTCCTCCTTTATGATTTCAGTATTGATTTCTCTAATCCCGACCCGGCTTATTTTTTTTACAATATATTCAAATATTCTAACAACAGGATACGCTAAAAGAGATAACGCCTTCATTACAGGCGATAGTTTTAAACAAACGAATTCCTTGTTGTTCAACGCAAACATTTTCGGAACCAGTTCGGCAAAAATAATAATAAAACTGCTTAAAGGAATAATAAATATAATTAAGGCGATGAGTTCTGAAAGAAGTTTTGAAAAACCGAAAAAGTCTCTTAAAAATGGCGTAAGCGATTCCTGGACCCCCGCTCCTCCGACAGCCGCGGCAATTGCGCCAAAAAGCGTAATGCCGAGCTGGACAACCGCAAGGCTTGCCTCCATGCGGTCTTTCATAAAGGCAGCTTCTTTGGCTCCTTTTTTCTTCTGGCTGACAAGAGACGAAAGTTTCATGTGAGAAATAGACGCGAGCGCCATTTCGTACGAAGCGAAAATAGCGTTTAAAACCAGCATTATCAGAATGATTACGAGTTCGGCTGCAAATGCCATATTTTTTCTTTTTTTATCTGCCTAATGGCTAAAAGATAAAATCACAAAATATAATACGGAATATATGAAATATATAAGATATTATTTTATCATTATTACGTTATTTATACAATAACATCTGTTATGGAGGTTGCGTTGACAAAAAGCGAATTTTCTTCTTCTCTTCTCCCACTTTAGGGGGAGAAGATTAAGATGAGGGGGTATTCTGTTTCTTCTTCCCTCCCCCTCACCCCTGCCTGCCGGCAGGCAACCCTCTCCCCTTCGGGGAGAGGGAATTCAGGGCTTTTAAGATGCCCTGATAGGTCACATATTCACACTATTAACAAAGAAAGAAAAAGGAGCAAAAAGAAAGAAATGATTACTATCTTTTCAATGTTTACTTTAGCGTTCCCCATGTTCATTTTTAAACGTTACGTAACATACAATCTGCTATGCATTATACCATGAAGGTTATTTTATGACTTGTTGGCTGCGTGGGGCTTTTTTTGATATACGGTTCATGCTAAAGGAGGAGCAAGAGGAATGCGCCTGTCATGCTTAAAATCCCTATAATCAATCCTATTTTAAGCCATTCGATAAAACCTATTTTGATATTCTTTTTCCTATCAAGAATATCCACCGCTACTATGTTGGCTGTAGAACCAATAACAGTGATATTCCCGCCATAGCAAGCGCCGAATAGTACAACCCACCATAAAACGCTATGATCCATATGTAAATTCTCCAAGCTTTGGATGATAGGAATATACGACGCCACAACTACCGTATTGTCAAGAACGCTTGAGAGTAAACCGCTTGAATACATTAAAATTGCCGAAAGGAGATTTAACGGTTCGCCAAATTTTGTTATAAGTTTTTGCGCTAAAAAATCGGATATGCCGGTATATTTGATTACACCTGTAGTTGCAAAAAGAAAAAGGAAAAATAATATGGATGACCATTCCACTTCATGTTCGACGTAATAACGCACCCTGTCACGGCGATACAGCATAGCGACGCCGGCAAAGACAATCGGTAGTATCATCAAGAGCGTATTCTCTTCTAAACGGAAAAGAAGCTCAAGCCGCCTATGCAGTATTATGCATAACAAGGTGGCGCTGAATATGCCGATGCTCACCTTTGTTTTCCTGTCCGTAGGTATTGATATAAGCTTAAAGAAAAAGGTGTTGTCTTTAACCAAATGAAGGCTTTCGGTAATCTTTTTTATAGATTTTTTAAACCATAACGATAAAATTATTATAGTAAATATAAGAATGACTAATGTGATCGGCATGGCATTTCTTATGAAATCTTCAAATGTCAAATTTCCACGCGCGGCGATAAGTATGCCTATGGGATTTCCTAAAACTGTGCTGGATGATCCTATGTTTGTCGCTAAAACCGAAGAAAGCACAAGCGGAGCGGGTTCGACATCCAGAAAATCGGATATATCCAGGATTATTTTTGTCATGATTATGATTGAAGCGACTTCTCCCATAAGGCCTGACAATATTGCCGATATGGCCATAAGCAATATGAATAATCTCTCTCCCGTAAGATTTTTTATTCTTATAAGCCTTGTGACAACCCAATAAAAAAATCCGACATCGTTTAACATGCCGACCAGAATCATCATGCCTATAAGAAATAAAATTACGTCTAAAGAGGCGAATTTTATGAGGTTTTCAAGGTCAACCGAATGGGTAACGAGCATGATGCCTGCCCCGAAGAAGACAAAGCTGAGCCGCAATTCCCAGAAAAGTATCACTCCGAGAATGGACATGCAAAAGATGCCCGCCGCCACAGACTGATGCGGCGTTAATCCTACCTTTAGGCCGGCGAGCACAGAAACTAAGGACACAAAAACAAGAACTAATGTTTTTCTCTTCATATAAATCAAAACTTATAATCTTTAAACTGCAGCTAGTAAAGTGCTAATTATATCAGAAAAAAATAGGGACAGCTACCTATTTTTTCTAGTTGTTTCGTCTAAAAAATAGGTAGCTGTCCCTATTTTTTCACGTCATACTCCGAAACTCGTTCCGATGGAACGAGCCGATTCAATCAACATGTGATTTAACGGTACGACCCTCGGCCCCTCTGCCGCAATCTCAAGAGGCCTACCGATAAAAGAGCCTTTATCTACCGCCGCCATTTTTCCGTATTCTTTCTTTATTACTAAATCCACGGCTTTTGTGCCTAACTGGGTTGCCAAAACCCTGTCGAAAGAAGTAGGAGGGCCTCCTCTTAGAAGATGGCCCATGACAACAGTGCGTGTTTCGATACCTGTAGCTTTTTCTATCTCATCTCCAAGCATAAAACCTACTCCTCCGAGCCGAATAGGATCCTGGCTTGCTTTTACTATTCTTTTGATTACAACATCGCCGCCTTTCGGCTTTGAGCCTTCCGCTATAACAACAATGCTGAATCTCTTGCCTTTTTTATTTCTTTCCCTGACTTTCTCGGTTATTGCTTTTATATCGTACGGTATTTCCGGAATAAGTATTATATCGCCTCCGCCCGCTATTCCTGAATGAAGGGCAATCCAGCCGGCATTGTGGCCCATTACTTCTATAATCATGACCCTGTGATGCGACTGGGCTGTTGAATGAAGCCTGTCAATGCCTTCCGTCGCTATTGCGCAGGCAGAATCGAATCCGAATGTAATATCCGTCCCTTTAATATCGTTATCTATAGTTTTAGGCACGCCGACTATGGGTATGCCGTCTTTCCACAGTTTATATGCTATTCCCAAAGTGCCGTCGCCTCCGATACATACGAGGCAATCCATGTTAAGTTTTTTTACATTGCTTATAACATTATCCGACACATCTGTAAATTCCATATTTTTGCCTTTTTGTATTCCGTATTTGTACGGATTTGCTGTTTTGGAAGTGCCCAAAATTGTGCCCCCTAAAGTAAGGATGCCAGAGACATCGTCATACGCGAGTTTTCTATGCCTATTTACCACAAGACCATGATATCCGTCCTCTATGCCTATGATTTCCATATCATATTCAAGCATTGCCTTTTTAGCAACCGCCCTGATAACGGCATTTATGCCGGGGCAGTCTCCCCCGCCTGTAAGAATCGCAATCCTTTTTATTTTTTCCATAACTTACTCCTCGAAAAATAGGGACAGCTACCTATTTTTCCATAGGTTATACTGTATGAAAAATAGGTAGCTGTCCCTATTTTTCTAAAATTTGATTTACAAACAACATCTTTAGTGATATTTTATTACTGCCATGAAAAAGGATGCCAAAATACTAATCATAGATGATGAAGAACGCGATATAAAAGCGATGTCTGCGGTTCTAAAAAGAGCCGGCTTTTCTCAAATTTCAACCGCTAAAACAGAATTCATAGGTTTGGAATTAGTGAAAACTTTTAAACCGGACATGGTCATAATCGATGTTGTGCTTAATAAATCCAACGGTTTCGATATCTGCAAAAAAATAAAAAATATGACCGGCGTTACCCCAATAGTTATCATGATTACTGGTCATCTTGATGCCGTAGACACGAAAAGAGCCGTTCATTCAGGCGCGGACGAAATCATCGAAAAAACGCTTGGTTTTAAAAATATCGCTCCGGCTATCGAAAGATTTATAAACCGCGAAACCCTCTGAAGCAGTAATTTGTAATGTTTTCGATGTTCCGTTACACTATATATATCTGCACAGATGAGCACAGATTGCCTGCCTTGCCGGCAGGCAGGCATGGCATACGGTTCTCTTTCACAGATGATCACAGATACACCATGAACTATGAACAATGTAGTTGCCTGATTTATCAGGCAAAAATGCCGATTAGCCCAATAAATTGGGCAACTACTATGGGCTGTGGGCTATGAGTTAAAAGCACAAAGCGCAAAGCACATAGCGAAACAATGAGTTATACGCTGCGCTAATCTGTGTATATATAAAAATAATGTAATGCAACTCTTCAAATAATACATCAGAAGCAATAAATCTATTTAACTTTTTCTTTTTTCTCGATTTTTGTCCAAGTATCCCGTAAACCTACTATCCGATTAAAAACTATCTCCCCTTTCTCAGAATCTACGTTGTCCGCGCAAAAATATCCTTTTCGCTCAAACTGATATCGGTCCTCGGGTTTAGCGTTTTTTAGACTCGGTTCGAGCCGGCAGGATTTTAGGATTCTTAATGAATTGGGGTTAAGGCACGCTTTGAAATCGTCTTCTTCGTCAGGGTTTCTTTTTGCAAAAAGCGCATCATACAGCCTAACCTCTCTTACTAAGCTATGATGCGCCGAAACCCAATGAATGGTTGACTTCACCTTCCGCCCGCAAGGCGATTCTCCGCCTTTTGTTTTAGGGTCGTAAGTGCAATGCAGCTCGACTACGTTGCCGTTATTATCTTTTTTCACATCGCTACACGTTATGTAATAAGCATAGCGCAGCCTTACTTCGCTTCCCGGAGAAAGCCGGAAGAAGCCTTTCGGAGGTTTTTCGTTAAAATCTTCGCGTTCAATATATAAAACGCGCGAAAAAGGGACTTTCCTCGTACCTCGGCTCATGTCCTCCGGATTATTAACCGCCTCGATTTCTTCTTCCTTATTTTCGGGATAGTTTGTTATAACGACTTTTAAAGGGTCTAGCACAGCCATAACGCGCGGCGCTTTTTTATTCAGCTCATTCCGAATTGAATTTTCGAGAACGTTTATATCGACAATGCTCGAGAATTTCGCTATGCCTATTTCATCGCAGAAATTTCTTATTGACTCCGGCGTATATCCGCGCCGCTTCAATCCTGATATTGTAGGCATGCGCGGGTCATCCCATCCGCTTACAAATCCCGCTTCGACCAACTGCAAAAGCTTTCTTTTGCTCAAAACCGTATAACCCAGATTTAATCGGGCGAATTCGATCTGCTGGGGATGATATAATTTTAGCTCATCCAAAATCCAATCATATAACGGCCTATTATTCTCGAATTCAAGCGTGCATAACGAATGTGTTATTTTTTCAATAGAATCTGAAATACAATGCGCGAAATCATACATGGGATAAATACACCATTTATCGCCCGCTCTATAATGCGGCATCTTTTTGATTCTATAAAGCGGAGGGTCTCGCATAATCATATGCGGGCTTGACATGTCGATTTTTGCCCGAAGGGTCATTGAGCCGTCTTTGAATTCGCCTTTTTTCATGCGTTCGAATAAATTTAAATTTTCCTCAACCGGACGACTTCTGTAAAGGCTGTCTTTACCCGGCGTTGTAATAGTTCCCCGATATTTACTTACCTCTTCCGGGCTCAAGTCGCAGACATAGGCTTTGCCTTTTTTTATTAAAGTAATAGCGCATTCATAGAATTTATCAAAATAATCCGACGCGTAATATTCTCTATCCTCCCAGTCAAAGCCGAGCCACTTTATATCTTTTTTTATTGATTCGACATACTTTATATCTTCTGTCTCGGGATTAGTATCGTCAAAACGCAAATTACAAAGCCCTTTATAATCCTTTGCAACGCCGAAATTAAGGCAGATGGATTTTGCGTGGCCTATGTGAAGATAGCCGTTCGGTTCGGGCGGAAAACGCGTATGCACCCTGCCGTCGTATTTTCCGGTTTTTAAATCTTTATCAATAACTTCTCTTATGAAGTTAGTTTGTTTCTTTTCGTTAGTCATTGTGTTCATATTTTAACATAGCGACGTCAATCGTGCACGAAAAATGTAAAAACCCGCGAGTTATGCGGGTTTTCTGGGTCGGACCTCGCAGTTAGAAACTATATTCGATTTTCGAGGGCTGACTCTATTTTGTCCCTCGTCGCCCGGTGTAGGCAAAAGCGACTCGGGACAAATTTTCCAGATGTTGACAAGTGAAAATTTGGCAGCCCCACGGGGATTCGAACCCCGGTCTTCAGAATGAGAATCTGATGTCCTAGACCAGGCTGGACGATGGGGCCAAAATTTGCAAAGCAAATTTTGATCCTGAGGCAATGAAGGAAATGCGACCGAAGGAAGCATTTACCATTGCCGAAGGACCTTAAATCTTTGCCTTAAAAAATTTTGATGCTGAGGTAATTTTGCAAATCCGACCTATTGGGAGGATTTGTAATTACCGAAGCACCTTAAAATTTGCAAAGCAAATTTTGATCCTGAGGCAATGAAGGAAATGCGACCGAAGGAAGCATTTACCATTGCCGAAGGACCTTAAATCTTTGCCTTATATATCAATTCCAATTTCTTACGGCGTGCTAATCCCTGTATTTCTAATTCTTTTTTTCTTGCCGCGGATTTCGTTCCGCATTTTGTCTGATAAACCAACTTTACGGGATATCTATATCTTGTAAACCTACAGCCTCTGCCTTTATTGTGCTCCGCAACACGCTTTGCTACGTTATTAGAAATACCGGTGTATAATCGTTTATCCTTACACTCTACTATATAAACGGACCAAGTCTTTTCCATGTTTAAAGGTCCTTCAGCAATGGTAAATCCTTCAAATTTTCGCCTTAAGAAAATTTGATACTGAGGTAGTTTTGCAAATCCGACCCACCGGGAGGATTTGTAACTACCGAAGTACCTTCTTTCGTCGTATTTACTTCATTGCCTCAGGATCAAATTTGCCTTCGGCCTGCGTAAGGTCCTTCAATAGTGACTAATCCTTCAAATTTTCGTCTTAAGAAAATTTGATACTGAGGTAGTTTTGCAAATCCGACCCACCGGGAGGATTTGTAACTACCGAAGTACCTTTGTTTGTCGTATTTTCTACATTGCTTCAGGATCAAATTTGCCTTCGGCCTGCGTAAGGTCCTTCAATAGTGACTAATCCTCCCATAGGTCGGATTGATAACACTATTTCAGGATCAAATTTGCCTTCGGCCTGCGTAAGGTCCTTCAATAGTGACTAATCCTCCCATAGGTCGGATTGATAACACTATTTCAGGATCAAATTTGCCTTCGGCAAATTTG
>Ga0315295_10003809_pt1 | contig 12799 bp, 15 predicted proteins | sample YL17G14_0_MG_FD_204453 | JGI IMG/M metagenome (GOLD analysis project Ga0315295, IMG submission 204453) | Sediment microbial communities from Yellowstone Lake, YNP, Wyoming, USA - YL17G14_0 | ecosystem: Environmental > Aquatic > Freshwater > Lake > Sediment | place: USA: Wyoming | collected... | reverse complement strand
GTTAAAATTTTCAACCCCCTGTTGCCGTACCGCAAGGACTACTTCTATTTGAGATGACATTATTTAGTCCTCTCTTTTATTGTTAAATCGTATTGTGTTCTCATAATTCTGAGTGCCTCTTTTAATTTAATCGGCTGATATAATTCAGCCTTCCCGTCAGGCCAGACCGTTCCATCGCTGTTGATGTAGGTGTAAAAGTAGGGGAGCAGGAATATTTCTTCTGCCGTTGCCAAAATGCGGGGACATTCATTGGCCTCAACAGTCCCGCTTCCCCTACACACAGTACACGCAATATTTTTCCCCCCACATTGAAAACAAAATTTTATCTTCCACGGCCTTTGACAATCTTTTGAGCTACACGCATTGCACAAGTACATTTTTCCGTACTCGCTGTCTGTGACTATCAAGGCCGCTATCAGTTTTTTGCTTCTTCTCCGGTAATAGTGTTTAATTCCATTATCTTCCCGTAAAGAAACCAGCGTGCTGAAACAGTAAGAAGTTTTGACGGCTTTTTATCTTCAGGGAATGACAGTATATCGGTTCTATCCGTTTCCCATCCAAGAACAATATTATCAATAAGATTATTTAACGCTGAGAGTTCTTCTTCGTCATTCTCGTTTGAACCAAAATCTTTACTTGAAAGCTCTATCGCCGTGCTTCTTATTGCCGCCTCTTTCTCCCCTGGCCCCCACTCTTTTTTTTCTTGTGAGATGATTTTTTCAGCTTCAGCCACAAAAGGAAGTATCCCTTTTCTTGTATTGCGCTGTAACCGCCTTATTGAAAGCTCCGCAAGGTCAGTCATTGGCTTTAAAAGATAGGTAATCTTCTCTTTTTCATCCTTATACTTTAAAACCACATCCAAAGACATTGGAATCATCTGTCCCCCTTTTTATATTGTCGTAAGCGTATGCGTAAAGGTATTGGATATTGCAATACCCTCTAAATCCCACGTTTCCGCGCCGCCATCCTCAGAATCTTTGCAATTCGTTATCTGCGCGGTGGTAATATCCCATTTAATTTTTTGCGGTGCCGTACCAACCTCTATTGTAAGCGCACCAGTGGTTTTCCCAAGTAATGCTGTTTCCGGATCAACTACTGATGGAATATCTTTATATACCTTGAACTTCCATTTGATTTTACGGTTAGTAATAAGTGAATTGAGATACCCGTATGTTGCCGCAGGGTCTTTCAACAGCGCAACTTCTTGCGTTGCATCTATCTCACCAGAAAGCACCTTGTAATAAGTGTTACCGTTTATTGTAAGCGTAGTTGCTCCCATAAACGCCGGAGGTATTGTGCTGGCTTTGGATATTGCCGGAGATGTTCCTGCCGCGGGTATGGCAACAAGTGTTCCTTTACCTACAAAGTCCGCTGTCACCGGTTTCCCGGCATCAAATGTCCATTTAGGTGCAAAAATAAAATTGGCGGCCTTGCGTAGAATACATCCGCTTGTGTCAAGGTTCCCCGAATACCCCCATGCCGTACCATCGGTAATTGATGCGGCGGCTGATGTAAAAGTATAAGCATAAGTACCGTTTGGAGATTCGGACTCAGTCATCCCTGCTAATTTTAACATTGTACCGTATTGTCCCGGCGCATCAGACCCTCCCGTGCGCGCGTACACGCTTGCGGTAAGGTCAACACTCACCGGGCCGGGGACTGAAGCGTCCTGAGAGAACCCGCCAGCCACAAGTGCAACCTCGTTCATCTCAAAATTTTCTGACATCTTCGGAGGCCCGATTGTTTCTATAAGATTTGCGGAAGTTAAAGATGCTTCAGTGGTTCCAAACGCCGCCTGCGTTTTCACCAGTAGCATTGATAGATTCACTGCTTGTTTTGCCATAAAACACTCCTTTGGTTATCCTATTGTATATGGGTCATCCCACTTTAAAAAAGTTTCTACTTTAAAAGTAACAATTACTGAAAATATCGGCTCACCATTAGGGCCTAAATCAAGGGTATAATAAGTTTCTGTTGGATACGTTATCATCGCATACCCGCCGCACGTATGGTCATCCATCCATCCCTTTATTATATCGCTCGAAACATTACGCGCCTGATAGGTAACAGGATTATCCGTTGTCAGAGAGTCGTCAAGACGGTCTTGATATATAGCAACGTATTCAAGGGTATATTTATATCCTTCTGTTGTTGAGTTTTCTACATCTATTGACGGGCCAGCAAGCTCAACCCGTGGATATTTATTATTCCCGCGCTCGGTGAGTCTTTCTTGTTCGCAGTAAAGAATATTAGTACTATACCCGTTCGCGGTTGTTACTTTTAAAATGTCTGTCACTCTATTTGCAGAGATTAATGCTATGATACTGTCTGCCATGTTCCCTCACCAGTCTTAATGTTTCCTTTTTTACCAACATATCCCATCTTCATATCACGAATAGCCCTATTTATTCTTGCCTCAAATCTTTTTACCATAAAAGGCTTTTGATCATAAAACTGCTTTATAAAATTAAACTTTTGAGAGAGTTTTACACCTTTTTTTCCTACAAACAGAAGCGCGCTTTTGGGAAACGCTCCCGCCGCTCCGCTTTTTGTTGCGCGTCTTTTTCTTTTGCTTTCATCAAACCATAATATTGAGCCATTGCCCGCGCGCACGGGAACCATGTTAATGCCCTGTTCTTTTGCTTTGTTAAACACATCATCGGCATTTCCTTTTATGCCAAGCCCAAACCTTTTCAGATTCCTATACGCTGGGATTGTCATAAATCTGGTTGAGGCTATCCTTCTATTCGTCGCGCTCTCCTCCATCATGGCTATACCCTGTAAAAACTCTGACGGATTTCTTAGGCCAGTACCCAAACGCAAACGAATACGATCAGGATTGTTTTTATCAAGAACATATCCTTTAAAAGACCGCGCAAGGCTCTCTCCCCATTTTCCAGATCGGTTGAACGGTGAAGGCGCTCCATCTCCAAGTTTTAATTTTTTAATCTGTGCCCTGAATTTACCATCTCTTTTGGAACTTCCTAAATATCTATTCCTTTCCGCATAAAGCCATTTTCTCGCGGTAATAAGAAAGCGTACGGGCGCATCCTTGAACATAGATTCAACCGTATTCGCACCAGTGATTTTTGGTTCTATTGTTATCATGGCCTTAGCCCTAAGTGCCACATCATAGGCGAGTAATTAATGATACCACCTACCATGTATGTATTCGTAACATTGCCGTATTCAGGCGCGGAGAAAGAAACAGTATCTTTATTCGGAGTTACGGTATAAATTCCATTCGTCGCATCGTGGGAAATAATCAGCTCTATATCATACCCTGAATTTAGTTTTCCCTGCCCGCCGATTTTTGCCGTCCCTCTTGTCGTAACTATCCCGTATATTGTTTTCGCCGCCGCACCTGAAGGCGTATAGGTAATAGATTTTCTAAACGGATTATCTCCGCCTAAAAACCATTGGGTAAATTCGCTACTTAAATCCATATTATACAAAAGCGTTTCTTTTTACAAACTCTTCTATGAGTTTTGTTTTTTCTTCTCTTGTCGCTATTAAATTTTTATCAAACGGCTCCCCAAGCCAAACCATTGTCATATCCTTCCAGATAGTCAACGAGTTCGGAGCGTATACGCAAATTAAGTCACTTAATTCAACAACGATAAAATCAGCACCGTCAGGGAATCCAATACTTTTCAGTTTGATTTTTATATTACGTAACATTTTATCGTGAACCGTTGATTTATCTTGATACCCGACATGCTCAACAATAATATCCGTGTCTGTAAGAATAAGCCCGTTTTCCTGTGCTGATGCCATAACACTTTCGTGGAGTCTGCTCCTAAATTCCAACCCTGCTGCCCGTGGCCACATGCGAAAGTGCATAAACAGCGTGGTGAGTGCGGTTGTAATCGGCAATGGATTTATATTCTTAATGTGGAAAGCGAAAATGTGAACGAGTGGATCATTTTTAATAATTGCTATTTGCTCTTGTGATTTCTTTGGCAGCCGGTCATCAGCGTCAAACCACATAACCCAGTCACACGTTGCGTATGAGATCGACTTATTCCTTGCGGATGCAAAATCGTCCGTCCACTCATCGTGGTAAACCTTTGCTCCGAGAGATTCCGCTATTTTTACCGTATCATCAGTTGAACCAGTATCCAGTACTATTATTTCATCTGCAATAGATTTTATTGATTCAAAACATTCGGCAATGTTCGCCGCTTCGTTTTTTGTTATTAAGCAAACTGATAAAGTCATTTTCTGTCCCCATTATAGTAATGAGGGGAGAAGGATTTATCCTCCTCCCCTCAGTTAAAAAGTTATTAGGCAACCGTTACGGATGTATTTACTCTGCGATATACAAAATACTGAATCGTACCGTCGCCAGTCGCTTGTGTGGTCGAAAGGCCCACAACAAGAGTATTGGCCGCGGTGATTTTCGCATAATGTACTTTTGCGCCAGCGGTTGTACCAGCGGTTTTTATCATTGCCATTACAGCGTCATAGGTCGATAGTCCGGCAATGGTAATTGTTTCCAGTGTAGTATCTGGAACGGGAACGGTATTAGTGCAAACGTGTTCGCCCACTTTATCAAGATAAAATGCGGGGAGGACTACATTAATGTCAACATCAACATATCCCAAAGATGCGCTCCCTGCCGCGGCAGCCGTACCAAGGAAAAAGTCATCCTGTGCGCGCGCTACGATAGAACCTTTTATCAGCTTATTTGCTGAAGCATCCCACCATACCTGATCACCCTGGGCAACAGTTGAGGATGCAATCGGACATTGAAAGCGTCCGGCTTTATAATACGTTCCTTCTGTATTTGCTGCGTATGCGGCAGCGGCAACTATCGCGCCAATACCTGCAACAAAAATCACTTCACCAGCAGACACCGCGGCAGTACTTGCGTACTGGATGGATTCATTCGGTGAGGTTTCAACTAATCTCGCTTCTCTTGCCATAATCAAAATCTCCTTATGTTAATTTTAGGCTGTGCCTCCCCATTTATAGAGGAGGCACCTTTTATGTGTGCGTTATTTTAAACCTTACGCACCATGGTTATAATACATCCCGCGCCAGTCGCCAAACATCCACTTCCAATCGAGATGGATATCCCACGACACGCCAAGAGCTTCGCCAACTCTGGAATTTTCACTCCGTAATACAGGAGCTTCGTTTCCGTTAAGCAAAAGCAGAAGCGCGGTATCAATAGCATTAGGGGATGCGGCCAAATACCAGCCAGTACCGGAACCGCTATCAGCATTAATTAGATAAGGCTCGAATATGGGGGCAAGAACATTAGCACCACCGGGACCATAAGGATTGTAAATACCAACCTGACCGGCACCCGCAGAGGCCGCTGCGCCAGCGATAACGAAGTTGGTATAAACTATCTGCTCGATAGTCGTCTGGAGGTTCGGATCGGCAATAATAAAGCTTGGCGCGATTCCAGTATACTGTGAACCAGAAATTTCATCCGGCTTCAACAGTTTACGGGTCATCATCGCTAAGCGGCCAGCGCCTATTGTGGTTGCCGAGGGCGCTCCACCCGAACCGCTAGCAACATAGTTACCATGTCCGGTTGTTGCCGTTGCGTCGAACAGATACAACGAATCCTCACCCATCGCTGGGCCAACAAGGCTGTTCGAGATTAACAGGTCATACAAGCTGCTGTTCTTTTTGCGCTCTATTGATGCGCCTATTGCGGCGGGTACACGGGTAAAAGCGTTCAGGTCGTCGTTGACGATTGCCTGACGGCTTATTGTGTAGGCTTTTCCATATGTTTCAATTTTACCGGTTTCTTTCTTGTCTGAGAAAGCACCCTGTTGGAATTTTTCCCCTTCCGCGATCACTTCCACATCAGAAAAGTTGCTCATTGCAATGTGGTTGTAAGTCTGGAAATTCATCACAGGCATAGAACGTGTCCATGTTCTGTAAGTGGTCGGGGCTTCCTGCATACCCTTTGAAAGATTCTTATTGATAGCATCAACAAGAATATTCGTGAAATCACCGGTTCCCTGCGCGATCTGATTCAGGATTTTCCCTGCGATTTCTTCATTTGTACGGCTTGCAACATGAGAAACACCATCTCTCTCAAGGCATGTACGCGCGAGCGCCTGTATGCCGCGAGGAGCGCCGCTTCCGCGAACTTCTTTCTGAACTTTCGCATCTTTAATAAGGCCAGAGGCATCTTCGAGGGCAAGTTTGCACAGGTCAACGAACTTCTCACCATCTTCTTTACCAACTTTTATGGTCGGTATCTGCGCGGTGGCAGATTCCGCGGCTTCTTTATGAAAAACCTTTGCCGCATCAGAAAAACTTACGCCGTCCTCTATTGCCTTCTTGACGGTTTCTGCTTTTATTTTAAGCATTTCTCCACTGGCGGTAATATCCATTACACGCTGGCGTTCCGATGCGATAGACGCGTTCGCCGCATCTTTTTTTTCCTTCTCAGCTTTTTCTGCCTGAGCTTTGATTTCTTCTGGTGTCATCTGTGTGACTCCTTCTATTGAGGTTAAAGAATCTTTCTTAGCGTTATTCATTATTACAGGTTCAACCGGCTTTTGCCCTCCTATATTGTTCATGACGGTTTGTAGTCTTTGGGGAATATTTTTAAATTCCTTCATTATTTTGTCGTTTGATACGGCTTTTTCTATCTTCTTTTCCATATCCTCACCGGCGGTGATTACCTCATCCGCAAAGCCAAAAGTCTGCGACTCCTCGCCGTTCATCCATGTTTCATCAGACATCATTTTATCAAGATCAGCCTGAGTTAAGCCTTTTACTTTTGTGAGATACGCTTTTGCGATGTTCGCCTGTATTTTATCAAGAACCTCCGCGTCTTTCCGTAATTGGTCGGCATTTCCAACGGTCATCGTCCAGGGTTTGTGGATCATCATTTCAGAGGTATCGTACATCACTATTTTATCACCGGCCATTGCTACAACGGAAGCAATAGAGGCCGCGAGCGCGTCAATATATACGGTTACTGTTGCGGGATGGTCTTTTAATACGTTATACATTGCGATTCCGTCGAACACATCCCCACCCACGGAATTAATCCGCACTTCAATATTCTCAACATCGTTATATTGTTTGAGGTCGGTTATAAATTTACTCGCAGATATTCCCCAAGAGCCGATCACATCGTAAATAAATACCTCTGCCTTTTTTTCTTTTTCTTTTGCAACAATTTTATACCAGGATTCCATTAACAACCACCTTTTTTGATTTAGGTTTTGACTTTTCTTCTGGCAATTCTTCGTCTTTTTCTTCGGGAGGTGTTTCTTCCTCATATATTTGCTGTGTACCATCGGCCTGGGCCGTGATAATATCCTCCAACCCGGCAGCGGTTAGCTTCTCGCGCTCAGTCCGTATCAATTCAACCTGTTCATCGAAGTCTATCCCGCGTTTACTAAGTGCCTGCGTAAGGCTTGTTATACCCGTCCGCAAACCAGCGTTGTCGGCGGAAATATCCTTGAACGGGTCAACGTCCTGCTTTCCGTTTCCAGTCCAAGTACATTCGTAAAAGCGATAAGGGTCTTTTGCAAATATAGAAGGTGAGATACCGGATATTTTTCCTGTTGCTACACAGTTCAGCACGAACTTTTCATAAAACGGCTCACAGTATTCAGAAACAAACCAATCTTTAATGATTTCAAAGGCTCTCCATTCCTGAATATCTATGAATTTACTCGCGGCAAAGTTTACTCCGTCCATATTGCGTGTTACGGTTGTATATGAAGTGCCAAGTACCGAGCAAACACCGTCAACAAGGATCCTTACCAACGGCGTAAGCGTATCATTGATATTGTCGGGGAATTTTAATTGTTCCGGCGCTTTTTCACCGCGCATCTGGCTCAGTGAATCCAATTCGAGAATATCGTCGCCGTCTTGGTCATCGGCATAGGGAATATCAGAGTTTTCATTGCTTAAAAACCATAATATCTTTGCTATTGCCTCGCTTTTTAAGGCGTAATCCTCAACAATGTTGTGTTTTGTGCGGAGATTTGACAAGGCAGAGGCCGCCGCGGGTACTCCGGCATACTGTTCAGGACGGTCAGTCATAAAAACGTGAATGATATTTTTTGCCGGAACAAGAGAAGAAACCCCCTTAAACCGGTATGAAACAGGCGCGCCGTACTCATCAAGGTTTATTCCGTGCAGTGTTTGTGCCACGTTTTCGCTCTGCCAATCGTATCTCTTAAATTCGTCGTATGAATTATCGAGTCGGTCTATCTCGCACTGCTGCCACATCACCGGTAAATAGCTGACATCACGGGAGTTTACGGCGTTTAGGAAATAATCACCCGATACAAGCACTGTTCTAAGTGCCTGTCGCTGCCCTTCACCTACAAACGGCATTTTCCGGCGCGCGTCCCACTCATCACGGCGGGAATATTTCCAAAAAGCGTTCTCCAGCGCAAGATTAATCTCTTTCATCGGTTTTCCGTTCAGGTCAACTACTTTCGGCTTTGGCCTGAGTCCCACGCCCACAACACATTGAACTATTGTATTAATTGCGCTGCGATATGTTGCGTCGTTGCGGTAAAGGTCACGGGATCGTGCGCGCATGTCTTTATTGTATGAATTTACCTCGGTGTACGGCATCTCATTCGTTGCCGTCCAGTCGCCCAACACTCTCCCTGTGCGGCCCGCGTCATATCCGGACTGATTTCTAATATTATTTGTTTGCCGGACACGTTCCCTATTCATCGCAAAGCCTACAATGCGGTCAAGATCTTTAGTATGATACCGAGGCGCGCGGATACGTCCGGAGATTAGGTTCACCGCTTCTTTTATTCTGGATGTGATTGGTTGTTTCTTAAAATTAAACTTTGCCATTATCCACGCTCAGCGAACTTGAACTTATCAAACATTGACGTTCTACCAGATTTCTTTGATGTTTTCTGTAACCAGTCATAAAAATCAGCCTGTTGAGTAAGTGTTGGTCGGTAGTATTGTATCTCATTCCCGGCAGCATCACGTATAGACGTAGCCTGGTCGGTTGTTAAAGCCGTTGTAATTTTCGTTTCCGATAATGTGATTTCCGTTGAATCTATTGACATTGATTAAAAAATACAGACAAAATGCAGTTTTTCAAAATGTTCGATACAATTTAGTTGTAACGCTTGGCTGTCAAGGAATATTATTTTTATTTTTAAAGTGTGTTGAATTTTTATTGACAAACATTACGTAAATCGTTATATTATACGCATGGGGTCAAATATATTAGGATGTTATATGTGTAGAGAAATGAGGCTAAAAGAGCGGATTCTTTTGGAAACAGCACCGGAGCTATTACGTTCAGTCAGTAATATTTACAAGGAATCCACTTTCCGCAGGCTCGGCAATGCAATACCGGGTCAAGCTGCCTATCCTTCCCGCGAACCTTACAACTCCGTGAGCCGCACCGTGGGCAATGCTGGCCGGGCCGCGGTATTAAATACTTTTTTGTAACCGGATCAAGCGGAAGCTCTGCTGTCAACGGTGACAGGTCAATATCTTGAGATTTATAATTCATAACCGCAATTCGGACAGGTTTTTGCTTTTATCTCAGGCTCGGTATTGAAATTCACATCAAACTTATCAAAGTCAATTCCAGACAGGTCGAAGTCGCTGCGTACTTCGTCGAACCCAATCCCTGCACCGGCTATAAACTCAGACAACCCATCGTCTGTTGTTTTATGGAACTCGCTTCTGCCAAGTAAAACTTTACGCTTTGCCTCGGCTTCATCCTTGCACTCGGTTTCAACGATAGGCAAAGGAGGGATTTCAAAACCCTCCTGCCTCATTTTCGTAAGCGTGCGAAATCGTCCAGTACCGTCGATGATAAAATTCTTTCCCTCATGCTTCCAAACGGTAAGCGCAAAGCAGATACCGTATTTTATAAAAGCATTTTTCAGCTTAGCATAATTTTCTTTTGACATTTCCGCAAGATTGCCCTGATACTCTGTAAGATGTTCTATCGGGATTAAATCCTGCCCCTTGCAGGATACATACAATTTCATATTAACCTGCCCTTTTAAACCGGATTACCATCTCTCCGGCATATATCATCGTGGTATCAAGATAAAGGTACCCCTCCGCGTGCATACGGGATATGAGCGCATCCTGGCTGGCACAATCCCCAGCGCTTATCTTATGCGACTGTATAAAGTCCCTTGTTGCCGGTATTGGGATTTCAGTCCTCGCGGCATTTGACGTTTTCAACTTCCAATCTTTCATTATCTCCTCCTGTTTGCAAACGGGTTATTATTATTATTTCTTCGCGCGAACGGTGAAAGCGTCTGCGCTGTGTTTTCTTTTGTGTTTACACCAACATCATCCCTCTGTATAGTCTGCATCTGTAACGCCCGTTTCTCGGCGGCGCCTTTGATTGCATCGCTTTTCTCATTATCATTTAGTTTTTCTGGTAAATTCATTAAGTGCGCCGCAGCAAGAATCATGTTTTCACAATCCCGGTAATGGTCTGCCCCACCGCTTACCCATACGTATTCGGCTTTCCCCATATTGTTTATTTTTTTATCCGTGTACTGATTAACAACCTGCTCAAGATACTCCTTGCCAATATCACCCGGTAAAAACCATTCGTCAGACTCCATGTAGTTCTGCACAAGCTCGCTCCAATGCCGTGTATTCCCCATATAGTGTATGTCTTTAGGTGAGCGCCGTATCGGGTCAGATACCGTACTGGATGCGCCTTTATACGGCCTTAATACAGGGAAATGCTTGCAAACATAGTGTACGTCAGCCCTCCTGTGACCGCCCTCATCTATAAGTCCAAAAATTATACCCATCTCTGTTCCGTCTTTTCTATAATAATTAGGTTTAAGTAATCCCACCCTCAATACGTTCAGCACCTCGTTCGGGTCTTTAAACCGTGAACTATTCATGGAACATTCTATAAACCCATGACGGATCATCCAACTGCTCATATTATGCCCGAATCCTCGAATCACATAATAAAACCCGTCATCCTGAGTATCCACCCCGGCAAGCAAAAGCAACACGCTATCCGGTATTTTTGCCGTATCCCCGTATTGATTATACCCCCGGCACTTCTCCATCAATACGCTCTGCGATAATTGTAATGTCTGCGGGTCAAGAAATCTCGCCATATCCTCATTCTGATATATAGCCCATGCCTTCGGGTTCTGCCTGGCAGAAAAGAACGCGCTCAAGCAATCACTCCATAAATATTTATCCGGCGTTGAAAGCAGCCGATTAAACCAAAAACATACAGAATCCGTTTTACCTCTCAACGGTATGGGATTCTTTATGTGCCCATCCTGCGCGACATCCTCACCATCGGCTGCCCACACGCCTTTACTTATCATGTCATATCTTTCCGTATCCAGAATATCCTGATGACACCGTGGGCATTCGTATCGTGCAGCCTTGTCAAGCCGTATCCTCACGGGGTCATGGTCTGCAACCCCTTCGGCATTTACCTTCTCTATTATATTTGAGTCAACCAGTTCGTGATAATGTAAGCACCTCGGACAGGGCATCCGGTATTTTAATACGAGAACACCGCCTTTGTGTATCTCATTATAAAATGGATCGTTCTTTTTCTTAGGACTCGACACAATTCCCATTATAGCATGATACCCCGGTATACCCTTGTAAGACTTCTGCCTGCCCCTCGCGGCATTAGCCGCATCGAATGACCCCTTGTACTTCGCGTATTCGTCAAGTATTATAAAATCACTGGAGAATGTTGCTATATCATTCTCGACATTTGCAGAAGCGCACCGCGTGATACCATTGGCAAGCATAATCTTTTCTTGACGTAAGTCATCCTCGTTTCCACTCCATAGATGTTTTAAATTCTCTTTAACGCTTGGGCTGATTCTTTCCTCAAACACGTCCTTCACCGTGTCTTTATCCGCGTACACAATAAGACTATGCCCGCCCACGTTATCATTCCACCACGCCCACGGAATATCAGCCCCAGAGATAGATTTACCAACCTGCACCGGCCCGCAAACCATTATGCATTTATATCGTACGTACGCATCGACGATATCCACCTGCCACTCTCGCCCGATAAAAGAGATCGGCCCGCTCTCACCATACCCCCGCCCCAAACTGAACTTCTTTACCGCCCACTCGGACGGAATCATCACGTCTTTAAACCTAAAAGAATTTTTCAACTCTTTTGGGAATTGATATTTAAGTTCAGGAGTGCCTATATCAAACTTCATCCTTATCCCTTCCACACCAGACATCCATCAACTGTCGCCCGAACTCTGCCATTAGTACGTCAATCTCTTCCTGTGACCGCCCTACAAAATGGTGCCGGTTCTTTCTCCACGCCTGGCCCCAGAAAGACTTGAATGAGTTTGCCCAGCTCGAAAACGCAGACTCATGGTCTTTAATCAACATCGTTTCTTTATTAGCATTATTAATCTTCGCTTCTAACAGCTCAATTTCTTTTTCAAGTTTCATTTCTTTTTTATTATTCGGGTCACGCGCTATCTTTTTTTTCTCCCTCTCCATCAGCCACGTATGAACCTCGAAAAGATTATAGCTGTTGTCCCCGTTCCGAGGGCATCCTGAATCAATCCATGTATTAATAGTTGTGCGCGTAACATTAAAAAACTGAGCGCATGTTTTCTGATCAACAGAATGAAAGTCAAAGCCAAGCAAGCCAATATCATCCGCGACAAGGTTCTCCCCTCCCTGCAATCGCTTCAGTATTTGCAGCACGGAATCCCTCTGGCGGTTGCCGAGGTTGCTCAACTGGACGAGGATGTTCTTTTTTTTCTCCATGTGGGGTAATTCCTTATTTCATTTTTATAGAAAAACGCTGTGCCGCCGCCGAGAC
>Ga0315295_10003806_pt1 | contig 12816 bp, 22 predicted proteins | sample YL17G14_0_MG_FD_204453 | JGI IMG/M metagenome (GOLD analysis project Ga0315295, IMG submission 204453) | Sediment microbial communities from Yellowstone Lake, YNP, Wyoming, USA - YL17G14_0 | ecosystem: Environmental > Aquatic > Freshwater > Lake > Sediment | place: USA: Wyoming | collected... | reverse complement strand
GAGGGGGCGTAATCCAGATCTACCACATGAGGTATTATCCTGCCGTCTTCAAGTTCGAACTCTGTTTTAGTTACACGAATGACTTTCATACGACTCTTTTTCATTGGTTGGGTCCTTTATTATTTGGATCTGTGATATGGATGTGTCTATAATATAATCTATTTGGAGAGTTATGTTGAGTTTTTTTAATTTTCTTTAAGATTTACTATATACTGTTCAGAACCCATCCCAGTAAGCAGGTTTTGTCTCCAAGCAATAAATGTCATGGTATTTCCCCTTCTCCTGTAGGCTATGAGCTTTTTTGTTTTCATTTTGGATCCCCTGACATATCTTGAGGGGAAACAATTGTCAAAACAATAGCTCCATCAAAATCTCCACCTCGTTGTATATGTATGCCATTAACCATAAATTTCATAAGCCCCGAGTTTACTATAATAGGCTTATCTAAATCCTCATCAAGTTTTATAAGATTCTTTAAGAGATCCTTACTGGTCATTTTTAAACATCCTTTTTAAGTCATTGGACTTAGGTCACATTTAGCATTAACACAAATATTTTGTGTTAGCTCTCCACAACAATTACATTTTGGAGCAATAAAATCCTCAGAAAGAAAATTTAGGCCCTTTTTTAAACAATCCATACAAACATCTGCCCTGTTATATCTCAATCTATCTGACCTTCCGGGCCTCTCATGATTTAATCGACCTTTTTTAATAAAGACATAGTAATGTACACTATCATCTTCAAAAGAGATCTTTTCAACAATTTTCTTTTTACAAATATCACAGATATAGGCTTTCATAGGCATTAAAGTCCGTATTTCAAGAGATATTCGTTAGATATGGTCTTAAAGGTTATTTTTTGTGTGCTCTCATAGAGCCGAAAAACTATCCCTTCTTGAGGGACATTAGAATTTAGAGGACTTGGCCCATCAGCCATTTTTAAAAGGTCTTCACAAGAATGGTTCAGTCGAAATGAGTCCTCTACAACAGGAACCGTCTTAAGCCCTAAAAGATCAGTAAATTCTTTCATTCTATACAGATTAAGATATTCCTGTGAATGAAGATTTATCACATAAAAGACATATATATCCTGACCTTTTAGCTTTAATCTGTTATCTTGAATACCTTCTCCGACTATTTCCCCCTGAATAGCATACCCTTCTTGAATTTTATATTTTAAATCATATTTATTGACTATTTTCCATAAGGTATTCTTTTCAGTCTCTTTTAATTCTAAATTCCTACTACAGACCCCAAATTCCCCATTGTACTTGTATATAGTACAAGAAGAACCATCAAGCTTAGACGTAACATAAAATCTTTGCCCTTTATATTGCTCAAGAAGATCCAAACAGTTTTGGATACGCTCTTCATCTGTCTTCGGTATAAATCCTGGAAAAGATCCCTTAATTTCCCCAGATAAATGTGCCGGTATAGGAAGCTCATATTTAAAGACATTTAATTGCTCTGAGACATCCGTTCCTATATCAAGATCCAGGATCTCCGGAAATTTATTCAATGGAAGGGCTAAACCTTGAGAGATCTGTCCCAGAAACCGCTTAGTTTTAAGTCTATGCCCTTTTATTTCTTTTCCATCAATAATAATCGTTTTAAGACTTGATCCCTTTAATAGAAACTCAAATTGAGGTATATTGGGTAGTAATGAATCAACTTCAAAATATAGACACTTATCTCCTGAAATAAAATCATCCTTTCCAACAACACACCACCATCCTTGGATCCTTGCTTTTTGAACTCTATCAGCACCCTCAATAGGAAAGACTTCTTCAATTTTTTGTATCGTGGCTAGTTTTCTCATTTTAAATGGTCCTTTTTCCATTCACACGCTAAACAGGATCCATTAAGATGCCAAGTAAATGTCCCACAAACACCACACTGAACAGTCCTAACAGTTCCAGTCCTGGCAATTCTGTTTACACAATCCATTGGATTTACACACAGCTCAGCACAGGTTCCATCAGTACAGTTACAAGGAAAAGCAGTGAGGTCTATGCCCATTTTAATGCCCCCCACTTGAAAAAATATGCTGATTTAATCGAACAGTAATCTCATCAAGTTTATCACAGATATGACCTAAAAGTATCTCATGATAGGCCTCTTCATCTTCACCCAGCCCTATCCTATCTATAAGCTCAATAGGTTTATAGACGTAATCCGGCGTTTGTGGTGAATACTCTTCAGACCTTGAAAATTCAGAACTCATATAAAAAACCTTTCTTTAAGGAAACATGTCCAGCTTAGAAAAAAGGGGACTGTAAATAAATTGCCCCTCAGGGGTCATAATAATGCCCCATTTCTTCATAAAAGCCAGCATGTCCTTTTGATGCCATTCAGAGACACCCTTTGAAACCTTTAATTTATGAAATACACGAGATTGTGGCTCATACCAACATTCCCAACCAGCAGCCCTGCAAGAATAACAATAGGAACTATCGGAATATAAAAGGTACATATTTTCATCCAATAAGCCTACTTCAGATATCATGGATCTCCTGATCATCACAGAGGCAAAATTTACCCATCTTTGTTTCGAGGGTATCTGTCCATGACCCATTGATAAATAGCCTCCAGAATGCGCCCCAGCGGGAAAACAACGGATCGTCCCGCTATGTCGAATAAGGTCATGGTTATCAAAATCAATCTGCATAGATCCCACAATGCCTATTTTGGGCCAATAAGAAAAGCGATCTATTAAAGCCTGCTGAGTCATCTCATTTATGACTATTGCATCTGAATTAATTAGCCATATCCATTCTGACGTACCTTTTTTTATCCCGGTATTTATGGCCCGGGTAAATCCGACGTTATTGACATTATTATCCTCAATAATGAGACTATAATCTTTGCAGTACTTTTCTATGGATGTAACACACCTCTTTATTTCTTCTTCATCTTTATAAGAAATAATTATTATATCAGTCATTATTTTCCTTTATTTTTAACTCATATGCCAGTTTCACAGTTTCTAAGGGCATTATTGGATTCTTTACCGGAGTCAGATATACATCAGGAATAAAAGATTTATATCCCATGCTTTCAAGAAACTCTTTACTATAGGAGCCTTTAATAACATAAGGGATGTACTTTTTATCGTCCATATTCAATTATACGGAAGATTTATATTTTATTAAATATAATTTATTAAGACCGTTCCTTTAAACTTGGACAAATCCAATTTCGTAAGGTTTGTAACGGGCACCGTAGAGCCCCGTAAGAAATCGAGCCAATATGTTCCTAGCTGCAACTATATCTGCGTTACCTGTGTGACCACATTTCAGGCACCGGAACACCTGTCCTACCCGATTCCCCCTATCGACATGACCACAGCTTGGACATGTTTGGCTGGTATAAAAAGGAGCCACGGTACGAAAACTAACACGGTTAGTCTCGCAGGCTTGCTCAAGCCTTTTTAGCCAGTATCTATACGCCCAGGTGCCGATAGAACGTCGCATATTTTTACTCAAGCGACGTTTGAGTTTACTTTTATAATTCATGTTCTTCAGAGCTTCAACTACGACCAAATCGATATGCTTGAACTCTTTTACTATTTCCTGAACGACTTCATCAATCCTCTGCTTAAAAGCTCTCCGAGCCTGTTTCTGCCCATTAGAGCCGTGCTCACAACGTTTGATACGTTCAATACAGGCTTCAGTATCTAAACCAAACTGATGACCATTATTGAGAGAGGCAAGAGCCTTTATCCCCGTATCAACTCCTATAGCATTTACTCCTTTTTTCTTTTCCCCTGTATCTATTTCAAAAGAGAGTTGGACGTACTTTTCGGTGAGGATATAAGAATTAAGGCGTTTCCCTTGTGCAGCAAGCTTGTTAAAATGCTTGTGAAATTTTATAGGGATATCCAGGATAACATCTTCCCCGATAGAGGCTAAATGGAGCCAAGCGTCGAACTCTGCTGTTTCTTTATCCTGTAGCTCTGCTATCGTACAGGAGACATAGGCCCTCTTGCCCTTGTGAACAGGCATCGAGATTTTCCAAGGCTTATCTTTCCACCTCTCCCTCACAGCTACTATCATATCAATAGCTTCCCGTGCGGCTACTTTACGGAGTCGTGCGGTGAGCCACGTATCCTGTGGGAGATTTACTATATCCTTCAGGAGTTCTGATTTAGAGGGAGTGCCGTTTTTCCAAAAATACTCTATGAAAATGTTACAGACCCGTCCGTACTCAGCGAGTACTCTTTTGAGTTCGGAGAGTTTGGAGGCTGTAGCGAATTTGAGGCTACATTTGGAAGAACGGATGAGTTTCATATTAAATAATTTTTTCTTTTATTTTATCAATCCATTCATCTATACTAATATGCGCTTTACCTCTTATCTTTTCCAACAAATTTTCTGTAAGATGGCCATTATAGTATATGTTTGAATGGTACCCAGTTCCGCTTAGGTTAAGTTGCGGGCAAGAATCAAAAGGGGTCTCTACAGCATCATCTGTAATGGACAGGAGTACTGTTACACATTTATCCATTCTTTCTATTAAAATCATTTCTTTACCGCAGCATTCTGGTTTAGATAGTAAATCTTTTATCTCATTTACTGGCTCAAGAATGCCTGGTTTACTTATATCTTTTATGATAGGACCCATTTTTAATTCATTATTACATAGACCACACCGAGCATACACAGACATAATTAGCCTCCTGGTTTGATATTATTTGTTATTTTCTTACGTCGATTCTCTGCACTTCTTTTCCCGTATACTTTAGATGAAGAAGATGCTACCAATGACATAATATCCTCAACCAACTCTGCCTCATAAGATTTAGGTAGAGTTTCTTCTACAATAATAACTTCTACGCCAAGACTTTTGAAATACCGCTCATACAGCCTGTAATTAAATCTGGTTAACCGGTCTTTATGCTCTACTATTACTTTTGATATTTCTTTCTTCTCAGATACATCACAAAGTCTGTTTAATTTCGCCCGAGTATCTGACATTCCAGAACCAACCTCTTCAAAAATATGCCGGACCTCGTATTTCTTTTTCACACAGTATTCAAGGAGCCTACCTTTTTGCCTCTCCAGATCCCCCTTTTGTTTCTGCTCGTGTGATGACACTCTGGCATATACGGCTACTTGTTTGGACAATTCAGCATTGTCTGGCGTAGGTTCTACCTGAATACCTTGTAACTTTTTGATGTCAGATAGGAGATAACGTCGGTGACCTCCCATAGTACGCTGAGGTTTTAATTTATCAGTCTTATCCCAGTATCTGAGCGTAGTGATATCTACACCCAGCATCTGAGCCGCCTGACTTATGTCTATGAGGTTATTCACCGGTATCTTCCATCATATTTTTTACGAGTTTACGGCTCTTGTCGTATATTTTCTGGAACTCCTCTACAGAGGGGACTTCATCGAGTTCTACTGGATGAGGAAAGATTCTTCCGTCATCTAGTTCGAACTCAGTTTTATTGACTCTTACGACCATAGGTTTTTTATCCTTCATTTTGACCGTCCTTTGTTATTTTATCTGAGATCTGGATATACACAGGATATTATATTAATAGATAATTAGGATTTCATAGATTAGCATAGTTTTTCAGAGATTTCAACTGTTCGAACCCCTTTTTTATTCAGCCAAAAATTTTCATAGGCCTTTTTCATCCCGGATTCCTGGTATAATAGATCATAAACATACTGATTAGGCTGTATATTTGTATTAAGACTTCTAAATTTATCTTCATTCAGGCCCAGATATCTGCAGGCAAATACACCTACAGCCCCGGACCTGCTGATTCCTGCATCACAGTGTATCAAAAGGGTATTAATATATGCCGCTTTTAATGTATCTATGAAAGATATGATCTGACATGCTATTAATCTATCAAAAAGAATATGGCCCCCCATCTTTCCAAGATCTTTATCTGTAATATCATCAAAAAAAACATTTAATATTTTAGAACATCCTTTCAGGGATACTATAGACAAGTTAGATTCTGTGAAAAAAAGTCCCCTTTGATTGGAGCATATAGAAATGATAGCAATACAATCCATGTTTTCAAGATTTTTTATGAGCTTTTCTACATAAGACCTTGACATTACTATTATTTGTGTAGGCACATGAGATCCTTTATGATAAATGTTTGTCCTAACTCTTTAATTAACCTTGGTAATAGATGAAATTAATTATCTCTTAATACGGTTAAACTCTCTTAAAGGAAACCCTAACTATGATTGAAACAGAACTTACTAAGCCTCAAACGATTAACTATATTCATACCAAGACATTTAAAGTATTATCTGATTATTTTCAGAACAAACTCCAAAATAGAAGATAATTTAGAAAAAATAATGGTGCTGGACAAAATTGTCAATGATCTTGTAATTATAAATTAGATTGTATGGCAGACAGCCTTTAGAAATCTTTAACGGAAAGCCCAAACATCTATGTGGAAGTTCTTAACTAACATGCCTTCCGAATTGTCTTTTGTTATCATTATTCTTGCTATTATCAGTATAGTTATAATTACCCTCAGGGGTAAAATTAAAGCTAATATAGGAGATAAAGCCATAGATATTGGTGGTAAAGAGCAAGATTCAAAAGAAAATCCAATCTCTATAAAGGCGCCCTCAGAGACTACAATTTTAGTTCAGAGTAATAAAAGATCATGTGGAGACTGTGTTTTAATACTCATAGGAGAACGTGAAAAATATGAGCTGAATTTTACAAAAGAACGGGATCGAATACTTAAAACCCAAATGGTTTTTGCTGAACAAAAACTTATAGAAATTCAAACCAAACTCATAAATGGCATCCAAGCAGAAATACGTAAATTTATTAAACAGAACAATGGATCTTCAATTGATGAATCAATACAATATAAACTGATCTATGGGCTTATGAAAGATGTTTTTATTGGCTTAAAAGATGAATTTCGCCGTTCTTTCAAAGAAAATGGATTCTATAAATGTACCGGGTCAGATTTCTCAGCCTATATTAAAAATCAGGTACATAAAATAATATCAATCATGGAAGTTTATGTTCATAATATATATCCAGAGAAAAAGGGCCTTTTAGAGGCACAATGTTTAATAAAGATTTTTGAGGACAATATCTTGGATATATCCGGAATACTTAATGATGTCTATGTCTATGCAAGAGATACAAAATTAGAAACAGAGGATAGAATTGAAAATTTAAGTGTCGAATTTGGGAAATGGGTTGACACTTTTATAAATTGAGCCCAAATAAAAAGAGGGCCAAAACATTTTTTAGCCCTTTATCTTCCTACGATAACAAAAACTTAATTTGTTATTTTTGTCCCCTCAAGATGCATTTCATTATTTAGCATCACCGAAGTACACCCTAAAAGTTTTGCCATGCTATTGGTGACTTCTTGGAGTCTTACATGGTCTTTGAATGTGGGGGACCCTTTAATTTCTGCTCCCATACTTGATTCACCATAAAACTTCTTAACTTCAGAACCAAAGGGCAAAAATCCCCTATATGCCTGAGCATGTTCTTCGTGAAACATTAAAAAAATCTTAAGAGGAAAAAGCGTTGACCATCCAGGATCTATGGCCGAATATTCCTCAAGTTCCGGAACTGTTGGAAGTATCTTAACAGCTATGGCATAGGCCCTGTTATTTGTAGACATCAGATCAAAACGTTTTTTAAAAAGCGTGGAATCCTGAGGAACATAGCCTAAATCAGGAAGTTGGTCAAAAGGAATACGTTGTTCAAGAAGATTTTTACATTTACTGATAAATTCAGGAGTTCTATTCCCAATTGTTATCCGAGGCTGGGCAAGATAATCAAGAAGCCGATCATATCTCCCATAAAGGGTCTCAAAGGAGATATAGAGATGAACCAATTCTAAAACACTAGATCGACGCATAAGCGCCTCCTTCATCGTTTAAGGTTTAAACAAGGCCTCTGTCCGAAGACAGCTCCGTAGGAAGATACTTATAATATACCTAATACTTGACTAAATGTCAAGTATTTATTTTTTTAATTCTTTCTTAGAGGATGTCCTTACTGTATCCTATTTTACAACAATTATTGTATCCTTGACAATTTTTGTGATTTTCAACGTATCATAAGTTACGACTCTAATCGTGTCCGGTTTTAATACTTTTGAGGTACCACATCGAACAACCTTAATCCTGTTTTACCACCGTAGATGTATCAGCCTTTACCACGATTGTTGATTTTTGAACAGCTGTGGCACAGAAGGTAAGAGCTATTGCCAATAAAATGATCTTAGACATTTTAAACCTCTCTTTATATTAAATTTATAGAAGAATACCTTTATATCTTTTTGATTTTAATAAAAGATTATTACAGAGAGCTATTAATCAGATTTCTTTAATAGGCCCACAAAAAACCGACCTAAAAACAGGAGTACAGCGACAAACACCGTAATGCCCCCTACAATGAAGAACACAGAATTTTTTCTGATCACATTTCCTAAAATCTCTCCAAATTTTTCCCCAGCATTTGAGGCTCGGGCAAAACTTTCTTTGGGGTCTATTTCCGACATAAACATAACTCCTTATGTTAAATTACTTAAAAGGCCATCAAGAGCATCATGATCGGCCTGACTTAATCCACGACTTTGACTCTGAGCTGACAGTTGTTTTTTTTAGGGTAAAATCATATGTAGCTAAAGGATATGTTGAAGATATATCAATAAGTTTTCTGAGAACAACTTTGCCAAAGGTCCAAGGCTTTACATCAATTTCATCCATTTTTATTTCATTGCCAATATTATTCTGTCTATATATGGCCATAACTACTGCAAATCTTACTACAGGCCCCTCATTATTACAACATATTTCTTTTACGCCCTCCTGACTCTTACATAAAAAACATCCCCTATTAAAATGAACATTTGCAGAAGCAAAAACATATTTTGGGTCCTCATAAATTATTCCTGCCTTATAAAGGACTCCTATGTCAGGTTGAAAAAGCTCTGAGTATTTACTTTTGGGTTTGGGTTGATACTCTCCGTATGGATTATAGAGCTGATCAAAACCAAAAGTAGCTTTTTTAGATTGATCATCAGGGATGCTTTCTTTTCCCAGAATTATTGAATAACGATCCATCAATGGCTCCAGGTTATCCAGTCACTTGGATCTACCGGAATGCTCCCACAAGAAAAATTTTCTTTAAGATCTATATTACGGCCTAAAAGGATGTCTTCGAGAAATTTTTCAGGTATCCTTATACCATGTACTCGTATATAATGCTCAAATTTATTGGGCCAGCACCATACACCATCAGATCTTTCAAAAGAACTGAGTGTCTCCTCACAGAGTCTACACCCTGAAAAACCTCTATAATAATTACAGGGGATACCATTCTCAAGGTATGCAATAACCTTTTCTTTTGTTTCATTAGGATGGATATTCCACCAGGTATTATCTATCAGATGTCCTGGCCATGGATAGATATCTGTTGAGGGATCCCGCCAGTAGTCAGGATCTACTATGCCCCCTTTTTGAATCATTGTAGATGGATTATAAGGTTTTGTGAAGGCCTCTTTTTCTCTCCAATACCCAATTAATTTTAGAGTAGTCATATTTTAATCCTTAAAAGGTTCCTTTTTTTCCACTTCCTGGATTATTTTGTCAATCTCATCTTTCACTCTACCCATTTCCAAAGACTCTGGTGTACTCGCAAAGCGTGCCCTGATCCCATCCTTCTTTTCTTCATTCCATCCAACCCATTTTAATAGAAGTTTCAGATTTTCAGCCATGGTTGTAAGAAGATTTGTCTTCTTTTTCATGACATTAAGAATAATATCCGTGGATATATCTACATGGTCATGATAGGCATCATACATAGCCTCTCTCAAGACTTGTTCAATTTCTCTACCTGATAAGTCTTTACTATTTTCAGCAAGTTTCTCCAGGTTGAACTTATCAGGATCACGATTCAATTTCTTAATATGAATTTTAAATATGTCCTTCCGTTCTGCAGATTGGGGCAGATTTACAAAAAAGGTTTCATCAAATCGACTGATAAGTTCTGGTGGTAAATATTGTATGGCATTGGCTGTAGCCACAACAAATACGGGTTTTGTACATTCTTGCATCCATATCAAGAAACTTCCAATGACTCTGGCAGTGACCCCACTATCTGAGAATGTAGAGCTTTGCATTCCGGCGAGACCCTTTTCTATTTCGTCAATAATGAGGACGCATGGAGCCATACCCTCTACAATCTGTAAGACTCGTCTCATATTAGACTCACTATCACCTACCCGAGAGCTGAAAATTCTTGACGGATCGAAAGACACGACAGGTAATCCCCATTCATTTCCCAGGGCTTTCATGAGAAGGGTCTTTCCGCAACCAGGAAGGCCCACCATAAGGAGGCCTTTAAGTAAGGGGAGGCCAAATTTTTTTCCTTCAACAGTCCATCCCCCACAGCATTTCTGGGCCCACTTTTTTAATTTATCCATGCCCCCTATTTCATCAAAGGTAATATTTGTTTCCATCAGAGACAATAGATCTGTCTTTGCAATGATACTCTTTTTGAAATCCCTTATAAAGCCCAATTCTATTTTATTGTATATAAAATGGCTTTGAAGATAAGCTTGTTCCACCTCAAAAAGAGTCATGCCTTTTAGATTATTTATGACTTCTTCAGACGGGGCATTTTCTTCTGATAGTTCCAGTCTACTCGTTATTGTTTCTGAATGACTCTTTAAAGCTTCTTCATTTGGGAGGTCATAAAACACTACCTCTCCAAGACGTTCTAACTGCATGGGGACATAGGTAGCCTGAGATATAAAAAGAAGAGATATAGTAAATCCGGCATCTAGTTGATACCGAGACATGATGTCTTTTATTTTACGTATTACCTGAGGGTCAGTTAAGTAAGCTTGGGCATCAAGAAAGATGTATGTTTCAAAGGCCCTGTTCTTATTATCGAAGCGCCGGGTAAGAATATGATGTAAAACGTCTACCGTACTCTGGGCACTTGTTTCTGAATCTATACAAAAGCATTTTTTCATTATCTCTTCTAGTGTAACTAAAAAGGCATTGGTCGTAGTATAGACATAGAATTTACGATTGGTTTTTTTATTGATCGTTTCATTATATTTATCACTGAGATATCGTAAAACTTCCACGTCACTTTCTGCTACGACAAAAGTCAGGGGTCTGAAAGCTCCTAGGCATTGATCTATATTTAGCATGATAAAATTTTATTTCTATTTAGATTTTACAAACTGTTCAATAAAATTATCTTAATAATCTCATGATTTTTCTCCTTGCTGTGTTGTAAGATGTGCTGACCATCTCCATAGTCGTATACCACCGGGCTGAACTTGTAAAGTATTCATAACTGTCCTTGGTTTATTGTATCCTGCCACAAAGTCGTAACATGAAAATAGTAATATACTATTTAGTTAATAAAGTCCTTTTACGTCAGTTTTTCTCCACCCAATATAATTTTTTTGGGCACCGGAAAATAGATCTTTTTCCGCCAAAATTTTTAACTCATCTATAGTTTGATATATAACTGCTGGATGAAAACCTACCGCACAGGCCATACCCAAACCGTGTACTAATCCAATTTTACCATCGATCTCTCCGATGCATCCCTGATGTAGATCCTCGTGGATTCTGTATAGTACAAATCCTTTTGGTTTTTCGTCTACATATTGTTGTGCGTATATTATCTCATAATGGATACCATTGCCCGCGTCAGTCTCCATAAAACATGACCGCTCAGGATTGTTTACCTCTGTCCAGATCATAAAATCTCACTTGTTTATTTTTAATCGCCATTTGAATATTTCAAAACATACGCATTCAGCCCAAAATTTGAAACCATCATTACGGCTATTTTGGTTCTTTTCTATATTTTTTAATTCGTCGGATATTTTTTCAAAAGGTATTGACAGTGCTGTAGAAAAGCAGTACCTATCTGTGGGTTTTTCCACTATTATTTTTTTTATGGAATCCCCGCCATAATCAAAAACGCTGTTTTCATCAATCATCTTATAGAAATCTTCTATATCTTTTTGAGTATATTCTGGATAAATTATGGGTTGCATGCTTGTCCATATATCACTATCATTTGCTATAAGGGCATAAATGGTCATTTTATTTAATATATTGTCCATAGCAAAAAGCCTCCAACAAACAGCATTTACCACAACGGTTCGCCGCACGCCCGATGCAGCGGACTATAATAAAGTTAATCCTTAGACAACTTCCGCTGTTTTGGGCTGCGGCTGTTGGCTGTTGTCTGCCGGTTATCCTTAAATTTTTAGGCGTGGCATCTTTTCCCTGAAGGCTTCTGCCTTTCCTGAAAAATAATTTTTGTCTGATATAGAACGTCTTTCAACCAACGTTCTCGGCAACGGGCGATAGTTTTCCGCCACAATTGCCGCAATAATTTACAGGTGTACAATGGATAATCTCAGGCAACGTTGTTGTGCGATGCGGAAGGAGATACCACCTTAGATTTCCTGTTGCGAATGGCGTACGCCACGTATCTCCCTTTTCACAGCGGCAAATTTCATCCCTTGCGCTGACATTTTTTGCAAAACCATTTATCATTAAGTTTAGCGCCGCAAGCGCAGTAAGCTTTTATTTTTTTCACACCGGCTCCTTATTTTGGTTTTAGCGGCGGCCTATAAAATTCAGGGCCAACCGCATTTCTTACAACGAAGGCCGCCAGAACCCGTTTTCCAGTTTTATCCACAATAGATCCTTCGAGATCCATATTGTTCTATCCGGTCCCTTTCTTCTTTATCATAAACATAGTCAATAATAAACTCACTGAAAGAGACCGGAAAGAACTCTATTTTTGT
>Ga0315295_10003803_pt1 | contig 12818 bp, 9 predicted proteins | sample YL17G14_0_MG_FD_204453 | JGI IMG/M metagenome (GOLD analysis project Ga0315295, IMG submission 204453) | Sediment microbial communities from Yellowstone Lake, YNP, Wyoming, USA - YL17G14_0 | ecosystem: Environmental > Aquatic > Freshwater > Lake > Sediment | place: USA: Wyoming | collected... | reverse complement strand
GCTTTCGCGCATTGCAAAAGATTCTCGACTGCAGCCTCCCGTAGGAGTCTGGGCAGTGTCTCAGTCCCAATGTGGCTGACCATCCTCTCAGACCAGCTACCCGTCAATAGCCTTGGTAGGCCGTTACCCTACCAACTAGCTGATAGGACGCAGGCCCCTCAATAGACGCCAGGCCCTGTTGGGGTCCCCGGCTTTAATCCTCGACACTTATGCGTCAAAGATATTATCCAGTATTAGCTCGCCTTTCGGTAAGTTATTCTGAATCCAAAGGTAGGTTGCCTACGTATTACTCACCCTTTTGCCACTATCCGCATTACAACGGATCGTCCGACTTGCATGCCTAATCCACGCCGCCAGCGTTCGTTCTGAGCCAGGATCAAACTCTCCATAAAAAAATGAAAGTTTCCCGCTTATGCTGGCTTTACGCCTGCATGTGCGGGATCCCGAAGAACTTCTTTAGAAATTGCATCCGGGATAATCCATAAGGAATTGTCGGTTACTTAATTTCAAAGAACAAACCCACAGATGTCGCAGATTCAACGTAACCTGCATGTTAGCAGATTACGCAGATAATCTACGTTATTTATCTGCGTATTACAGAAAACTCTTTTTACCAACCGCCGACCATTTACTTCTATCTGCGTAATCAGCGGTTCTGGGCAAAAAAAAAGCATCGTAGACGATGCTTTGCCCATCCCCTGTTTAAAAACTTAACATTCAGAATATTAACCGAATGTATTTATCAAACACTCTCCTTTACTGCAGAAATCTCTTTCTTTATGAAATTATATATACAATACAAGATTTCTGTAAGGTGATTTAACTTATATCATATAACCTACTATTTGTCAAGGGGTTAAAGCAATATTTTTTTCATGCACAGATGCGCTATGCGCTGTGCGCTGTGAGCTATGTGCCGTGAGCTTTAGGGTTCAAGCTCATAGCACACAGCTCATAGCCCATAGCTCAAAGCCGACGGCGCAAGACAAACAAGATGTGTAACTGAATATCGAAAACATTACATTTTTTTTATGCTATTACAACCCTGTTTTTACCAGTAGTTTTTGCCTTATAAAGCGCCTCATCAGCCTTTCTTATTATGTCGTCCTTAGTCGCGTCATTCGTATATTCGTTTACGCCAAAACTAACGGTTGCCGTATAGAAGTTGTCTCCAAATTTAAACTTTTTGTTTTCTACGCTTACCCTTATTCTTTCCGCAACATCAGTTGCGTCTTTTTTCCCTGCGCCGGGTAATAAAACCACAAATTCTTCGCCGCCATACCTTGCAACAATATCAACCTGCCTTACGCTTGATTGAAATATTTTAGCTATTTCCTTTAAAATTAGATCGCCAACCTGATGACCGTGCGTATCATTAATCTTTTTGAAATTGTCAATATCGGACATGATTACTGCCGCTTTTTTATTCGGATTAAGTTTCAGCATGCGGAATTCGGCCTCAATCAATAAATTAAAATGCCTGACATTATATAAATTCGTAAGTCCGTCCCTTGTCGCCTGTTTAAAAAGCTTATTCCTCTCAACCGTAGCGGCAACCTGTGTGTACAACGCGATCAGCACGTATGATATGAGAACCGAACCAACGGGATATGCTATCGTAACCCATGTCTTATAAATATTGAACGTCATTGTAGCTAACGTTATGTAAGAAATAACGATTAAAATTGTAAGCATCATGCCGTTTATCGGCCTTACCCTGAACAATAATAAACTGACAAGTATGCTCAAAGCAAATATTATAAAAATCTCATCTTTTGCTTTGTGCATCTTGATAAAGTCTCCGGTTATGAAACTATTCACCACTGCCGCGTTTGCCCCAACCGCAGGATATGCGTTTTGTATCGGCGTCGGTTTTATATCAACGAGGGCGGAAGCCGTAAGACCTATTAAAAGTATTTTATCCTTAAAAATATTCAGGTCAATTATCGGCGCTTTGCCTTCTTTGATGGAATTATAAGAAGTTATAACATCGATATAAGAAAAATGTTTGAATTCTTTGCCCCATTTGTCGATCCAATTTATTATCAATTGATTATCCCTGTCTAGAGGGATTTGAATGAGTTTACCGTCTTTGTTTTTAATTTCCAAAATATTATTTTCGCTGTTTAGTCTGACATCATCTTCTTTTACGCCTAAAAGATCCAAACTGCTCCTAATCGAAATATGAAAAGTTTTCTTGCCTTTATATTCTACAACAGGAGGAATTCTTCTAATCGTACCGTCCGTATCGGGCATGGCATTCAAATGTCCGATACCCTTCGCTGCGGCGCTCAATCTTTCAAGAGGAAACAGAACGCTTTTAATGCCTCCCCCCTTATACAGATCTCTATAATCCGTTGTCGCGGTATTGTACAAAAGCCCTAGATAAACATTGCCTGCCTGTTTTATTGCTTCCTCGAAAACTAAATCGTTCTCCTCCGTCTCCTTCTCGCTGAAAACCACATCATAAATTATCATTTTAGGTTTATATTCGGATAGTATGCTAGTAATAGCGGCGTGCCAGCTCCTGGGCCACGGCCATCTTCCTATAGCTTGTATGCTGTCTTCCGACATATCGACATGTATTATTTGAGGCGAGCTCTCAATTCGCGGCCTAAGCCGAAAACGCCTGTCCAAAGTCAAAAGTTCGATTTTTTCAAATATTTGGTGGGTGTAGAGATATGTTGAGAGAATTCCTATGAAAACACCGAAGATTATCTGATAAACTAATTTGAATTTTCCTATATTATTAAATATAATACCGATAATTTTTTCTATAGATTCTTTTATCTTCACGTTATCCACCGTTTACGCTTTCACGATTTTAGCAAATCTTATTTTGCCGACTTTTATTACGCATCCTTTCTTATCTATGGATACAGACGCTTTTGGCTCTGTGATTTTTTTGCCATCAACAGTCACTGCACCCTGAGCCAAAAGCCTCTTAGCCTCGCTTGACGAGGGGGCCAGATTCGCTTTTTTCATTAGAGATAAAATATCTATTCTATCAATTTCCAATTTTATGATAGGTATATCTTGCGGAACTTCCTTTTTTGAAAACACGGATTCAAACGATGCTGCGGCTTTATCGGCCTCGTGCCGGCCGCGATATTTGGCGACAATAATTTTTGCGAGGTTTCCCTTGGCCTTCATAGGATGCAGATGCCCTTCTTTTATATCTTTTTTTATTTTATCCACCGGTTCATCAGTCAAAAGCTCATAATAATTTATCATCAAATCATCCGAAATAGACATAATCTTGCCGAACATCTCATTAGGCTTCTCCTCTATACCTATATAATTATTCAATGATTTGGACATTTTATTTACGCCGTCTGTTCCGACCAAAAGTGGCATTGTTATCACAACCTGCGGCTCCTGCCCGACATCGCGCTGCAGATCTCTAGCCACAAGCAAATTAAACTTTTGGTCTGTGCCGCCGAGTTCAACGTCGGCCTCCAGCACACAGGAATCATACCCCTGTATTAACGGATACAGAAATTCGGAAATGCTTATCGGAATATCGTTTTTATAACGGTTCAAAAAATCGTCCCTTTCCAGCATCCTTGCTACCGTATAACGGGACGCTAAATCTATGAGGTCATTTATCGTCAGTTTATCGCACCACGAACTGTTAAATACTATATTTGTTTTAATACTGTCAAGCACATTGAAAATCTGTTTTTCGTAGGTCCTTGCATTCTGGATAACTTCTTCTTTGGAAAGGCGCGATCTCGTTTTGGATTGACCTGAAGGATCCCCGATTCTGCCTGTAAAATCGCCTATTAAAAAATATACTTTATGGCCTAAATCCTGAAAATGTTTCATCTTCCTTAAAAGCACCGTATGGCCTAAATGAATGTCGGGGGCCGAAGGATCGAAGCCCGCTTTTATAATAAGGGGCTTTTTTTCTTTTATCGATTTTTTTAACTTTTCCTTTAATTCATCTTCTTGAATAATCTCAACGGCGCCGCGTTTTATTACTTCTAATTGTTCATCGACCGATTTCATTTCTATCTTCTCCCTGTAACCCGACTATAAATCTTTCCGCGACAAAGCAATTTTTTTCTGCACGCCGTCAACCCGTATCACCCTTACGTCTATTTCATCTCCTATTTTGAATCTTGTCTCTAATTTTTCATTTGGCCCAAGACCGGCTTCCGAAACGTGCAAAAGCCCTTCCAGATCTCTATCTATTTCTAAAAATACGCCGAAATTTGTCACATTGGTTATTTTACCTTTTGTCAGTGTCCCGGGCGCGAATCTCGTGGTTATTTCATCCCACGGATCAGGCTCAAGCTGTTTAATCCCCAACGCTATCCTTCTATTTTTTTCGTCAACCGAAAGAACTATAGTCTCTATTTCCTGGCCCTTATTGCAGACATCGCGCGGGTTTGATATTTTTTTTGTCCATGAAATATCGGAAACATGAACCAATCCGTCAATGTCTTTCTCCACCTCAACAAACATTCCGTAATCGGTGATGCTGGTAATCTTTCCTTTTACCTTCTGTCCTACTTTATACTTTTGTTCAATACCAGACCAAGGATCTCCTTCCAGCTGTTTTATGCCGAGTGAAATTTTTCTATTTTCCCGGTCTATATCCAAAATCATCACGTTAATAACTTGGCCGAGACTAAGAAGTTCACTCGGGTGTTCATATTTCTTTGACCACGAAAGTTCAGAAATATGAACTAAACCCTCGATGCCTTTTTCAAGCTCTACGAAGGCGCCGTAAGGCATTATATTTACGACCTTGCCCTTATAGCTTTTGCCTTTTTCAAATTTTTCGAGAACGCCTTCCCATGGGTTTGGCAATGTCTGCTTAAGGCCGAGAGAAATTTTCATATTTTCTTTGTTAAAGTCCAGAATGGCTACTTGAATTTCAGCGCCCACGGAAAGCACATCGTTCGGATTGGATATCCTGCCCCAGCTCATGTCTGTTATATGCAACAGCCCTATAACCCCTCCTATATCGACAAAGGCGCCGAAATCCGTGATATTTTTCACGAGACCTTTAACAATAGCTCCTTTCTCCAGCGTATCCAGCAATTTCTTCTTTGATTCTTCTTTTTCCTCGATTATGAAATCCTTTCTGGAAAGCACGACATTTCTTCGCGGTTTTGATATCTTCACTATCTTGAACTGGAGCGTCTTTCCGATTAAACCATCCAGCCCCTTAAATTCTCTGGGGACCGCAAGGCTTGCCGGCAAAAAAGCTTCAAGCCCGATATCAACCATAAAGCCGCCTTTTATTTTTTTAATGATCCTGCCTTCAATGTTATCGCCTTCCCTGAAATTCTCGCTGATATTCTCCCAGCCCAATGTACGCCTCGCCTTTTCTTTGGAAAGAACGACCATCCCTTCCTCGTTTTCCCTGGCTTCCAGATAAACTTCTATCTCGTCCCCTACCTTTAAATCTTTCGGATTTTCAAATTCACTTAAAGGGATTATGCCCTCGGATTTATAGCCTATGTCAAACATGACTGTTTTTTCCGTAATCTGGACAATCTTTCCCTTTACAATCTGGCCTTCTTCGATTTTGACTATAGATTTTTCGTAAAGTTTAGCCAATTCCTCCTTTCCTAATGAATTTTCTTTCATTCCGTTTTCTTTTTCTAACATTATGCTCATCCTCCTCGTATAATCTTCACATATAATTTTAAGGATTATACGTGATTACAGTGATTTTAAAATAGATTCCAGAGATTAAAACATTAATCTCTGGAATCCGCTTTTTAATCTCTAGAATCATAAATAGGCGTATGGTATGCCTTAATAAATATGCGCTAAGCATGAAGTATCTTAAACCCAAATCTATCATACCTCGCATGCTATTTTTTCCAGGTCGAAATTTTCTATTTTTCTTTTCACTTTACCGATAAACTCACCGGGTGTCGAAGCGCCTGTAACGATGCCGATTACTCTAGCGCCTTTAAACCATTCATTTTTTATATCGCTTTCGTCTTCAATATGGCATGTCCTTGTAATATGCCTGCAGATTTCAACAAGCCTTTTTGTATTAGCGCTATTTTCACCGCCGATTACAATAACCAAATCCGACTTTTCGGCTATCGCCCTGGCTTCTTCCTGCCTTTTTATAACATCCTTACAGATAGTATTATAAATTCTTAATTCCTGAAAATCCTTTTCTAACAGTTTGGAAATGACGTCTTTATAATTTTCCAGGCTTTGGGTAGTCTGCGAAATTAAAGACATCTTTTTATTTTTCGATATAAAAGATATTGCCTCTTTTTTATTTCTTATTACTTTTGCCTTCCCCTTTGAGATGCCTACCAGGCCCTTCACTTCCGGATGATCTTTATCGCCTAATATTAAAATCTCATAACCTGAATCCGACAGTTTCCTTACGAGGTCCTGCGCCTTAAAAACAAACGGGCATGTCGTATCGATGAATGAAATATTTTTTCGCCTGATCCTGTTCGGATCGACGCCGTGAGAGGGAATTATGCAATAACCGCCTTTCACGCTATCTAGGTTATTAATTACCTTTAGGCCCTCTTTTTCCAATCGAGACACAACCCAGTTATTGTGAATCAAGGGGCCCAATGAATATATTTTTTTCTTAGTCTCTAAGTTCTTTTTGGTCAGATTCACCGCCCTTTTTACACCAAAACAAAAACCCGCATGTTTTGATACTATGAAATTCATAAGCGTATTATTTAAATAGTTGCATTACATTTTCCCATGCACAGATTGTCACAGATCGCACGCATGCGATGTTTTTTTTTAACACAGATGATCGCAGATAAAAACAATATCTGTGATCATCTGTGAAAGAGAATCACACGACACGCAATCTGTGATCATCTGTGCTTTGAATCAAGTATGTAAAGTAACACCGATAATATTAAATATGAAATTCATGAAACTTTCGACTTTTTAAGACCCGCTATCGCCTTCATTATTTTATTGCTTGCAAAACGGTACTTTTCTCTTTTATCTTTGAAATTCTCGGCACCGTCAAAATTTACGGCCTTACCTATATATACCTTAACAGGCACTCCAGCCTTATATCGACCCTCTACTGGGAGGGCCTTTTCTGTACCGGTAATAAGAACCGGAATCACAGGCACCCCTGACTTCATGGCCAGAAACCCCACCCCTAATTCTGGTTCGGTTAATTCACCTGTCCTTGAACGGGTACCCTCCGGAAACACCACTATGCGTTTTCCTTCCTTTAGAAAATTAAGCACCATTTTAGTTGCTCTAAAATCGTTCTTATCCCTTGAAATAGGAATGCAATCGGTCAATCTAAACCACCATCCCCATCTCCTGTTACTAAAAAGATCGCGTTTTGCCATAAAATGCATTGTAAGCGGATAACACGATACGCCGATAACAGGAGGATCCCCAATGCTCATATGATTAGGCGCCAAGATAAACGGCCCTTTTTTCGGTAAATTTTCCCTTCCATATACCTTAATAAAATGCAGCGAATGAAGCCAGACGATAAAAAAATAAAGGGATAACTGATAGCCAATAACACTCATTTATTAATTCTTTTTAAGAGAGCACTGAAAAATTCTTAAAAATCATGTCGGTGCTCTCAGAGATTGCTGTATCGTTTAGGATTTTTTCAGCAATCTCTTTAAAATTTCTTCAATGACGTGTTCGACGGTCTTGGAAGTCGTATCTATATAGACCGCATCGCTTGCCTTCTTAAGCGGCCCAGCATCTCTTGTTGTATCGCTGTGGTCCCTTTCTTTTACGTCCTTTTTAACGTCGTCCAAAGTCACGTTGACACCTTTTCGAGCGAATTCCTTGTATCTTCTTTTAATACGCTCATCAACCGACGCATCAAGATAGAATTTATACTTGGCATCGGGGAATACGACGGTTCCTATATCGCGGCCCTCCATAACAGCGCCTTTGCTTCTTTTTGCGAGAACCCTCTGAATATTGACCATATTCTTCCGCACATCTTTTATCTTTGCCAAATACTTGACATACTCGCTGATAGAAAGGCTCCGTATCTCTTCGCTCACATCCTGTCCGTCCAAGAAAACTTTTAAACCCTCTTTATCATCTTCAAGCTTGATATCCAGGTTCTCTGACAAATCCACCAATGACTTCTCATCGTTTATATTTATTTTCTCTCTTACGGCTTTAAGAGTCAGCGCCCTGTACATTGCGCCGGTATCAATGTAAAGATAACCCAATTTCTTGGCAACACCTTTTGCTACCGTACTTTTACCGCTGCCGGCGGGCCCGTCTATCGTTATTACATCGATTTGTTTAACCATCGTTTTAGCGTATAGCGTATAGCGTATAGAAATTAGTAATTTCTCTTCATAATAACTTACGCAATGCTCGAGCTTTTTTAAGCATACTATAAATCGTAGAGACGTCTTTTCCGGAAATAGCCTTCTTAAATTTTTTCAAAATATTTATTAAATCGCCAAGCGCCTCCGAAATATTCTTATTATTTGTTATGCAAATATCTTTCCATATCTCAGGATCAGATAGCGCTACTCTCGTAGTATCGCGAAAACCGGATGCCGCGTATTTAAGGATGTCTTTATTTGCAATGACCAAGCTTGACGCTGCAATGTGAACCATCTGGCTTATATTTCCCACAATTCTGTCATGTTCATCCACCGTAATTTCTATAGGGTTTGCACCCAAATTCTTCCAGAAATTTTTTAATATTTTTAAGGCGTTTTTATCCGTATTTACTGTCTTTGTAATAAAACAATCGTGATTTTCAAAAAGCCTTGGGTCCGAATTTAAACAGCCCCCTTTTTCTGACCCGGCCATTGGATGCGAGCCGATAAATTTGACTTTTCCAGGCATGTGCTTTTCCAATTCACAAACGATAGATTTTTTAGTGCTTCCTACATCTGTTATAATTGCTCCTTTTTTCGCATAAAAAATCGCTTCTTTCCCTAACTCTACGATTTTTAAAATAGGCGTAGCCAATATTATAAGGTCTGCACCACTTACTCCTTCCTTGATTTTCTCCAGAAGGAAAAATTTATCTATGGCCCTTGATTTCATAGCATTTTTGAGAGAACTTAACCTGCGGCTGATTCCTATCACCTCGCGCGCCAATTTTTTTTCGCGTATCGCCTTGCCGATAGAGCCGCCTATTTCTCCAACACCGATTATCGCCACTTTATTAAATTTCATAACTTTTAACTTTTGATCCGCCTTCGTTTTTCTAATCGTTAACACCGGTATAAGCTTCGGCGGATCATCCGCCGAAGCTTATCTACTACGAATTTCTACTTTGGCGAAGGCGGATGACTTTATATGCTCCTACCTACTGCCTTTGCGATTTTTTTCAATTCTTCCATCAATTCTGCAAACTTTTCAGGATAAAGCGACTGCGAACCGTCAGAATAAGCCTCTTCCGGATCCGGGTGAACCTCTATAATCAACCCATCAGCGCCGACAGCCACCGCTGCTTTTGAGCACGGAGGCACAAGCCCCCATTTACCTACCGCGTGCGATGGATCTACCACGCATGGTAAATGACTGAGACTCTTTATTACAGGTACTGCGCTTATATCCAATGTAAAACGCGTTGATTCCTCGAATGTCCTTATTCCCCTTTCGCATAATATCACGTTGAAATTGCCTTCGGAAAGGATATATTCTGCCGACATCAGCAATTCTTTTATCGTGCTTGCCATGCCTCTCTTTAAAAGCACCGGTTTTTTGGACCTTCCGACTTCTTTCAGCAAATCAAAATTCTGCATGTTTCTTGCGCCTATTTGTATTAAATCGGCGTATTTTTGCACTAAATCAAGCTGTCTTAAATCCATCAGTTCAGTCACTATTAAAAGGCCTGTCTCTTTTTTCGCATCTTGCAAATATTTAAGCCCTTCTTCTCCTAATCCCTGAAAAGCATAAGGGCTTGTTCTCGGCTTAAAAGCACCCCCTCTTAAAACAGTAGCGCCCGCCGCCTTAACCTTTTTAGCGATATCAATGAGAAGATCCCTGTTTTCAACCGAACAAGGCCCAGCCATAACTACAATTTTCCCGGAGCCTATCTCAACGCCGCCGCCCAATTTTATAACGCTATTCTCTTTTTTAAAATCCCTTGAAACAAGTTTGTAAGGCTTCAGTATAGGCACTACTCTTTCAACGCCCGGAAATACTTCTAGCGGCTGAATCCGCAATATATCCTCTGAACCTATAACGCCTATGATTGTTCTTTCGGCGCCTTTTGATATCCACGGCTTAAGGCCTAACTTCTCCACCTTTTCACGAATATGGTCTATTTCCTTTTGTGTCGCATCGGGCTTTAATACGATTATCATCGCTTCGCTACCTCCTTAAAAAATCAAAAATAAAATATCAAAAACCAAAAATACATATAAAAATGCAAAAATATTTTTATGTTTTTGATTTGCCTGCCTGCCGGTAGGCAGGTGTTTTTTATATTTGATATTTGATTTTTGATTTTAATCTCTTACTTCCCTTAAAGCTCTAATAAATCTCCTATTCTCGCTCATTGTCCCTACTGTAACTCTAATATATCCGCGAAGGCCCCACGGGCTCATTTCCCGAACTATGACTCCTTTTTTTAACAGCCTTCTGTAAATAACTTCTGAATCGCGTTTAAGATTGACCAATATGAAATTTGTCGCAGTTTTTGCATATTCATATCCGAGCGTTTCAAGACTCCTGTATAAATATTCTTTTCCGATTCTTATAATATTTAAACTTTTATTAATGAATTTCGCATCCTCCAAAGCAGCCAACGCCCCGGCTTGGGCAAGCGAATTCACGTTAAAAGGCTCCTTTACCTTATTCATCGCTTCTATCAATTCTTCTTTGGCCAAGCCGTAACCTATCCTCAATCCCGCTAGGCTGTATACCTTTGAAAAAGTCCTCGTAACAATAATATTTTTCTTATTTAAATATTTCAAAGAATTTGGGTAATCTTTGCAATCTTTGGCAAAATCATAGTATGCCTCATCGATAAAAATAATTGTGTTACCGCCGATTTCTTTGAGAAACAAATCAAGTTCATCCTTAGTGACATAACTTCCGCAGGGATTATCGGGATTTGCAATAAAAATAATTTTTGTCTTTTCATTAACGAGACCGGCCATCCTTTTTAAATCATATCTTAATTTATTTACCGGCGCCGCCCTTATTTTTAAGCCCTGAACAGCCGATGCTATTTCATAAACCAAAAATGTAGGTTTTGCGATTACTGCTTCATCATTCGGCGAGGCAAATGCCCTCAAGGCCAGCACTACGAGCTCATCGGAACCGTTGCCGACAATAATATTTTCAGGTTTTAATCTAAATTTACGGGCAAGCGTTTTTTTAAGATAGAAGCAGCCGCCATCGGGATACCTGTTAAGGCTTTTTAAGTTTCTTTTAATAGCGGCTATGACCCTATTTGAAGGCGGTAGCGGATTTTCATTGGACGCCAGTTTTATAACCGGCCCTTTTATCTCAAGCTCCCTTCTTACTTCTTCAATCGGTTTTCCGGGTATATACGGCTTTATTTTAAGTATATTCTTGTTAATTAAACTTTTCATTGCCGATATAACTCAAAAGTCTCCGCCTACACAACGCAGAAACGCAACTCATGGCGGATCCGCCGAAGCGCAAAGGCGGAAAATCTCACCTGCCTGCCGGCAGGCAGGAAACTCAAAACCACATCTCAAAACTCAAAACTTTTTCCGCCTTTAGCGGATCAGCTTTAGGCTGAAACTTTTTACTTGTACTTTTGATTTTTGACTTTTGAGTTTTGACTTTAAACGAACCTACTCCTTGCTAACAGGATACGAACCAAGTATCTTAAGATAGGTGCAATCCTTCTCTAATTCCTTTAAGGTCCTTTCTACCTTCTTATCTTTTGCATGCCCTTCCAGGTCAACGAAGAAATAATATTTCCAGGCGCGCAGTTTCGACGGCCTTGATTCTATCTTTGTAAGATTAATCCTGTTTTTCTTGAAAGGCACCAGTATATCATGGAGCGCGCCGACCCTGTCTTTCAAGGAAAACATAATAGAGGTTTTGTCTTCGCCTGTTTCGGCCGCCATCTGTTTAGCGATTACCAAAAATCTTGTTACATTCTGTGAAAAATCTTCTATTGATTTCGCAATTAATTTCAAATTATACCTGTCCTTCGCCAAGAGGCTCGCTATGCAGGCCGAATCTTTCTTTCCAGAGACGATCTGCGCTGCCTGAGCGGTGCTTGTAGTATCCATAAGGCATGCATGGGGTAAATTTGTTTCTAGCCAAATCCTGCACTGGCCGAAAACCTGAGGATTCGAATAAACCTTTTTTATAGCCTTAAGATCTTTTGTGTGTCCCAAAAGATTAAGGGATATGTTAAGATAAATCTCCGCGCAGATTTTCAAATCCGAATCAATAAACATATCCAGCGTATGATTTACAGCTCCTTCGGCCGAGTTCTCTATGGGAACGACTCCGTAATCGCATCTCGATTTTTCGACTTCCATAAAAACATCGGTAATGTTTTTGCACGGTTCGTAAAAAACGCTTGTGCCGAACTTTTCCATTGCCGATAAATGCGTAAATGAGAGTTCCGGGCCGAGATACGAAACCTTTATAGGCTTCTCGAGACTAAGCGCGCTTGACATTATTTCCCTATAGACGATTTTCAACGCTTTATTGTCAAGCGGGCCTTTATTAACTTTTTCAAGTTTTTCGTAAATTTGTTTTTCCCTGTCCGGAGAATAAATAGGCATCTTCTTTTTTTTCTTCAGTTTTCCTACAGCCAAAGTCAGCTCCGCCCTTTTATTCAACAATTTCACAATCTCTCTATCCGTATAATCTATCTTATGCCTAAGTCCTTTTAGATC
>Ga0315295_10003801_pt1 | contig 12819 bp, 12 predicted proteins | sample YL17G14_0_MG_FD_204453 | JGI IMG/M metagenome (GOLD analysis project Ga0315295, IMG submission 204453) | Sediment microbial communities from Yellowstone Lake, YNP, Wyoming, USA - YL17G14_0 | ecosystem: Environmental > Aquatic > Freshwater > Lake > Sediment | place: USA: Wyoming | collected... | reverse complement strand
CACGCGCAGGCGGCCGCGGCTGCCCGTCTGCGGGCAGGGTCCCGGGCACTGCAGGAAGGCGCCGCTGGCGCTCAGCGCGCGCAGGTCGTAGGCCTCCTCTTGCGCCCCTGCCAGGCTCAGGTACCCGCGCAGCGGCCAGTCGAAGCGGGGTTTTCCTCGGCGCTCGAGGCGGTGCAGAGGGGCGATGCGGGCAGCCAGGTCCCCCAGCTCCCCGGCGCTGGGCCGGGCGGGTAGCAGGTACACGGACAGGACCGGGAAGCTGGCCTTCAGGGACTCCAGGAACCCGGCCGGCAGCTCCGGCCCCTCCTGTATCACCAGGCATAGGATGTCCGGCTCGCCGGCCAGCAGGCGGGTGAGCTCCGCGGGGGTGCCCGCCTCCAGCACCCGGTAGGCGTCCAGGGCGGCGAGGGTGTTGCGGGTCTCCGGACCGCCGGCGTACAACAACACGGCATCCACGCGCTGATCTTACTACGCCGGAAGCTCGATGGTGAAGGTGCTGCCCGCCCCCGGCTCGCTCTCGGCCTGCACGGTCCCGCCGTGCGCCAGCACGATGTGCTTCACGATGGCCAGGCCCAAGCCCGTGCCACCCAGCTCGCGGCTGCGCGCCTTGTCCACCCGGTAGAAGCGCTCGAACACTCTGGGCAGGTCCTGTTTCGGGATCCCAATGCCCCGGTCCCGCACCGTCAGGGCGATGCCTGCCCCGGTGCGGCGAACGCTGATGTCCACCGGAGACCCGGGGTTCGAATACTTGATCGCGTTGTCAATCAGGTTGGTCAGGGCCTGTTCGAGGAGCTGGGAGTTCACGGCCGCGACCAGCCCCGCCTCAGCCTGGAGCTCCAGGCTCACTCTGCGCGCGTCGGCCTTGTCCTGGCAGACCTGCATGGCCCCGCGGGCGATCCCTTCCAGGACGCACTCCTGTTTCTCCAGAGCCGCGCCTTCCTGCTGCTCCAGGCGCGACAGGCTTAAGAGGTCGTCGATGATCGAGGCCAGGCGGTCGCTGTGCCGTGCCGCCACTTCCAGGAAACGCCGGGCTGCCGCGGGATCCTCCTCGAGCGCTCCCTCCAGCAGGGTTTCCAGTGCCCCCTTCACCGCGGTGATGGGCGTCTTCAGCTCGTGCGAGACGTTGGCCACGAAGTCCCGGCGGATGGTCTCCAGAGCCTCGAGGCGGGTGATGTCGTTCAGCACCAGCACGATCCTCCCTCCGTCCTCGGGGAGCTGTGAGGCGTGGACCTGCAGAGTGACCTCGCGGCCTCCGGAAAGGGTGATCGTGTCTTCCAGCGGGGTGCTCGCCGCCAGGGCCCCGCGGGCCAGGTCGTGCAGGCGCGTGTTGCGGAACAGCTCCAAGAGGCTGCAACCCTGCACCTCGGCGATGCTCCGGCCGGCCAGGCGCAAGGCCGAGGGGTTGATCTCCCGGATCAGGAGGTTGCGGTCTAGCACGACGACCCCTTCGACCATCCCGGCCAGCATGGCCTGCAGCTCGTTGCGCTGCGCGGTCACTTCGGCCATACGCTGGCGAAGTGCTCCGGCCATCAGGTTCAGGGAATCGGCTACCTCTTTCAGATCCGGCGGGCGGGGAACGTTCAGGTAGTGATCCAGTTGGCCGGCCGCGAACGCGCCGGCGGCGCGCTGCAGGGCGGCGATCGGGTCGATCATGCGCCGCTCCACCAGCAGCGTCAGGGCGGCGATCACCGCCAGCAGGATCAGGCCGGCCAGACTGATGCGGCCGTAGATCCCGCCCAGCTCACGCTGCAGGTTCTGCTCGGCGGTGGACACCCGGACCACCACGGACTCATCCCGGTGCAGCACGGCCGGGAGAGCCAGGTAGATCATCCGGCGCCGGATGCTCGCGCTGAAGCGGGAGGCCACCCCGGTGCGCCCCTGCCGCGCGGCCAGAAACTCCTCCCGGTCCAGGTGGTTCTCCAGGGCGGCAGGATCCGCCTCGGAGTCCCCGAGCACCGTTCCGTCCAGCCGGATCACCGTGACCCGCAGGCGGTCGGAACCCAGGCGCTTGCAGAGCCGGTCCGCCTCCGTTAGGTCCGTGTCGAGGATGAGGATTTGCGCCAGGCGCGCCGACTCGGCCAGGGTCTCCACCGTCTGGCGGTAGGAGAGCTGCCTCACCAGGGCGCCGGCGACCAGGCCGGCCGCCGCCACGGTCACGGCGATGATGACCGGGTAGTGCAGGTAGCGGGCGAGCAGTCCCCGGCGGTTCACGGGGTCGGCTCCTTGAGCCGGTAGCCGACGCCGCGCACCGTCTCGATCACTTCGCCGCAGGCGCCCAGCTTGCGGCGCAGCCCCAGCACCTGCACGTCCACCGCCCGTTCGGTGACCGGGTAGTCCTCCCCGCGCACGCCGGAAATGATCTGGGCCCGCGAGAAAACCCAGCCGGGGCGGCGCGCCAGGAACACCAGCAGGCCGAACTCCGTGGCCGAAAGCTCCACCGCCGTCCCGCGGCAGCGCACCTGGTGGCGCACCACGTCGATGTCGAGATCATGGATGCGGATGTGGTCCGACAGCTCCGGAGCCGGCTCGGCGCGGCGGCGCAGGACCGAGCGGACGCGGGCTACCAGGACCTTGGGGCTGAAAGGCTTGGTGATGTAGTCGTCGGCGCCCAGCTCCAGACCGGCCACCACGTCGGTGTCCTCGCCGCGGGCGGTCAGAATAACGATCGGGATCGAGCGGGTCGCCTCGCCAGCTTTCAGCCGCCGGCAGACCTCCCGTCCGTCCACTCCGGGAAGCATCAGGTCCAGCAAAATGAGGCTGGGGGGGTTGGCCGCCGCCAGGGCCAGACCTTTCTCCCCGCTTTCAGCGATGCGCGTGCGAAAGCCCTCCCGCTTCAGGTTGTAGGCGATCAGCTCGGCGATGTCCTTCTCGTCCTCGACGATCAGGATCGTCTCGTGCGCCATTACTGGTTGAGCTCCACACGCTCGCCGGTGGCGCCGTACACCACCCACTCGCAGATGTTGGTCACATGGTCGCCGACGCGCTCCAGGAACCTGCTGATGAACAGCAGTGAGATGGACTGCGAGATGAACTTGGAGTTTTCCATCATGTAAGTGAACACTTCGCGCATGACCTGGTTGTGCAGCTCGTCCACCAGGCGGTCGCGGGAGGCCACTTCCCGCGCACGTTCCGCGTCGTTGTCCAGGAAGGCGGTCAGCACGTCCCGGATCATGCCAATGCCGATCTCGGCCATGCGCGGGATGTCGATCAGAGGCTTCATGTAGGTTTCCGGCAGCAGGCGCAGCGTGCCCTTGGCCACGTGCAGGGCATGATCGCCCATGCGCTCCAGCTGGGTCACGATCTTCAAGCTCGTGATGAGCTTGCGGAGGTCCGTGGCCACCGGCTGCTCCCTGGCGATCAGCACGATGCAGCGGTCCTCGATTTCCTGCTCCACCTGGTTGATGGCCGCGTCTCCGGCGACCACGGCGCGGGCCAGTTCCCCGTCCTTGTTGACCAGGCTCTCGACGGCCCGGCGTAAGGCTTCTTCGACCATCACCCCCATGCGCAGGATCTCCTGGTTGAGTGCGGCGAGCCCTTCCTCGAACGCCTGGCGCGTACCCATCAGCCGAACCTCCCCGAAATATAGTCCTCGGTGCGCTTGTCCCGGGGCTTGACGAACAGCTCCTCGGTGGGGGCGAACTCCACCAGGAAGCCGGTTCGCCCTTCGTCCACCATGAGAAAGGCGGTGAAATCGGAAATGCGCGAAGCCTGCTGCATGTTGTGGGTCACGATGATGATGGTATACTTTCGGGCCAGCTCGGTCATCAGCTCCTCGATCTTCAGGGTGGCGATCGGGTCCAGCGCGGAGGCGGGTTCGTCCATGAGGATGATGTCCGGCTCGATGGCGATGGAACGGGCGATGCACAGCCGCTGCTGCTGGCCGCCGGAAAGACGCAGCGCGTTCTGGGAGAGCTTGTCCCTGACCTCGTCCCACAGGGCGGCGGCCCGCAGGCTGCCCTCCACCAGTTCGTCCATGTCCCCGCGGAAGCCGTTGATGCGCGCCCCCCAGGCGATGTTCTCGTAGATGGACTTGGGAAAGGGGTTGGGTTTTTGGAACACCATGCCGATGCGGCGGCGCACCTCCACCGGGTCGACCTTGGGGTCGTAGATGTTGCGCCCGTGGTATAGCACCTCGCCGCTGGTGGCGGCGCCGGGCAGCAGCTCGTTCATGCGGTTCAGCGAGCGCAGCACTGTGCTCTTGCCGCAGCCTGAGGGGCCGATGATGGCCGTGATCCGGTTCTTCTGGAAGGATAGGTCGATCTCCTTCACGGCGTGGAAGCTGCCGTAATGGATGTTGAGCCGGCGGGTCTGGATGGCGTACTGGGCGGGAGCGGTCCGCGCGGAGGCCGAGTCGCCGGCTTCGGCGTGCTTGATCGTCAATTGCATGGTTATCCTTCCCTCCGCCTGCGGCCGATGCGGTCGCGCAGCAGGATGGCCGCGGTGTTCATGGCCAGCAGCAGCACCAGCAGCACGATGATCGCCGCGGCGGCCACGTTGCGGAACTCCGCCTGGGGGCGGGCGGTCCACTGGTAGATCTGGATGGGCAGGGTGGTGAACTTGGAGAAGATGGAGGTAGGGTTCAGGGTGACGAAGGTCGAAGCCCCCACCACCACCAGGGGAGCGGTTTCCCCGATGGCCCGGGATACCGCCAGGATCGTGCCGGTCAGGATGCGGTCGAAGGAGCCCGGCAGCACGTGGTGCCAGATGGTCTGCCACTTGGTGCCGCCCAGGGCGTAGCTGGAGTAGCGCAGGCTCTGCGGCACCGCCCGGATCGCTTCCTGGGAGTTGATGATGATGAGCGGCAGAACCAGAGCCGCCAGGGTCAGGCCCGCGGATAGGATAGTGCGTCCATTGGCTGTGGCCGGGTCGCCGACCCCGAACAGGGCGCCGCTGGTCAGGCGGGCCAGCAGGCGTACGAACACGGCCAGCCCGAGGATGCCGTAGATGATCGAAGGAACGCCGGCCAGGTTGTAGATGTTCACCTGCAGGATGCGGGTGAACACGTTCTCGCGGGCGTATTCCTCCAGGTAGATGGCAGCCCCCACCCCGAGGGGGAAGGCCACCACCACCACGATCAGGATCATCCAGAGGCTGCCCAGAAGCGCGGTGCGCACCCCGGCTTTTTCAGGTAGGCTCGCTTGCGGCTGCACCAGGAATCGCCAGCTCACCCAGGAGCGGAACTTGAGGAGAGCCTCGGGGTGGTTTTCCTCGAGCCAACGCCGGATCTCGCCGCGGCTCAGGAGAGACTGGGCCAGGGACCAGCTCTCGATCACCTGCAGCTTGGCCACCCGTTCGACCGCTAGGTCGTACAGCTGTTCGCGGCTGCGTTCGGCCAGGGGCTTCTCGGACTCTAGGCGCCGGATCAGGCCGCTGGAAAGCCTGGCGGTGAGGATCTCGCGCAGCTCGTCGGGTTCCAGCCTTTCCAGCGGCCGCCCGTCCCGGCCCAGGCTGGCCGGGTCGACCTCGTACTGCAGTGCCACCAGGCCGAAAGAGTCGTTGATGACAGTGAGCAGGAGGGCGGCCAGCGCGATGATCCCCACCAGGGTGGACAATAGGAACAGCAGCTTCCAGAGCGCGCCGAGCTTTTGCCGCCGCTCGATGTGCGGCTGGAACACTGTCGGGCCGGCCTGGTTCACTCGTAGACCTCACGGAACCGGTGTACGATCCGTCGGCTCACGATGTTCAGCGCCAGGGTGATTAAGAACAGCACGATGCCGATCGCGAAGATCGAGTTGTAGTCCACCGTGTCGTAGCTCAGGTCCCCTCCCGAGATGCGCACGATGTAGCCGGTCATGGTTTCGGCGGAGCGGAAAGGGTTCAGGGTGAGCGCCGAGCCGGCGCCGGCGGCCAGGGCGACGATCATGGTCTCGCCGATGGCCCGCGAAAGCCCCACGATGAAGGCGGCCACCACCCCGGAAATCCCCGCCGGCACGACCACCGCAAGGGAGGTCTCCAGCTTGGTGGCCCCCAGGGCGAAGGCCGCCTCCTTGAGGGAGCGCGGCACGGCCCCCAGGGCGTCCTCGCTCATGGAGGCGATCAGCGGCAGGATCAGGATGCCGATGGCGATCCCCGCCGAGGCGGTATTGTAGATGCTCACCACGTTCTCGCCGAACACCGAACGCAGCAGGGGCGTGATGAAGGTCAGGGCGAAGTAGCCGTACACCACGGTGGGGATGCCGGCCAGCACCTCTAGTATTGGCTTGAGCACGGCGCGCACCCGGGGATTGGCGTACTCACTCAAGTACACGGCCACGAACAGCCCGAGCGGGGCGGCGATCAGCATGGCGATCAGGCTGGTCATCAGGGTGGCGCTCGCCAGCGGCAGGATGCCAAACTCGCCGATGGCAGGCTGCCACTTGGCGGCGGTGAAGAACTTCCACGCCGAGATCTCGCCGCTGGCGAAGAAGCGCAGGGACTCCTCACCGAGGGTCAGCACGATCCCGGCGGTGATCAGGATCGAGAGCACCCCGAACAGCAGCAGGGTGAGCTGGATCACCAGCTCACCCAAGCGCAGCTTCTTGTGCATGCTCGCGGTTATCTTAATAGGCGCCCTTCATGGCGTCCAGCCAGTTCTGCTTGGCCTTGTTCAGCCCCTCCGCGTCGGCGGGGAAGTAGCCGACGCTGCGGATCTCCTGGTTGACGTAGGTCAGGTAGAAGGCCAGGAAGGCCGCCACCTGGGGCTTTTCGCGCATGATCTTGACCGTGGAGTAGAGGAACAGCGGCCGGGCCAGGGGGTAGGTGCCCTTGTTGACCGTCTCGGCGCTGGGCGCCACTGCGTTGATCGACAGGACCTTCAGATTGTCCTTGTTCTCCTGGAAGTAGGCGTAGCCGAAGAAGCCGACGGCATAGGGGCTGCCCTCCACGCCCTGAACCAGCACGTTGTCGTCCTCGCTGAGCTGCAGGTTGGCGGCTCCCAGGATGGGCTCCTTCTTCTTGCCGAAGATGTCCTCGATGAAGTAATCGAAAGTGCCGCTGTCGGTGCCCGGGATGAAGCGCAGGATGTCCTGTTTGGGCCAAACGGGGTTCACGTCCGACCATTTCCTGGCGGTGGAGAAGATCAGTTTGAGCTCCTCCTTGGTGACGTTTGTTATGAAGGTGTTGGATTTGTTGACCACCACGGCCAGTGCGTCGGTGCCGATGCGGAACTCCAGGGGCTCGCGGCCTATCTTCCTGGCACTGTCCACCTCGCTGGACTTGATGGCCCGGCTGGCGTTGGCGATGTCGGTTTCCCCGGCTACGCAGAAGCGCTCGAAGCCGGCGCCGGTGCCGATGGAGTCCACCGTGATGTTGCCCTTGTAGCCTTCATCCTTGAAGCGTTCCACCATCCGCTCGGACAGCGGGTATACCGTGGAACTGCCGGCGCTGATGATGTTGCCGGTCACCTTGAGCGGGTTCACGCCCGGGAGCATGGGGTCGTCGGACTGCCTGGTCACCCACTCGAAGCCCTTCTTCATGCTCTGGGCGGTGAGAAGGGAAGCGGCGGCGATGAGCAGAGCCACCGCCACGAATGCGATTTTTTTCATGGGCATGCCTCCTGACGCCTTGCGTCGTGCTAATGGATAGCCAGCGGAGGTGAGTCCTGTGTTAGTAAACCATTAGGATACGGTTAGAAACCATTCTTTCCGGAACCGCTCCAGGTGCTGAACGAGCAGCCGGACCCGTCCGGCTTATCCGGCCGCGAATACGGCCACGCCGCATCGCCTGCAGGCGGCGCGCAGCGCCTCGTCCTGAGTCGCTAAAGGGATGCCGTTGCGGATCGCGGTCTGGAGATATGCGGCATCGTGTGCCGTAAGACCCTGGGTACGACAGAGCGACGGAAGCTCGCGATGTTCTCCCACCGTGGTCATAGCTTGCTCCAGGAAGATGGGCAGCGAGCTGTACAGCTCGAAGAAGTGTGCCGTTTCCGCCGGCAGGAGCCGTTTCCGCCGTTCGGCGAGGGCTAATACGTTGACGACCTCAAGCACCCACAGGGGCGGGACCAGAGCCTCGTATCCATCTGAGAAGCCTTCCAGTACCGTGTCCACGTACGCATTTTTCTCGTCGGCGAAGCACCAGGCCGCGGCCACCGAGCAATCCAACACGAACCGCTTCATCTGCGTCCTTCCTCGATCAGCCGCCGCAGGCCAATTCCGCCGAGGCTGTGTGCTGCCTGAAAGATTCGGACTTTCTCAATCACATCTCGAGCGGCCTGCCGCTCCGGGACGGCCACGGGGCCTAGTATTGCCACGGGGACCCCATGCCGGGTGATGGTGAATCGCTCCCCCCGTGCCACCCGTTCTAGCAACTGCGAAAGGTGGGTCTTCGCCTCAAACGCACCGATGATTTGCACTTCCCATCTCCTTTTCAATCTAGTTTAAACTAGGCTGGAGCTGGCGCGTAGAACAGGATGGTTCCGGCACCCACATGGTCAGGAGCATCGGGAGGGTCATAGCCACCGCGCAGAGGGCGAAGACGTTAACGTCAGGCTCATCCCGGGCTAACCGGCCTGCCCTCACCATGGGCGGCCTGAGGTGAAGCTCAAGGCGAAAGCGTTGCGCCGACTGCCGTGGCGTATTCGGCGTACGGTGGAAAGTGGGACCGCAAAGGCGACAGCACGGCGAAGCCGGCGAAGATATCCCTGGCCTGCGGTACCGCCGTCAGCTTTTCTGTGGGCACCACGTCCAGGTCGTTCTGCGGGCGATGCCCGGTCGCTGAGCCGCCCGAAGTTGGAGGCGGTCGCCCGCCCACGCCGGTCCTGGCGGCCGACGCCCAGCGTCTGTGGCCCCTCCAGTGCTTGCCCCGGGCTGCCGTGGACAGTACCATGCCTATAGGAGCCCACGTGAAGGTTTTGTTCCTGTGCACCGGCAACTCCTGCCGGTCGCAAATGGCCGAAGCAATCGTTAACGCCGGAAACGCCGGCACGTGGACTGCATTCTCCGCCGGTTCCCGGCCCACCGGCTTCGTTCACCCGTGGGCGATCCGGGTCCTGGCCGAGATCGGCATCAATGCCAGCGGGTTGCGCAGCAAGCCAGTGAGCGAGTTTCGAGGCGAGCCCTTCGACCTGGCAGTGACCGTGTGCGCTCAGGCCGCCGAGGAGTGCCCGGTGTGGCTGGGCGGGGGGAAACGGGTACACCTGGGATACTCTGACCCGGCCAAGGCGGAAGGGGACGAGTCGCAGGTCCTGGAGGCGTTCCGGTCGGTGCGGGATGCCATGCTCAAGGACATCCCTGCTCTGCTGCAGCGGCTGGCTTAGGTGGATGATGGAGGAGAACGGCTCCCGCACACCCACGTTGCCGCTCCTGCTCGGCCTGCTGCTCCCGCACCTGCTGCTGCGCCTGCCGGCCGCGGTACGCGGAGACTGGACGGCGCTGCCCGTGCCCTCCGTGGAGGCTCTCCTGCTGGCAGCCGCGGTGGGCGTGAGCGCCCGGCTTTGGCCGGGCGGGCGTTGGGTCGTGCCCCCGATCGCCGCCGTGCTGGCCGAGTTCCTGTTCGTCTTCGCTCTCACCGACGCCCTGCTGCCCCTGTTTTTCAACCGCCCGCTGGCCCTGGCGACGGATCTGGGCTACCTGCCCGCTTTGTTCGGTTTGATGAGGGATACCGCTCCGCGCACTCTTTTCGTAAGCGGCCTGGTGCTGCTGCCGCTGTCTCTCGCGGCGTTGGGCTACGGCTTCACCCGATTGTACGCGGCGCTGTACCGTGCGGCAGGTGAGCTATATCTCCGGCGGCGAGTCGTGCTTTTCGTGTTGCTGGGCGCCTGCCTCGCGGCGGCCGCCGTGGAGCTCCTGCCCGGGGCGCGCGCATACGGTTCCAGCTCCCTGCCTCGCCTGGCCGAAGAGCTGGGGAGCGTGTTGAGCTCCCGGCGCTTCGTCACGGAACGCCGGCAGGAGTTCCGGGCCTTGGCGGCGCAGGAACCCGCAAAGAGCACCCGGGCCCTGGAGCGTCTGGAGGGGCGGGACGTGTTCCTGTTCATCGTGGAGTCTTACGGCTATACGTTATACAGCGAGCCGGCGCACTTTGCCCTGGCTGAGCCGTTTCTGAAGCGCATTGAGACTCGCCTGGAGGGCGCCGGCTACAGGATCGCCTCCAACTTCCTGTCCTCGCCGGCCTTCGGCGGCAACTCCTGGCTGGCAGACTCCACCCTGGCCGCGGGCGTGCGGATCGCCGACCAGGCGGCCTACGAGGCGCTGCTCGAGTCCGAGGTCAAGCCTATGGGCGCCTGGTTCAACGAGGCGGGCTACCGCACCGTGAACTCCATGCCCGCTACCACCATGAGCTGGCCGGAGGGGGACTATTATCAATTCCAGCGGAAGTATTACTACCGGGATTTCGGCTACCGGGGACCGAACCTGAAATGGGCGCCCATGACCGACCAGTTCGCGATCGGGGTGATCCACGCGCGAGAAGTCGACCCGGCGCGCCAACCCCTCTTCGTGCAATACGTGATGATTTCGGGGCACTACCCCTTCAACCTGATCCCGCGCCTGTTCGAGGTCTGGTCGGAGCTGGGCGACGGCAGCGTGTACGAGCGGGAGGTGCGGGTGCTGCCCATCCCGGCTGGCGCGGCCACCGCCGGGGCGGCCGGCTACGCGGCGGCCATGGAGTACCAGCTGGAAGTGGTGAGCGAATACGCGGCGCGCTTTCTAGCCGGCCGCCGCGCGCTGCTCGTGGTGGTGGGAGACCACCAGCCCTACAGCGGCATCACCGGACAGGGCAAGCCGCGCTCCGTGCCGATCCACGTGCTGAGCCGCGAGCCGGCGGTGCTGGAGCCCTTCCTCCGGCGGGGCTACACCCCCGGGCTGGTGCCGCGACAGGGATTGCCGCACGCGGGCCTGGAGAGCTTCCTGCCCGCCCTGTTGGAGGACTTTAGCTCTCCTGTCGCGGGCGGTGCAGGCCGATAGCGGCCGCTACCAGGCCCGCCAGCGCAAAGGTGAGGTCGCGCGCCCGCACGTAGAGCGAGAGCGCCAGGGCGGTCTCCGGCCCGTAGCCCAGCCAGCCGAACAGGGTGCGCTGCGCCACCTCCAGGGCGCCCAGCGCGCCCGGGAAGGGCAGGAGCATGGCCAGCTTGACCCCGGCCTGCAGCAGCAGTGTTTGAGGGAGGCCGAAGGGCAGGCCCAGGAAGCGCAGGGTCAACCACTGCTCCAGCACGCTCAGGCTCCAGACCGTGGCGAAGGAGAGCAGCACCTGCAGCAGAGCGCGCCACGGGCGCCGGCCGTAGGCCGTGACTTCGGCTTCACTCGCTTCCAGGAATGCAAGCAGCCGCGCGTGCCAGGGCCGCGCGCGCCAACGCGCCGGCAAGCGGGCCGCCAGCGCGGACAGGGGGCGGCGGCCGGAGAACGCGGCCGCCAGGTAGGCGATCGGGAGAAGCACCAGCAGAGCAGGCAGGAACAGGGTAGCCGCGCCGAGCGATCCGCCGCCGATGCCGGGAATGGCACGCAGGGCCAGCACGCCCACGCCCAGGAAGGCGAAGTTGCCGGCCAACTCGAAGCTCTTGTCCAGGAGCAGGGACGCGGAGCCGCGCGTGTAGGCCAGGCCCGTCCAGCTCCGCGCCAGGGCCAGCTGCACGGGCTCCCCGCCGAACTGCGGCCCGGGCGTGAGGTAGCTGACGGCAAAGCCGGCCAGCCGGCTCGCAGCCAGGCGCAGCGTACCGGCAATCGAAAGTCGCTCGCCCAGGCCGTGCAGGACCCACGCCCAGCGGGCGGTCAGCACCGCGAAATAGGCCAGGTTCACCGCCAGCAGGATGCCCAGGCGCCCCCAGCTCAGGCGGCCCAGGGTCTGCGCCATCTCCTCCAGGCGAACCCCGCGCAGCGCCCAGTACAGCAGCAGCGGCACGGGCAGCCACAGCAGCCAGCGCAGGGGCCGCAGCCCGGGACGACCTGACGGGTTCGTCGGCCGGTCGCGTTTCACGAGCGGCTCCGCGCGGGTCGCAGCACGTACAACAGCAGCGCTGCGGCCACCGAAACAGCCCCCGCCGCGTCCAGCCGTCCCTGGAACGCGCGCAGCCCTTCGACCAGCAGGAACAGCAGGGCGGAGGCGGCCACGGCGCGGCGGGGCCAGCCGGCGGCCAGGATGGCCAGCGCCAGGAGCTGAAGTACCGCGGCGGCCGCGGAAGCTACGGGGCGGACAACCGGCGGCCACAGCAGGCCCGCCGACCGCCAGGCGGCCAGGGCGTCGCCGCCGCGAATCCCGGCAGCAACGGCGAAGGCGATCCGCAGCAAGGCGACCGCGCCGGCCGCGGCGCGCAGCAGCGACGGCCCCCACCCGAAGGCCAGCCGCCCCAGCCGGCCCTTCCAGCGCTGGTACACCGGGTGCCCCGGGTCGATCAGCCCGGCCGCCGCCAGGCCGTCACGCAGGAAACCGGCCAGGAGGGGCACCCCGATCAGGGCCTGGGCCAGGCTGGTGGCGGGAGGCCGGGCGATGGGCCACAGGAACACGGCGGCGATGCCCATCTGGAAACCGGCCAGCCGCCGCCGCAGGTAGCTGGGCGGCAGGTCGCGCACGCGGCCGCCGAGCAGGCGGTGGAGCCCCAGGCCCATGGCGTAGGCGGGCTTGGCCAAGCCCAGCATCAGGAACGGGGCGGGCAGGTGGCCGTACTGCACGGCCAGGGCCACGGCCGTGAGTATCCCCACGCCGTCCAGCTCGCCGTCCAACAGGGCGCCCAGCCGGGTTTGGGTTCCGGTGCGCTTGGCCCAGAATCCGTCGAGGAAGTCCGCGACGGCCGCCACGGCGTACAGCAGGGCCGGGAGCCAGCCGAGCAGACCGTGGGGCTTGGGCACGAACAGGAAGCCGGCCAGCAGGGCCAGCAGCACGCCCCGGGCCAGGGTGATGCGGTTGGCCGCGCCC
>Ga0315295_10003800_pt1 | contig 12827 bp, 11 predicted proteins | sample YL17G14_0_MG_FD_204453 | JGI IMG/M metagenome (GOLD analysis project Ga0315295, IMG submission 204453) | Sediment microbial communities from Yellowstone Lake, YNP, Wyoming, USA - YL17G14_0 | ecosystem: Environmental > Aquatic > Freshwater > Lake > Sediment | place: USA: Wyoming | collected... | reverse complement strand
GACCCTGGCCTCGCGCGGGGGCACGCCGGTGCGCCCCACCTTCCTGCCCTTCACGCGGCCCTCGATCGGGCCGCGCGAGAAGCAGCTGGTGATGGAGACGCTCGACTCGGGCTGGATCACCACCGGACCCCGCACCGAGGAGCTGGCGCGCCGCATCGCCGCCCTGGTGGGCGCGCGGCACGCGCTGGCGGTCGACTCGGCGACCGGGGCGCTGCACCTCGCGCTGGCCGCCCTCGGCGTGGGCCCCGGTGACGAGGTGGTCACCTCGGCCTACACCTTCGTGGCGTGCGTGAACGTCATCGAGCACGTGGGGGCCCGGCCCGTGCTGGCCGACGTCGAGCCGGACACGCTGTGCGTGGACCCGGCCGCGCTCGAGCGCGCCCTCACGCCACGCACGAAGGCCGTGATGCCCGTGGACTACGGCGGGCAGCCCTGCGAATACGACGCCATCCTCGAGCTGGCGCGCGGCCGCGGCGTCGCGGTGGTCGAGGACGCGGCGCACGCGCTGGGCGCCAGCTGGCGCGGCCGGCCGGTGGGCTCGCTCTCCGACATCACCGCGTTCTCCTTCTACGCCACCAAGAACCTCACCACGGGCGAGGGCGGCGCGGCCGTCACCGACGACGACGAGCTGGCCGCGCGCATGTCCCTGCTCTCGCTCCACGGCATGAACCGGGACGCCTGGAAGCGCTACACGGACACCGGCTCCTGGTACTACGAGGTGACCGCGCCGGGCTTCAAGTACAACCTGAGCGACGTGCTGGCCGCCATCGGGCTGGCGCAGCTCGAGCGCTTCGACGAGATGCAGCGCCTGCGCCACGAGCGCGCGGCGCAGTACGACGCCCTGCTCGCGGGCGTGCCCGAGGCGCGGCGTCCCGCGGTGCGTCCCGGGGCGGTGCACGCCTGGCACCTCTATCCCATCGCGCTCGAGCTGGAGCGGCTCACCTGCGACCGGGCCCGCTTCATCCAGGAGCTGCGCGCCGAGAACATCGGCACCTCCGTGCACTTCATCCCCATCCACTTCCACCCGCACTTCCGCGGGACGCTGGGCCTGCGCGAGGGCGACTTCCCCGTCGCCGAGGACGCCTACCGGCGCGCCATCACCCTGCCGCTCTTCCCCGACATGACGCCGCGGGACGTGGAGGACGTGGTCGCCGCGGTGCGCAAGGTCGCCACGCACTACCGGCGTTAGCGCCCCCGCGGGGGCCCGGACGGGCAGGCCGGTGACGGCCCGCGAGCGGGGTGTCGGCCCGTCGCCGGCCCCGGTGCGCGCCGCTCCCGTCAACCGCCCGCCTCCTGGGCCTGGTTGAGCGAGCGCAGCGAGAGCCCCTCGCGCCGCAGGTACAGCAGGCCGGCCACCGTGACCGGGAGCCACTGCCCCGCCCAGTAGAACCACGAGTAGGAGTTCGCCAGCTCGCGGTTGTCCACGCCGAACAGCAGCAGTCCCGCTACGCACGCCAGGTTCATGGTGCCGATGTAGCCCGGCGCGGCGGGGGCCATGATGGCGAAGGCGGTGATGACCATCAGGCTCAGGCCCGCGTACCAGGGCAGGTGGATGCCGAGCGCCACGAGGCTGAGCTGCTGGGCGAAGGCGAAGCAGCCGAACATCAGGAACGAGAGCAGGAAGACCCACAGCAGCCGGGGCGCGTCGCGGAACAGCCCCAGCCCCTCCACGAAGTGGTCCAGCGCGCCCACGGCCTTGCCGCGGTGCCGCTCGGGCAGGCGCTCCGCCAGGCGCCCGACGAGGCGGTGGGCCAGCCGCGGCTGGCGCTCGAGGACCACCAGCACCAGCGTGAGCCCGACGGTGAGCACGATCAGCGAGGTGGCGCCGGCCTGGGTCAGCTCGGCCGCCTTGGTGCCGGGCTTGATCGGGTTCACGAGCAGCGTGATGCCGAGGATCCCGAGCAGGGTGAGCATGTCGATGACGCGCTCCACCACCACCGTGGCGAGCACCATGGTCTTCGAGCAGTTCTCGCGGCGCGCCAGCGCCCAGGCCCGCACGAACTCGCCCAGGCGGAAGGGCAGCACGTTGTTGGCCATGAATCCGATCATGGTGGCGCTGTAGAGGCTGTCGAGCGTGGCGGTGCGCGGCGCGGCCAGGAACGAGCGCCAGCGGATGGCGCGCAGCCAGAAGCCGAACAGCGTCGTCAGCATGACGACCACGAAGAGCAGCATGTTCGAGTGGCGCAGGGCGGCGAACACCTCCCCCACGCGCACTCCGCGCATCGAGAACCAGACGGCGACGGCCGAGATGGCCACGCCCACCAGCAGCTGGAGCGCGCGCCTCATCCCCGCTCCCCGCGGGGCGCGCCCGCGAGCCCGGCGGCGCCCGCACGCGCGTCGCGCATCCCCTCGAGATCGTGGCGCAGCAGGGCCAGCTCGCGGGTGAGGGCGTGGTTCTCCTGGCCGAGCCGGGAGAGCTTGATCGAGAGCAGCAGGAGCATGGCGATGGTGAACGCCAGCCCGAAGGCGAACACCGTGGAGCTGGCGCCCATCATGCCGAGCGTGCGGGTCAGCCAGGTGAGCAGCGGCGTGGAGAACCCCAGCACCGCCACCACGGCGGTCAGCAGGACCCACAGCAGCGAGTACTCCTCGGAGAGCCTGCGGCGGCGGACGAGGTCCAGCACGTACAGCAGCAGCAGCACCGCGCCGATCGCCGTGATGACCTGGGTTCTCGACAGGAATTCCATGGTGGCTCCTCTAGGGCTGGGCCGGCCGCTGCAGCAGCGCGATCAGCGAGGCCAGCAGGTTCTTGTAGGGGTAGTACAGGGACTTGCCGAGCGTGTAGAAGGAGCGTCCGGCCTGGCGCTCGCGCATCACGACCGGGACCTCCTCGAGCCGGAAGCCGCGGCGCGCCAGCGCGATGAGCAGCGGCGCGTCGGGGAAGTCCTTGGGGAAGTCGTGCTGGCACACCTCCATGACCGCGCGATCGTAGGCGCGGAAGCCGGAGGTGGTGTCGGTGATGCGCTGGCGCAGCGCCGCGCTGACCAGCCCGGAGAACAGCACCATGCCGACGCGGCGCGCCACGGGGGCGCGGTAGCCGGTGCGCTGCACGTAGCGCGAGCCGATGCTCACGTCGCAGCGCCCGGCGCGCACGGGCTCGAGCAGCGCCGCGAGGCAGGCCGGGTCGTGCTGGCCGTCCGCGTCGAGCTGCACGCCCACGTCGTAGCCCCGCTCCACCGCCCAGCGGAACCCGGTCTGGAGCGCCCCGCCCACGCCCAGGTTGACGGGGTGGCGCACGACGGGCACGCCGCGCTCGCGCGCCACGCGCGCCGTGGCGTCGCGCGAGCCGTCGTCGACCACCAGCAGGTCCAGGTCCGGCGCGGCCGCGCGCACCTCGTCGAGGGTGCGTGGCAGGCTCTCCTCCTCGTTGTGCGCGGGGATGATCACCAGCACACGCAGGTCGCTCATGAGGCCCTCCGCGGTCCGGCCAGCCGGGCGAAGACGCCCAGCACCGCCAGAATGATGTCACGCAGGTGCCGCGTCCAGGCGGTTTCCAGCGGCACGTCCGCGAGCTTGTCGAGGTCCTGCCGCCGCACGAGCCCCAGCGCGAAGGCGCCGGCCGCGGCGACGGGCACCAGCGCCAGGTGGAACAGGACCAGGACGTGCCCGTGGACGCGCCACTCGACCAGCAGCGTCAGCGCGAGCAGCGGCAGCAGCAGCGCCACCGCGGTCAGCCCGGAGCGCACGCGTTCCCGGGTGCCCTCGGGCAGGAGCCGCGACAGCAGCACCATGGCGGCGACGTAGGACGTCAGCGCGCCGGCCAGGTTGGCCCACGCCGCCCCGATGATGCCCAGCGTGGTCACCAGCAGGAAGTAGCCGCCGAACTCGGTCGCGAACTTGACCAGGGCCAGCGCCAGCACGGTCCCGGGGCGACGCAGCGACTGGAACAGCATGGTGAGCGGTTGCTGGGCCGTGCGGGCGACGGGCACCAGGGCCAGCACGCGCAGCATGGGGATGGCGGGCTCGAACAGCGGGCTGCCGAAGAGCAGCGTGAGCTCGCGCGCGAACACGAACAGCCCGAAGGACAGGATGCAGGCCACGGTCTGGATGAGGCGCAGCGCCTGGTCGAATACCGAGCGCAGCCGCTCGCGCTCATCCCGCGCCACCAACCGGGTGAAGACGGGCATCAGCGACGAGGGGATGGTGTGCACCAGCTCGACGAAGCGCTCCACGGTCTGCCAGGCGAAGGTGAAGTAGCCCAGCGAGGTGGGGCCGAACAGCTTCCCGAGGATCAGCTTGCTCAGGTTCTGGCCGGAGAGGAACGTGATGCGCCCGCCGAGCAGCGGCATGCAGTAGGCGAACATGCTGGCGAGCAGGCCCCGCCAGGCCCGCTCGGGCGCGGGCGGCTCGTGGTCCTCGGCGCGCCGCATGAGCCAGAACGGCACCACCGTCTGAGCCACGGCCAGGAGCACGGTGAGGGCGGTGAACCCGATGGCCAGCGCCACCAGACCCTGCCGCGACCACCACAGCAGCCCCACCATGATGGTCTTGGCGACGTGGAACAGGATCGCCAGCGTCGAGACCCAGCGGAACTGCTGGATGCCGTAGAGCGTGGCGCGCCCCGTGCTGGAGAAGCTGTCGAACACCACGGTCAGGGTGAGCAGGGGCACCAGCACGGTCAGCTCGGGGGTGTCGAAGAAGCGCGCCAGCAGGGGCGCTGCCAGCAGCAGTGCCACGCTCGCCACCAGCCCCAGCCCCAGCTTGATGCCCAGGGCCAGCAGGTGGGCGCGGCGCAGGGTCAGGATCAGGCGGCGCGCCTCGTACTCCGCGGCGTAGCGTTCGAGGAACATCTCGAAGTTGCCCGTCGCGGTGGTGGCGAACCCGGTGCAGACCAGCGCCAGGGTGATGATCCCGTACTTGGTGGGCCCCAGCCACCGCATGAGCAGCGCGACGTAGGCCATGCCCGAGACCAGGGCCGCGATCTTCTCCATCGCCAGCCAGAAGCTGCCGCGGGAGACACTGTGGACGATCTCGCCGCGCTTCACGGGGTCTCCCGCAGGCGGGCCAGCTCGCCCTCGAGGAAGCCGCGCACGTCCGTCAGGTGACGCACCTCCCCCGGCACCGGCCGGTTCGCCAGCAGCAGCGCCGCCATGTCGGGATGCGCCGCGTCGTAGCCGTGCATGGCCGCCAGCGGGCGCGAACCCATGAAGGACGGGACCATGAGCATGCCGGGATCGAGCAGGAAGACGTCCTCACCGTAGTCGCGCCCGGGGAAGAGCGCGCCGGCCCGCTCGAGGTCCGGATCCCCGAGCCAGCGACCGCCACGCAGACCCGCCAGGCCCGCGCGCACCTCGTCGCGCGCCGCGGTGGACCGCCACCAGAAGCGCGCCATGGTCGAGTCGAAGAACGGCACGTAGTCGCGCGGCCAGCGGCAGGACAGCCGCCGGAGCGCGCCCATCACGTCCACGGTGCCATGCACCTCCACCATGCCGTGGTCGGAGAGCAGGTAGAGCCAGAGCTCCTCGCCCCGCCGCTCCGCCGCGCCGAGCACACGCGAGAGCCACTCGTCGTAGCGCGCCAGGTACTCCCGCACGCCCGCGCCGCGCGCTCCCTCGCGGTGCAGCACCGCGTCGAGCTCGGCAGTGTAGCAGAAGAGGACGTCCTCGGGCCCCGCGGCGAGCGCGCGCTCCACCGCCTCGAGGCTCTCGCTCTCCGGGGTCCGCCAGTTCCAGCCGCGCCAGGCCAGGCCGAGGCGCCCGGGCGCGTCCCACAGCGAGCCCCCGGGCAGGCCGCCCGGGGCGAAGATGTCCTCCCGCTCGGCCAGGTCGAACTCCGCGAGCAGCTCGCGCGGCACCTCGTAGAGGCTGAAGTAGCCCCGCACGCCGCGCCGCGCCACCAGCCGTGTGAGGTGCACCGTGAGCCGCCAGCTGCGTCGCAGCCGCGGCGGGAGCAGCGCCAGCGCGCGGAAGCCCCGGAACGGCAGGCCCGCGGAACCGCCCCCGGCGGACGCGCGCCGGTACATGAGCCAGCGCCCGTGCTCGCACGGCAGGCGCCCGGTGAAGAGCGTGGGCAGCGCCCCGGAGCTGAAGCCCAGGATGGTCTCGAGCCGGCGGCGGTGGGGCAGCATGGCCGCGAAGCCCGGCGTGCGCGCCGCCAGCTCCCAGCCGAGCGCGTCCACGAGCAGCACGACCATGCGCCTTCTCATGCCGGCTCCGCGGTGCGCTGGCCGTCCAGCACCCAGCGATCCCAGGTCTCGCACACGATGCGCGCGGCCGCCGGCCAGCCGGAGCGCGCCGCGCGGGCGAAGCCCAACCTCGCGAGGACGGCGGACTCGGGGTCCGCCAGGATGGGCTCGCCCGCGCCTGGCGCGGCGGCCGCCGCCCCGAGGAGCAGCGCCGCCGCGGCGTTCACGCGGTGCTGCGGCGTGCCCCGCAGGGCGCAGGTCAGCCGCCCGGCCAGGCCGGGCCCCTGCCCGCCGCGCGCACCGCCCTCCAGCGCCAGCCGGATCCGGCGCCGCAGCCGGGCACGCCTTGCCGCGGCCAGCACGGCCCCGACGCCGGCCCCGGCGAGGACCTCCCACACCCCGACCCAGGCGCCCACGGTTGCGCGCCACTCGGAACGCGCCGCCGCGGTCTCCAGCGCCTCCACCTTCCCGGCGCGCCAGGCCAGCGCCGCATCGAGCACGCCGTCGAAGGCGGGCGTGGCTCCCGCGGCGCCCGGGCGCGGCGCGCGCGCCCAGGCCGCCAGGGCGCCGGCGCCATCGGGGTACTCGCCTGCGCGCAACGCCTCGACACGCGCCACGTCGAGCGCGCACTTGAGCACCGCGTGCCGGCCCTGCAGCCGATCGAGGACCGGCGCGGCCGCCAGGGCCGGCCAGGCCAGCAGCAGCTCGAAGGCGCGGTTCTCGTGCAGCAGGCGCACCTCCTCGGTGCTCACGTCCCGCGGGCCGCAGGCCGGGATGCGGTCGCGCCACGCGGGCCCGCCCTTCACCACCCGGCCGTGACGCCGCAGCTCGATCGTCCCGGGCCGTGCCGGCAGGCGCTCGAGGTCCGGGGGCGTGAGGAAGGCGACCTCGAGGGGCGCCGCGAGCCCCCAGCCGAGCAACCGTGCGCGCAGTCCCGTCCGCCCGCCGCGCGCGCGCTCGCCGGCGGCGCGCTGGGCCGCGCGATCCGGCACCACGGCGTAGACGTCGAGATCCGAGAGGCACAGCCGGCGGCCCTCGACCATCGCCCACGCGGCCTCGCCGGTCGCGTGGCTGCCGCCGACGATGAGGGCGAGGGCACCGGACGCCCAGGCGTCGGCGAGCGCGAGCGGAGGGGAGAGTGGCTCCGGCGCGCAGAAGTCACCGCGTTCCGGTGCGGCCGGCACGGGCTCCGCGGGCAGGGGGCGGGAGTCGCTCACCGGGAGGAGTGGCGGATCAGATCCGCCGGTAGATGAACCCCGGGATCTCCAGACGGCGGCGATTGAGCACGGTCCCCAGCACGCGGCCGCCCGCCCGGCGCAGCAGGTCCACGGAGCGCGTCAGCACGGGCCGCTTGGTGCGCCCGGCCTGCACCACGACGACGATGCCGTCGGCCACGGCCCCGAGCGGGGCCGCGTCCGGCGACTCGAGGGCCGGTGGCCCGTCGATCACGATCCAGTCGTGGTCGCCCGCGACGGCCTCGAGGGTGTCGCGCAGGGCCGCCGGGTTCATCAGGCGCTCCGTGCGGCTGGCCTCGGTCAGGGGCATGAGCCCGAGGTTGCGGGCTCCGGCCCCGTCGGATGCGCTCCGGTCCCCGGCGCGCGCGCGGCGCGCGGTCGGGACCCCGTTGGGTGCGTAGGCGGGGCGGCGCGCGTGCGCGTCCACGAGCAGCACGCGAGTGCGTGGGTCGGCCGCGAGGGTCAGCGCGAACTGGGCCGCCAGGGTGGAGGTGCCCTCGCCGCCCTGCGGCGCGAGCATCATCACGACGCGCGGCACGCGCTCCGTCAGCGCCACTTCGAGGCTGACGCGCAGGGCCGTCATCTCGTGCGCCACGTCGGCCGGCACGTCGACGGCGGCCGTGAATGGCACGATGGCGGGGCGCCTCTCGTCAGCGCGCTCGTAGGGCCGCTCCGTCACGGGGCGCGGGCTGCGCGGCCCGGCGGACGGGACCGGCACGATGGCCGGTGGCGCGGGCGTGGCCGCGCGGCCGCGGGGCGACTGGGCCTTCCGGAGAGCGTCGAAGATGCGGGTCATGCGGGTGTCTTCTCCGTGCGATGGGTGCGTGAGCGCCAGCCGCTCCTCTTCCGCTCCGTGACGGCGGCCAGCACGGGCAGCCGGAGTTCCTCCTCCGCCTGCCCGGCCGTGTGGACCGTGAGGTCGAGACCGTCGATGAAGAACGCCAGGCCGACGCCCACGACGAGGCTGAAGGCCGGCGCCAGCGCCAGCCGCACGTAATCGCGGGCGTTCCGCGGCTGCGCGGCTCCGGCGGGGTTCAGCAGGTACACCGAGATGAGGGGCACGGTGTTCTCGTTGATGCGGGCCTGGTCGCTGTTCTTGATCAGCTCGTCGTACCGGGACTTCCACGAGCTGATCTCGTGGTCCATCTCGGCGAGACGGGCCTCCCGGTCGGGCATGCCCTTGAGCTGCTCATCCAGGAGCGCGATGTCGCGCTCGACGACGTCGAGCCGCGAGCGGATGATCTGCGCGCGCGAGCGCGAGATCTCGAGGCGCGCGGAGACCTCGCGGCCGAGCATGGTCCGGAGGGTGTCGAGCGTGACCTGCGCGTTGGCGACCTCGGGCGATTCGTCGCGGTAGCGCTCGCGCAGGTCCGCGATGCGGGTCTGCTGCTCCATGACCCGGCGCTTGAGGTCGCTGATGGCGTTCTCGTTGAGGGTCGGCAGCCCGAGCATGGGCGTGTCGATGCCGGGCCGCTGCTGGAGCTCCCGCATGATGCGCTGCTCCGACTGCGCCTCGGCCAGCTGGGCGCTGAGGTCGTTGCGCCGCTGCTCGAAGGTGGCGCGCAGGAAGATGGCGTTGCGCCGCTGCTCGGGCAGGTCCACCGTGCCGGTCTGGTTCGCGTACTGGCGCCGCGTCTCGGTCCAGCGCTGCAGCTCGGCCTGAGCCCGCTCGGTCTCGTTGTCGAAGAAGCGCTGCGGATAGCTCGGCTGCTCGCTCTGGCGGAAGTCGATGTAGGCCCGGATGAGGGCGTCGCACACGCGCTGGGCCACCTCCGGGTCGCTGTCCACGTAGGCGATGGAGAGCGCGTTGCTCTTGCCCGTCACCTCGGCGTCCACCTGCCCGCTGCGCAGCAGCAGTCGCGGCCCGCCGTGGAGCTCCCGGTCGAGCAGCTTCTGCGTGCGCTGCAGGACGGGCCAGCTCTTGACGGTCTCGACCTCGCTGCCCAGCTCCGTCTCCCAGTCGTTCATGACGCGCCGGTCCGGGCTCATGATGCCCTGCTGCTCGCCGCGCCGCACCAGCACCTGGCCGACGGAGATGTAGACGACGGGAGTGGTCAGGGTCACGGCCAACACGGTGGCGGTGGTGACCAGGAACAGCCCGATGATGATCCAGCGCCGCCGGAAGACGACCGCGAAGAACTCGCGGGCGGTGGCGCGCTGGCCGCTGGCGGGAACCGAGTTGGGTTCGGGCGTCATGGGGTCGTCCCGCTACTGGGCCGCGGTGGCGCGGACCACGAACACCCGGTCCAGGTTGAAGAGCTCCCAACCCAGCATGGCGGCGTTGAGGACTCCGGCGGGTTCCCGGAAGAACTGAGCGACGAAGACGTCGATGTTGCCGATGGTGGAGCGCGGCACGTAGACGATGTCGAAGCGCGACAGCGGGACGTCGGCCCCGGTCTTGAGCATGCGACTCACCTTGAGGCGGGCCACGCGCACGCCGTTGGCGCCGTCGCGGTGCATGACCAGCACGCTGTTGCGCGCCGCGTCGTCCTCGAAGCCGCCGGCCTCGGCGAGCACCTGCAGCAGCGTCGCGAACGGCCCCACCTGCACCGAGCCCGGCTTCTTCACCCGCCCCAGCACGTGCACCTGGTTGCCCGCCATGGTGCGCACCTCGACGACGACGCGCGGCTCCTTCAGCTCGCTGGCCAGGAGGCGCAGCAGCTCCGTCTGCAGCTCCGCGGTGGTACGGCCCGCGGCCACCAGATCCCCGACCGGGTAGATGGAGACCCGGCCGTCGGGCCGGACCTTGGTGTCGCGCACGACGTCGGATCCCTCGCGTGTGGAGGGCCCGAAGTTGACCCGCAGCTCGTCCCCGGGGACGACGCGGTACTCGGGGACCTTGCCCCAGTCGATCTGGTCGACGCTCGCGGGCGACGGCGCCTCCTGCGCGCGGGCGGGGCCCGCGGCCAGCGCGCACGCCAGGGACAGAAGGATCAGGGCGGTTCGGTTCACAGACGCTCCCGAGATGGATCCACCCCGTGGTCCCGCGCGGGGATAGACCGGGGCGAAAGGCGGTGAGGGAACCCTACGGCTTACCGGACGCAGGAGACCGGGATGGGAAAGGACCCGGTTCTCAATCGACAAACAGGGTCAAATTACTTAACGACCCTGCCCGAAGCGGTAACAAGACGCGTCTCGGTGAGCCTCCGCCAGAGAACCGACCACGCACCGCAAGTTGCGGTGCCAAAGCGAGTTGAAGTATAGGCGGCACAGCCCGCGACTGTCAAACGCCTCTTCCCGCTCGGGCTTTCAACCCTGTGCCACGCAAGCCCTATGCCGGTCCGGGAACCCCGATCCGGCTGAGGACGGCACCGGCCAGCAGCGGGATGAGGATCTCGTGGTGTCCGGTCAGGGAGTACCCCCTGGCCTGTGGCGCGCGGGTCGGGCGCTCCACCACATTGATGCGCGGGCGGTAGTGCTGGATCTGGTCGAAGTTCGCCGTGGTGAGCCCCGACAGGTCGGCGCCGAGGTTGCGCGCCACCGTGAGGGCCTTGAGGAAGACCTCGGGCAGGATCACGGCCGAGCCGAGGTTGAGCACGACGGCACCGCGGGCCTCGGCCAGCGTGGCCGCCAGGATGCGGAAGTCGCGCAGCGTGGTCTCGCCGAGCGCCGCGCCGTCGCAGCGCGGGTGGAAGTGCACCGTGTCCGTCCCCACCGCGACGTGCACCGTGGCCGGGACCCCGCAACGCCAGGCCACCGCGAGCAGGCTCGCGCCGACGTGCGCCGGCTTCTCCTCCACCAGCGCCCGGCCCCAGCACTCCCCCAGGCCCTCGCGGCGCCGTGCCCCTTCGGCCATGGCCTCGCTCATGAAGCCGCCGGTCTCGTCCACCATGCCGAAGGAGCCCGACTGCAGGTTCGCCTCGACGTCCTCCGAGGTACGGCCCGTGCGGGCGATCTCGATGTCGTGCAGCGCGGCCGCGCCGTTCAGCGCCACGTGGGTCACGACCCCGCGCTCGAGCAGCGCGATCAGGCACGGGCTCACGCCCACCTTGACCACGTGTCCGCCGCACATCACCACCACGGGACGGCGGGCGCGGTGCGCGGCGACCACGCGCTCCACCACCTCGCGCAGGTCGCGCGCGGCGAGTTGGTCGGGCAGCGTGTCCAGCAGCGCGGCCGCCGCGGCCGGGTCCGGCGGGCGCGCGAACTGCCCGACGCCCACGCGCGTGGGCCGGTCCGCGACCGAGCCCACGGTGAGGCGCGCGAGGTCCGCTTCGCGGTAGCGCGACATCAGGCCCCCGGCTTCACGTCCTGCAGGATGACGCTGATCGAGCCGATGGCGACCTTGCTCTTCATGAGCACCGGCATGCGCCGCTGGTCGTCGGTGAGCCAGATCAGCAGCCGCCCCGAGTTCTTGAAGATGCCCCCCGCCTTCAGGATCGGCTCGACGACCACGCAGTCGAACTCGCCGGCCGGCGTCTCGACGTGCTCGCGCCCCAGCACCTTGACCTGGAGCGGCTGGCTCTTCCGGCTGGCGTGGTAGTGGAACACGATGCTGCCCCCCACGGGAAGGGCCTGGGTGCGGGTGTAGTAGAAGGCCGACAGCGCGTCCTGCACGCGCGGCGGTACCGGGAACGTGCGCCCGTCGGAGTAGACCGCCTCGTTCCGGTCCGGATCGAAGACGATGTCGCTCTTCTGGCGGTACTTCCCCTCGCGGCGGTCCTCGAAGTAGCGGCGGCTGTAGAGGCCGTGCCGATCCCAGTAGGACTCGATGCGCTCGCGCACCTTGTAGAAGCGGCTGAAGAAGGCGTTGGACTCGGCGCGGGCCACGAGTTGGTAGACCTCACGCCCCTTCCACTGGCGCACCTCGGGCACCTCGAGCCACGCGCTGCCGGCGTGGATGAAACCGTACTGCACCGAGAACCTGAGCGACTCCCCCGCACGGAACGGCCGGGCGACCGGCGGCAGCACCTCGCGGGTGCCTGGCCCGGGCACCTTCACCGAGGCCGCGATGTCGCCGGTGTCGAGGATGGCCGGCAGCGTGCTGTCCGAGGACGGGGCCCCCGCCGATGGCGGCTCCGGGTAGACGGCGAGGAGCGCCAGCGCCAGCACGGCCGCGGCCAGGGCGGCTGGCCGGGCGGCACGGCGCACACCCGGGGATGACGGAGGGGCGCCAGGACGGGTTTCGGGTCTCATGTCGTCCCGTCGGTTCGCAAGTCCAGTGCCGCTCGGGCGGGCGCTTCCATCACCGGACACTATGTGGGCCGCTCCACCCCCTGTCAAACCCGTGCCTGTAGCAGCATTCGGGGTGCGAAGGCCACGTGTGCGAGCCCCGTCCGGGGCTTCCCAGTCGGTTCCGGGCGCCCAGGTCGGCGACGCAGGATGAGCACACCCGTGGTCGGCGGAGGAGCGGGCCAGAGCTCCTGGAGGCAGCCACAGTGAGATCAGAGTAGACCATCCAATCTGCCGTGTCTGGAGAATTGGATGGCCCATTTCTTTCGACATTGGAGCTTGTGAGGTTTCCAGAT
>Ga0315295_10003799_pt1 | contig 12832 bp, 14 predicted proteins | sample YL17G14_0_MG_FD_204453 | JGI IMG/M metagenome (GOLD analysis project Ga0315295, IMG submission 204453) | Sediment microbial communities from Yellowstone Lake, YNP, Wyoming, USA - YL17G14_0 | ecosystem: Environmental > Aquatic > Freshwater > Lake > Sediment | place: USA: Wyoming | collected... | reverse complement strand
ACGGGATTGCTCCATGATGTGGGCCATCTCCCCTTTTCCCATACACTCGAATATGCCTTCTATTCCATATTGAAAAAGACGCACATGGACATCACAAAAAGAATTATAGAGGGAACATATGACATAACACCCGATTGCGGTGAGAGGGAAAGAATTCCCGAGATACTGGAGAAGAATGGGCTCTCACCCGCAACTGTGGCGAGACTCGTACTCGCTCCCCTGAGGTCGGAATGGACGCTTTCGCCATGGATGGATGATGAGAAGGAGGAGGAGATACCCAATCCCTACCTCTCCCAGATCATTCATTCTGAGGCAGACGCAGACCAGATAGACTATCTCCTCCGTGATGCCTACTTCACGGGTGTTTCTCATGGCACCATAGACAAGGAGAGGTTGTTCAAGACATTCAGGATACACAATGGAGAGTTTGTCATAGACAAAAAAGGCGTATATGCGATGGAAGGCATGCTCATCGCCAGGTCACTCATGTATTCATCAGTCTATTTCCATCACGCCGTGCGCATCGCAGAGACCATGCTCTCAAGAGGAGTGGAGAGCATACTTTCTTTTGAGATGCAAGCGTTGGGGAACATGACTGATGCAGAGCTTTTCTGTTTCCTTCAGAAAGCAGGAGATTATCCGGCAGAAATGGCATGCGCCCTGAAGTACAGGCGACTCTTCAAGAGGGCATATATCAAAAAACTCTCTGAACTCACGGAGGAGGAAAAGAAGGCACTGCTTGAAATCACCTCATATGACAGAAAGAGGAAAGTAGAGGAAGAAATTTGTCTGAAGGCAAATCTGAAGCGCGGGTATGCCCTCGTGGACATACCCGCCCCCGAACTCCTTCTCTCAGAGCCCCGCATACATAGAACGGGCATCAATGTGTATGACGAGAAAATAAACAGTCTCTCATATTACACCCCCATCGCCCGCGCCCTCCAGCGCAGGAACATCCCGGATTGGGCTGTTATGGTGTGTTGCCGGGAAGAGAGCAAAGAGGATGTGGCACGTGTTTCAGAAAAAATCCTCTTCAGATGACATCGAGAAGTTCAGAGACAAACCCCGAGAGTTTCTGCTGATACTCACTCTTCAGCCGTTCGTACTCCTGTTCGGAGAGTGAGCCAGAACTTCTGAAATCCTCAATCTTTTTGAGGGTTTCTTCCACACTCCTTATCTCCAGTTTGAGGACTCGCGACTTCTCTTCCCTGCTCTTCTCCTCAGAAACCTTTCTGAATAACTCCACACTCTTGTCTAATGATTGCAGAAACTCCTCAACGGTGGGAGAGAGTTGATACTTGAGACGTGGTTTCCCTTCTTCTAAGTACACAATCTTTTTTATGAAACCAACATTGAGAAGAATCTTGAGGTGCCTTTCAAGCCCTGAGCGCGTTATCTCTAATTTCTTTTCAAGTTCATGGGGGCGCGCCTCACCCTTCCTCATCTCCTCGATGATATGTAGACGAACCCTGCTTGAGAGAGCCTCAAAGATTCTATGCCTTTCCATGGTCTAAAAGCGTCATGGACTATATAAGATTTCTTTATAGGAATAATGAATGGTTTCGCAAAAGAGAGAAAGAATGTGCAAAAATGAAATATATTACTCAATTCAGTTAAATAAGTAAGAATGTTAAATAAAAAATAAAATAAAGCTAAAATAATTAAGAAAAGCTTATATACTATCATTTTATTTCTTTTTCAGGTGAAAAAAAATGAATGAGATAAAATTTGGTGAGTTTCAGAAAATAGCTCTGTATGCTGCAAGGATTTTTAGATTCAATACTACGAAGCCGAATGGCAGTGTTGAATCCGAGCAACATCAGCAAGGAATAGTTCTAAGTCCCACTGGTGTGACAGAGGAACGATACTATCGTCTAAGGATGAGTAGTGCAGGTGTCACATACAATAGGTGAGAAGAGGAAGGTGAGTGCATGGAAATTGAGAAAGAGAGGATACGGTCTCTTCTCCAGGAAATCGAGAAGAGACACGAGGAAGGACTAATCTCTGATGAAGCTTATGCGATTCTCAAACGCGACTATGAGGAAAGTCTCTTGAAACCTTCAATGAGAAAAGGTGAGGAAGAGAATATAGAACAAAAGGTGTTTTTCACACCCGGGTTTGCCATCAAAACGGAGAGGGGGAGCGTACAGATGGACAGGTGCTTCTTCGTTCCCGTGATCCTTGAAAATAAAACAGGGGGAGCGGTCTTCTTCGGAGAAGGCAGCTACAGGATTTTTTTTGATGATATGGGTGGAACCTTTCAGGATACGACATTGATACTGAAAGATGGGTTTTTGCCTGAAGGGGAAGAGGTTGAGGAGAGTGGATACATAGAGAAGGCGAGGAAGGAAGTGAAGGGAGTATCACTTCAGTATGGGAAGGATGGATGGTGGATAAGGAACAGAAGGGAGAGGCTCTTCGGAATATTCTCCGGTTGGTCATGTGAACTCTTCCTTTCTGATTCAAAGGTCGAGCTCAAGACACCTACTCAGAAATTTCTGTGGAATGATGAGGTGGAATTCAAAGCACCAGCGAAGGAATTCTACATGAGGCAAAGAGGTATCACACTCAAGGCACCCACCACGACAATAGAACTCACGCCTGAATCACTCAGCATGACAAGACCGGCAGAGAAGCTTTTTCTCTCCTCAAATGAATTTAGAATTGAGAAACCGGCACGAAAAATATATTACAAGAACTGGGAAGAGGGAATTGCACCCTACAGGAGAAAGATGAGGCGCGAGCTTGAGGACGCCCTCAAGGGATTCTGTGGAAAAGAAGAGCTTGATAAATACAGGTATCTCCTTGAGGGGGAGGAGAGAGGTGAAAAGGAGATTCTTGTAGAAAAGCCTGCCTCACGACTGGAGATGGGTGAAGGAGAACTGAAGGTGGAAACACCAACATCCAAACTGTTCCTGGGAAAAGACGGAAAGATATTTTTAAAAACACCCACAAGCCACATCTCGCTCACCAAGAATGGTGAAAGGTATAGCATAGATAAAATGGATGAGATGTTGCGTGACTTCGATATAGACTTTGACCTCACGAATCTGAGCAAGTCATTCGGGGGACTCGAAGAAAAAATGGAGGGCAGGCATGGATTCAAGATGCCACCAATCCCCCCCATTCCACCTACCTCGCCTATCCCTCACGATGGCGAATATTTATGGAAGGGTACACTTGAGAACCCAGTATTCTATGTGAAGTGTCATGGAGACGTAGCGGTCAAAGGGAGGGGAGGAAACGAGTACGAGATCCGTATAGAGAGTGATGGTAGGCCAGACTTCCGTGTGGATGGAGGCAAAGTCTACATCGTTGCATATGAAGAAGTTAGGATGAGGACCCCAAAAGGCAGCGAAATAAATATAGATGCATCGGGAGATGTGCAAGTCAAGAATATCGAAGGCACACTCGTGGTGCATTCCTCCTCAGGCGATGTGGAGCTTGAAGATGTCGAATGTGATGATTTAAAAATCGAGGCGAATTCGGGTGATATATCCCTCGATAACGTCTCAGGCGAGTCTTGCAGCATAACATCATCTTCAGGGTCGGTGGAAGGGGAATTGAGATTCAAGGATTGCAGCATCACCGTTCATTCTGGCGACGCAGACATTGATGTGGGTGAGGGTAACTACTCTGTGGAGGTACTCTCAGGAGACATCACAATTGGGACATCTGAAATCTACAAGGTGGATGCAGTGTGCACGGAGGGCGATGTGGAGGCAGAAGGAGAGGAAAAAGGTTCAAAATATTCTTTTTCCCAGGATAATCCGAAAACATTGCTCACACTACACACCTCGAGTGGCGACATAGAAATCAATTAGAGGCAAACCCTTTTATTTCTCTCCTTTCCTTTTTTCCATGGATGCAAAGAAAGCCCTCGGTAGGTACGCTGCCTCGCTAATAAGAGATGGCATGGTCGTGGGACTAGGTACAGGCACGACTTCGGAGGCTTTTCTTGTTGCCCTTGGAGAAAGGGTTCGCAATGAGGGACTGGCAATCAAGGGTGTCCCCACTTCGAACAGAACAGAAAAAAAAGCCCGGGAACTTAACATCCCCATTACATTTTTAGGAGAGATAGATATTGCTGTCGATGGTGCCGACGAGGTGGATGAAAATAAGAATCTCATAAAGGGAGGGGGAGGCGCCATGCTTCGTGAGAAAATAGTTGATTATGCCGCAAACAAATTCCTCTGCATTGTCGAGGAGGGAAAGCTTGTGAAAAAGCTTGGAAGGGCAATACCGTGTGAAGTGCATCCTTTGGCTCACAATGCGATGAAGGCTCTTTCGAAGTATGGCAAGCCCAGTTTCCGGATGTCAAAAGAAACCCCTTTCATAACAGATAATGGAAATTTCATAATCGATCTCGAGTCTGAGATTGAGAATCCAAAAGAAATGGAAATGCTTCTCAATGCCATTCCTGGTGTACTTGAGAATGGCATCTTCACGTGCCCTTGCAATGTCATTGTGGCTGATGGGGAAGGGAATATATCAGAACTCTAAAAACACCCTGTATTGTTCCGGAAGCTTCCCTTTTTTTTCCAGATCTGACATGAGTATTCTTAATATGTATTCGCTTCCCCCCTGCTCTTCAATCAGCCTTGTGAGTTCGAAAGTCAAAGGGAGATTGTGCTGTTTTTTCTTTCCCAAAGCCTTCCAGAGCCCCATGAAGTTGAATTGCGTATTATCAGACGTATTTGTAAAAATACGTTTGTCAATACGTTTTGGAGTATCAGTCTGAGTATCTTTGGTAGTACCCTTTGGTGAATCCTTTTCTGCCTCTTTTACAGCCTTATATTTTGCCATGAGTGAGCTTCCCATCTAACCACCTCTCCATTCAGCCGCAACTTCTATCATTTCAGGCTCAATCGCCACAGATCCATTCCCTGCCCAGTTCTCGGCTGCTATTTTACATGCGAGCTGAGCTATCTCGAGGATATCACGTGGATTGCGGGTAATGCGTGCGAAGGCTCCAATGCAATCCTTCGAAAATGGAAATATATGGGGAAATCGTGTTCTGAGCAGCTTTTCTATCTCTGCATCGGTGTATTCCGGCATGTTGAGAACGATTACACGGTCACGCATGAGCGGGGCGATGAAAGACAGGGCAGCAAAATTATCTGCAGTGCCTGTGAAGAAAAACTGGGCACTCTTCGCGCCATCTTCGCTAAAGAGATCCATGAGATTTATGACACGACGAACGCCTATCTCCACATTCTCAGCAATATCCTCGACGATGATTATAGACTTTCTTTTCGTTGTCCTGTACCGTTCATCCAGCGCTTCCTTTATCTTCATCATGAGGTCCTCTGTTCGCAAGGGATTCATCTCCTTTGCATCCAGGAAGGGGCGGGCAATCATGACTAGTATTTGGCGCTCATAGAGCCCCCTATCGAAGACATGACTCACGAGCCTGCCCTCCTCCGAAAGTTCCCTCTCCATGACTGTCATTGTGGCTGTCTTTCCGGACCCATAAGGTCCTCTCAGGAATACATCTCTTTCTGTATCTAAAACATTGATGACGGATTCCCAAACTGCCGGAATTTCAACAATTTCCTTCGGTTCGAGTGTAATATCGGCATCGAGGAATCTTATATATTGTTCATAAGATGTTGTCCTGTATTTCTCAAGCATGTTATCACACTTATAAGCGTATTAATATAAGTACTAATACGCATAGACGTATTAGTACTCATACTATATAAATCTTACGGTTAAAAAAGCCGCATATTCACTGAATAAGAAGGTCTATTTGAGGTGATGTCGAAAGTAATAGGGTATCAACATATATTCAGAAAAAATCGAATGTTATATTCAATGTCTGAAATTAAGGATATTGATGATACCAAAAAAGGATCTTTTCATGCTTCTGCCTCAACATCCTTTGCATGAGTCTTTGCGGAATCATGTCATTAAATGCCAAAAACAGAAGTACACAATTCCATGCTCATTCTGCAAGAAAAGAAGCCTGCAATATCTGACAGAATTGGCTATTTATAATTTACTCACTTCTGATGATAAATGCCTACCTTGGGATAAATGTGTTCGATTCATATGTGAATAATTGATGTAATCATACGCTTACTAATACTAGTATTAATACGCTTAAGCGTATTAGATGATAAGTCAGGTAACGAAATACATCAATCTTCGTCTTCTTTTGTAAGAAAGGAGCCACTATTATTCTCAGAAAGAAGTTTCATCATCTTTTTCCTGAGCAGCCTGAATTCAAATTCATCCTCACTTTCTTTTGCCACCCTCATGGCATCGAGGATTTCTATGAAGAATTCTATCGTTTCTATGGGGATAATGTTAGTGTAAACCGATAGAAGAAGGGTTGCGATAGCTCTATCTATATTATCACGGGCGAGTTTTATGTTCTCCCCAACCCCTTGCTTGGTCACATTCCTTATTTTAGCTATTTGCTCATAGGTGACTGAGGAACCGTTGTCTCTGTTCCAGGCATAGGTAACATAATCCTTTAATTGCTTCTTTGTGAAATAGCTCTTATTGAGGAGTTTTTTGGCGAAAGAATCCGTATTTATCCACTTTTCCACATAAGTTAAGTTGTATTGCATAACGACCCTCAAAGTCAAGTTAATTTCCTTGACAACTGATACTATTTAAGCTTTTTGGTGAGAAAGAGATGCAAGTACTATTGATAACTAATAGTATATAAACCTTTTGGTCAGCTACTCAAAAGGCTTTTAAGTCTCGCGCTTACTCCGCGATATGAAGGTTCTTGTTGCGGGAACGTTTGACATTCTCCACCCAGGTCATATATACCTTTTGGAGGAAGCCTCAAAGCTTGGGGATGTGTATGTCATTATTGCCCGTGACAGGAATGTTGAAAAACTCAAAGGCAGTTTGCCTGTCTTCAATGAAGAAGAGAGAAAAGCGATGGTAGAATCCGTTAGGTATGTAAAGAAAGCAGTACTCGGTGATACAGGCAATTTTTTCAAATGTGTTCTTGAGATAGATCCGGATGTCATTTTTCTAGGACCGGACCAGAATGAGAGGTGGGTCAAGACAGAGCTGGAACTGAATGGATTGAAGGCGCGGATTGTGAGGATAGATAGAAAGCGTGGTGAATATTCTTCCACCCAGACCAAAAAGAAGCTTGGGATTTTCACCCGCAATGATTGTAGGAAGGAATAAACAATAGTTAACTTTATTAAATCTCAGGAATCAGTTTTCCCATGCATGCCATGGAATTCCCAAGGGACGTCTTTCTCGGGAATGACATACTTCACATAATCAGAAATATACTGGAAAAACACCATTTCAGAAATCCGCTCGTGGTATCAGGGAAAAAAACATATGGGATCGCGGGGGAAAAGATTGCCTCCATTTTAGGCAGCGAATGCATCATTTCGGAAACTATGGGTGCGGATGAGGCACAAAGGATTGCCTCCGAGGCAAAACAGAGGAAGTGCGACATCATCATTGCTTCTGGGGGAGGGAGGATAATGGACATTGCCAAGCTTGCATCCTCTTTGGAATCAATCCCCTGGATTTCTGTTACCACCACCCCTTCCAATGATAGTTTAAGCTCACAGTCCATATCCTACCTTTTGATGCGCGAGTGTGAGGAGAAAGGAATAAAAGAAAATCCCATCCATCCCCCACTGTCCATAATAGCAGACATGGATATACTCCAAAAGTCTCCAAGAAGGATGGTATGTGCAGGCTATGGCGACCTCATCTCGAATTACACTGCGATAAAGGATTGGGAGCTTGCCCACAGGTTGAAAGGCGAATACATTTCTGAGTATTCCTCGGCGCTCTCCCTCATGAGCGCCAAAGTGGCTATGGAAAATACACCTTTCTTCATATCGGATTTCACCGAGGCGACACGCATCGTTGTATCTGGTCTCATCGCATCGGGGGTTGCGATGAGCATAGCGGGAAGCTCACGCCCCGCCTCTGGTTCAGAACACCTCTTCTCCCATGCCCTCGACGCGCTTGGCAGCAAGGCTTTCCATGGCGAGCAGTGTGGTGTGGGCACCGTAATGATGATGTATCTCTACAACGAAGACTGGATGGGGGTAAAGAATGCTCTCTCCTCCATCGGTTCACCTACGACTGCTGCGGGACTCGGAGTCACAGATGAAATTGTCGTGCGCGCCCTTACCATGGCACATACTATACGGGACAGATATACAATCCTGGGGGACAAGGGTCTCACTGAAAAGGCGGCACGTTCATTGGCGGAAAAGACAGGGGTGATTTGATATTAACCCTGCTCGCCTCTCGCCTCGCTCGAAAGGGATATGCCTTCATCCATGGGAACGAGGCTCCTGAGTGCAAGGAGTGCAGGTTGAAGAATACATGCGTGAGAAATCTTACCATGGGCAGGAGATACACGGTGAGGGACGTGAGAAGGATTACGCATACCTGCCCTCTTTGTGGAGAGGTGACCCTCGTTGAGGTGGAGGAATCAGACATACCCCTCATCACGGAATCATCGAAGGCATTCGAAGGTATCACCCTCACTTTCCACATGGAGTGCGACTCCTGCAGGAGCACCGAAAAATGTCGACCGGCTGGGTTGCGAGATGGGGATAGAATAACGATAACGGGGGTTATGGGAAAATTCACATGCCCTAAAGGACAGATGACAGAGGTCCGGGTAAAGAGGATATAGATACTATAAGAATAGTCTGGCGGGGTGTGGGGAAGTGAAGTGAACTATTTTTTAAAAAATTGTCCCCGCCAGACGTAGTAATATAGTCTGAAAAGTATATAAGGATTTCGGTAAGTATCCCCGAACAATCAAAGAGGACTGGAACAATCCTGTTGTGCATCTGATAATCCCCAAATCCTCCCCGACAGAGAATTCTTAAACGATATATAGAATATAAAAGATGGTTAAAAAAAGGGAATTATTGAAGGAATTATGGGTAATCATTAAAATTAATCATTATTGTCTATTTTTCTAACCGAAAGCTTTAAATAGTATTGATTAGCAATAATGATTAAATAGAGGTGTTTTAATGATGGACGAAACTATAAGACAGACAAAGGTTGCCATTGAAAATGGCGTAAAGAAGGAAATATCAGACACACTTGACGAGGACTTCTGCACCTTCATTAAGAAGGCTTATCAATTCAGGGCAGAGTTCAACTATCGAAGAATGAAGGCTTTTTCCTAGAAAGTTTGTCCAAACCATCCAGAAAAAGCCAAATTTAGGCGGAAATTCGCCAGGTGTAGGAAATTCTTTTTCCTACATCATTTTGACTGCTCCTACTACTTATTTTGCCATTCTTCACCGAATCCTCATTTTCTTGTCTCATGAAAATAACGATTTTCTGCGTTAGTTTAAATAAGCGCTGAAGTTGTAGGAGTCTCATGAAAGTCTGCATAATGGGCCTTGGCTATGTGGGATTACCCCTCGCCATGCTATTCTTGAAAAAACATGAGGTTGTGGGGTTTGATGTCGATGAAAGAAAACTGAAAATGCTTGCGGAAGATAAATCATACCTCACAGACGTGAATGATCCAGAAATTATGGAAGCAAGGAAAAAAGGATTTCGATTTACCGCACTTGAGGAGGGAATAAGGCACTGCACCGCCTTCATCATCTGTGTTCCCACACCCGTCGATAAAAAAAACATTCCTGAACTTTCGTTCATTATTTCTGCGACGCACACCGTCTCTCGAGTGTTGAAGAAAGGCGACCTTGTCGCCCTTGAGAGCACCACCTATCCTGGTACAACTGAAGAAATCGTCGTGCCCATACTGGAGGAAAGCGGGTTGCGGGCAGGCAGTGATTTCTCTGTCGCCTTCTCGCCGGAGCGGGTAGACCCCAGCAATAAGAGGTGGAATATTGAGAATACGCCCAAGGTGGTGGGAGGCATAGATGAGAACTCCACACAGAGAGCACTCAAGCTTTACGGCTCAGTCATCCAGACTATGGTTCCTGTCGTTGATTGCAAAACTGCAGAAGCGGTCAAGATAACAGAAAATATCTTCAGGGCAGTCAACATTGCCCTCATGAATGAACTCTGTCTCATCTATGAGAAGATGGGAATAAATGTATGGGACGTGGTGGAGGCTGCCTCAACAAAACCATATAGCTTCATGCCACACTATCCGGGACCAGGCGTGGGAGGCCACTGTATTCCCGTGGATCCCTACTACCTCTCATGGAAAGCAAGAAGACTCGGATTCTCCTCCAAATTCATTGAAATGTCTGGAGAGATAAACGACTACATGAAGCTTCATACCTCCTATAAAGTCCTGCAGGCATTGAATGCGGCAGGGCTCGATGTCGGGGAGAGCAAAGTGGTGCTCTATGGCGCATCCTATAAGAAAGACATTTCTGATACGCGTGAGGCACCCACCAAAAAAATATATGAGGTCCTACAAACCCATGGTGCCCATATCCTCGTCACAGACCCCTTCGTGGAATCTTTTGAAACCACATTTGGACCTGTGAAGACTTTAAAAGACATATATGAAGCCTTGAGGGATTCAGACTGCCTTGTGTTTCTCGTGGATCACACAGAGGCATTTTCCCTTGATTTTGAAAGAGTGGCAACCCTTATGAGACACAGGATTATCGTCGATGCGAGAAACATTGTGAGAATACCTCCGCTGGGATTTGAGTACCATGGTCTAGGAAAGGGGCGATTTCCATGAAAATCCTTTGTGTGGTGGGTGCCCGCCCTAATTTCATGAAGATGGCACCTGTGATAGAGGAAATGAAAAGGAGAGCCCATCAAGCGATACTCGTCCACACGGGGCAACATTATGATGAAGAGATGTCTTCTGTTTTTTTTCGAGAGCTTGGCCTCCCTGCTCCTGACGATTATCTCGGTGTGGGCTCAGGAACACATGCCGTGCAGACGGGCAGAATCATGGCGGAGATAGAGAAAGTCATCACAAGAGAGGTGCCAGACTTGACCCTTGTGGTGGGTGATGTCAACTCGACACTCGCGGCATCCATTGCTTCCATTAAACTGCACATACCCGTCGCTCATGTGGAAGCGGGCTATCGCTCTTTCGACATGCGAATGCCTGAAGAGATAAATCGCATACTCACAGATAGAATCTCCTCCTTTCTCTTCACGCCCACGGAAGACTGCGTCCTCAACCTCATAAACGAGGGCATACCCCAATCGGGGATATTCTTCGTGGGCAATACGATGGCAGAGACCCTTCTCAAAACCCTTCCTAAAATAAAAAGAAGGGACATACTCACTAGGCTGGCTGTCTCTGAAAAAAGGTACACCGTTGCCACCGTTCACAGGTCCGAGAATACTGATAAAAGGGAAAATTTGAAATCCCTTGCGGAAGCCTTTATAGAAGCGGGCACCACGATTGTCTTTCCTCTCCATCCCAGAACGAGAAGAAGACTCGAGGAGTTCGGATTGCTGCAGAAGTTCAAGGGTACCCATGTGAAAATAATAGACCCCCTTGGCTATCTGGATTTCATAACCCTTTTCTCGCATGCGAGAAACATTGTGACCGATTCTGGAGGCGCACAGGAGGAAGCGCTCATTTTGGGCATTCCATGCATCACTGTGAGGAAAACGACAGAGAGGACCATCACATTACAGTCAGGAATGAATGTTCTCGTGGGGACAAAAAAAGAAAGAATCGTGGAAGAAATCAGAAAGGAAAGGGAGGGGAGAGGCATGCGCCCCCTCTACTGGGATACCCATGTTTCTGAGAGGATTGTTTCAAGGATTGAGGAGAATGAAGGGTTGCTCGCCATAAAAGATTCAGATGTTGATTTTCTATGATTGCGTCTTGAATGGCAAAAAATACCACAGAAGACAAGATAATAAGACCCGGAATGAAGAAAACTCCCAGGTATCGCACAGAAAGGCTTATATAAGGAAATCTTCTATTTGTATAGGAGGTATCTCCCTTGGTAGAGGTTACCGCACGCATACTTGAGGATTTGCTCAAAGTAGAAGGGATTAGCGCAGCCTTACTTGTAGGTAGGGACGGATTTGTAATAGAGAAGGCGGGAGATGTTTCCGATGTAGATGCGCTGGGTGCCCTCTCTGTCTCCCTTATGGGTGCTGCGGAAACCATAGGAAAGATAGCTGGGAGCACAGGGGTAGAAATTCTTTCTGTGGAATCTGACAGGTCGTACTTTCTGGCATGCAACGTGACATCTGACATCTTTCTTGCCATTGTGTCGCAGCCTTCAAACATGGGAAGGCTGAGGTATGAGGTAAAAAAGATACGGCTCAAGCTCCAGGCAGCTCTGTAGGTGGCACAATGAGAATCGCAGCAGGAGTGATCGAGGAACAAAGTGCGGGCGGAAAAGGAAAGCTTGCAAACTGCATATTGAGAATAGGTAACGATTTCTCCGGTTACATCTTGGTGACAGGGGAAACCAAGGGCTACCTTTTTATTGTCCAGGGAATAATCATAGGAGCCGTCTTTGAAGGCGTCAAAGATTCATTCGGGAAACAGGCTTTAGAGAAAATTCTGTGGGAATCTGAGCAGAATAATTCCTCCATAGCAATTCATAATTATCCCCGAGTGACAATAATTCTCGAATACATTCCAGAAGCGAGGGTGACTAAAGATGACCTCTCCCTCTTTGCGGTACCTGCGGAGGAGCAGCCGACAGAAGACATATGGCGAATAAAGAGAATGTTTCCCTCATCCAAAGAAGCTGAGAGAATACCATCTACCTACACGCCCCTCAAGACGTATCTTGAGGCAGAGCTTCGGGAAAAACATGAGAAGATTTCCGAAAAACTCAGACAAGGCTACACCACCATTCCGTTGAAGACAAAGGCAGAGCTGGTACAAGACGATGAGTCACGTCTCTTTGCCGAAAAATTGAAGACACTCCTCGCACAG
>Ga0315295_10003797_pt1 | contig 12834 bp, 6 predicted proteins | sample YL17G14_0_MG_FD_204453 | JGI IMG/M metagenome (GOLD analysis project Ga0315295, IMG submission 204453) | Sediment microbial communities from Yellowstone Lake, YNP, Wyoming, USA - YL17G14_0 | ecosystem: Environmental > Aquatic > Freshwater > Lake > Sediment | place: USA: Wyoming | collected... | reverse complement strand
CATTGGACTGCCAGTTTTCAGGCAGCAGGATGATGCGACCGGCTTCCAGGAACAGCCGCGGACCCTGCAAATGGTACATTAAGCCATCATAACCAGTAGGCGGCGTAAGTGCCTGTAGAAAACAAATCACCAGAATGACCGTGGATATCAAGATCACCGCGTTCTTGGCAACATCCAATGACCTCCAGGCGTCGTTTTGCGCCCTAAGCCAGCCGGGTAGATTACACAGGATGGTACTCCATTCGTTAAACGTCCATAGTGCGACAATTATCAACCAAATCAAAATTGCCCAGGTTTTCAGTAGTCCCACCACACCCAAGGCGAAGACGCCATAAGCCAGCATGCCCATCCCGATCACCAAGGCAAAAACCCCCTGCTCAAGGTTCGTTAACCTATCAACCTTCAGCCAACGGAGGATTTTCCATCCCAGGGCACCTGTCCATAAAAGCACCAATGCCAACAGACCCAGGACAAAAAAGGCATCCACTAAAGCCCGGGAGCCGGTATAATCCAAGGGTCGCTCCGGCAGCCACAGGCGCATGCTTGCCAGGACCAACACCAGGCAACCTACGAAAATATGTGGCCAATGTCGTTTCAAAAGATTTGGGGCTCGCTTTCAGAAAAGTGTGGGGCTCTGCTTAGCTCTGTCCGCAATTTTAATCCTGCCCCCACCAACATCACAACCAGCGCCAAAAAGCTACCTAACAACCAGCCAACTGGAACTCCCAGGAACCAGAGATACAAAAACCAGAAATCAGGGACATTGAACGAGAGTTGGTCTATAGCTTTACTCTGCCAGTCTACGACTTGGTTCTCAGATATCCCCACTTTTTTTGCCTCGTCGACCATTTGCCACAATATCTCACGGGCAGTTGGTTGGCTTAATATGCTCACTGCCTCCTCCAACGAGCGTACCTGCCCAAGGATAGGCGAGGCTCGCCAGTCATAATGGATGCGGAGATAATAGCCCACCGGGCTCGAGGCGGCGTTTAATGTACGCTGCAGGTGCCGAACCCAGTTGACAGAAACTCCCATCACCTGGATAAAAATTGAAATGGTCAGGACGATGGTCAACAGGAACTGCCTCCATAAACGCCTCTGCCCTTGGTTGATAACCTTGCCCAGCGGTAAGATGAGGTATGGCAAGATTGGCAGTAGCAAGCGCGGTCCCCAGCCGCCGCCTCCCGCCCAATCTCGATACAGAGCATGGGGGATCAAAAAAACCAATATCACCCCTAGCGTTAACCAGGCCCATTCTTTCTCGGAGGCTGTTCCTTTTATAAAGAAGAACCAACCGGTGATTCCCAAGATCAGTACCGGTGAGAAAATTAATAAGCCATCCCCAGGGCTCAATAATAGACTATAGAGACCTAACAGAAAAGGAGTATCCCAGCCCACACCGCGGTAACCATACTCAAACGGATTCCCAAAACGATAGGCATTATAGCCCCACACGCTCATTTGGCCGGCAATAAGAGGAAGGAGTAGGCATACCATAGACTTGAAGATGCTGATCGGTCTTTTCCTATGTATGCGAATCGATGCCAATAACAAGACGGGCAACACCAGGAGGATAGCGGTTTGCCGGGTAAGTACCATAAAAGCCAGAGCTATGCCAGCAACCAGGTAGTTACCTTTATAGACTGCATAAATCGCGGCCAACAAAAGAAGGGTCACCAGGGGCTCGCTAAAAGCGCTTTTAGCGTAATACCAGGCGATAGTCCCTAAACCATAAACGACTCCCACCGTGGCAGCCAGAAATGTGGGATAAAACTGCCGCGCCAAATAAAATATCAATGCAATAGTTCCAGCAGTAAGGAGAGGGTTCAGGAACATGATGGCCGTTCTGGAGATATAACCCTCGGTAAAAGCAGGCAAAAACTGGGCTGCTACTAAACCCAAAAAACATAAAGGGGCTGCAACCAACGACCAGCCCAGACCATATTTGGCGTAATAAAGCCCGTCTCGCCCCCATAAGCCGTAACTGTCCCCCCCTTCAAAAAGCTCAACCGGTAGGATTTGTCCCCAGGGTCCGATAATACCCTGGGTGAGCGGCTCTACCGGGATCGCAAATGACCGGGTAGTCACCATCGAATAGGCTACTCGGTACATGGTTTCACCATCACCGCTGTCAATGCGCAGGGATGAAAAAAATATATAAAGGAATAAGAAGAATAAAAACAGGTAGTTTGCTACTCTGCGGTCATCCAAGAAAGAACTACCCTAAATATTCGCGCAATTTCCTGCGTACAGCCGGATGGCGTAAGCGGCTGAGCGCCTGGGCTTCGATTTGCCTGACACGCTCGCGCGTGACCCCCATCTTGCGGCCAACCTCCTCTAGTGTATATGCTTGCCCGTCCAGCAAGCCATAACGCAACTGTAAGATACGCACCTCGCGTGGTGGCAACCCATTTAATACATTCTCTAAATGGTCACGCAACAGGTTATAAGTCGCTGTCTCGTCTGGTGCAGGCACTTCATCGTCTTGAATAAAATCACCTAGGACAGAGTCTTCCTCATCATCCGTTGGGGTCTCCAGGGAGAGCGGGCGGCGCGCTACTTGGATCATATTCTCGACCTTCTGTGGGGTGACTTCCAGGGAAGTGGCTAATTCCTCAACCGAGGGGTCGCGCCCCAGGCGTTGGGTAAGTTGGTGTTGGACACGCAGCAGCTTGTTGATTTGATCACCCATGTGCACCGGCACACGAATGGTGCGTCCCTGGTCAGCGATGGCGCGCGTGACAGCCTGCCGGATCCACCAGGTGGCATAGGTAGAAAACTTATGGCCTCGACGATAGTCGAACTTCTTAGCAGCTCGGATCAATCCGATATTGCCTTCCTGGATAAGATCCAAGAACGGAACCCCACGACCCATGTATTTTTTCGCCACGCTGATGACAAGACGGGAATTAGCCGTGATCAAATGCTCCCGGGCTGCCCAACCATCTTCAATATACTGGCGTAGCTCCTCGCGCCTATCCAGGCCAACACCCCCATCGGCCAATTGCTCGCGAGCCTCACGCCCCGCCTCAATCCGCATAGCCAGGTCTACTTCCTGTTGGGCAATGAGCAAGGGCACTCGCCCAACTTCTTTCAGGTATAGACCAATGGTATCATCTGTATCAATGTTTGCCAGGTAATTATCATCCTGAGCCAATTCTTTGCGGGTCTCATCTTCTATCTCTTCAACCTCACCCATTAATTCGGCTTCCGTTGGTCCGCCTTCAACGGAAGCATCATCCACGTAAGGAATCCCGGCACTGATCAGAGCAGCAAAGGCCTCTTCCAATTGATCCACATCTTGTTCCGCTTCTGGGAAGAAAACCAAGATGTCGTCAATGGTTACATAGGTCTTTTGTCGCCCCAACTCGATTAATCGCGCGATCGCAGAGCGTTCCTTGGCCTGATCTGCCAGGGCAGTGTCCATATCCCTTTCCACAATATCCTCATCCAACCGGTTATTCACAGCAATACTACCTTCCTATAAATAAAATACTCTCTTTTAACTGCGAAATCAATACCCATTATATGTAATCAACCGCTATTATTAAACGGTGGCTGTGTTGGGTTAAAATTACAATCCAGATAATAATCCCAAGAAAAAAATCTTGTACCCCCAGTACATACGGAAGTGTTAAACACCTATGGTAGACTATACAAAAATCAAAATATTAAGTCAAGCGTTTACTTAATTTCTAATAAAATATTAATCTTTGCTTGACACAATCATATCCAACCTGTAAAATCATTTGATAATATCTCGCGTGATATCCACTTGGAGGAATTTATATTATGACTGCTATGCAGGGAATTGAAACTTATGAACAAATCATGATTCTTATTGTACTTGCAATCGCTTGCCTGGCGCTCATGTACGCCTATTGGCTTGCAAGGCAGACCTTTGCTGCCGATAAAGGTAGTGAGGCGATGCAACGCATTTGGGGTTTTATCCGCGATGGCGCGAATGCCTATTTGCGTACCCAGTTAAAGACGATTGCTGTCTTGATTGTGGTGCTGGCGGCTGCTATGTTTGCCAGCGTGGCACTGGTTAAACCCTCTGGAGAGGCAAATGAGCTATTTTGCCGCCAGGCAGTCGATAAAATATATGCTCAACAAATTTCCGCCAACACCAGTCTATCTGAAGGTCAAGTTTTGAAAATGCTAGAAACCGGGACCGCTAAGCAAATCGCCGACTCCAACGGATATACCAAATTCAATCCTGAGCGAGTTGCCTCCTCAGCCCAGTGCCAGTCGGCCATTTGGTACATTGCCATCGGACGGGCTCTCGCCTTCATCCTGGGCGCCAGTTTTTCCGCCATGGTAGGCTTCATCGGTATGAACATGGCTGTTCAGGGTAATGTGCGCGTGGCAGCCGCCGCAAGGAAGAGCTTTAAGAAAGCTCTATCCATTGCCTATCGCTCCGGCACCATCACGGGTATGCTGACCGACGGCCTTGGCCTTCTGGGAGGTACGACCATCTTCATTATCTTTGGCAAGGCTGCGCCGGACGTGCTGCTTGGGTTCGGTTTTGGCGGCACCCTGCTAGCGCTCTTCATGCGTGTCGGCGGTGGGATTTACACTAAGGCTGCAGATGTCGGGGCAGACTTGGTCGGCAAAGTCGAGGCTGAGATGGAAGAAGATGATCCCCGTAACGCCGCGGTCATCGCTGACTTGGTGGGTGATAACGTTGGCGACTGTGCCGGAATGGCTGCCGATATTTTTGAATCTTACGAGGTCACCATCGTTTCCAGCTTGCTCCTCGGCTTAGCTTTGACCGCTATAACTGGCCAACTCTTCTGGATCGTCCTGCCCCTGTTGGTGCGAGGTATCGGCGTCATCAGCTCGATCTGTGGGACATACGCAGTAGCGCTATGGAACGTGGACGATGCCGAAGAAGCTATGTACAAGAGCTATGAACTCTCCAGCGCGATTACAATTACATCAACTTTCCTTCTAAGCGTTTTCTATGCCGGCCAGGTTGACCCCCATGGTGGCATACTTGCCCACCTTTCCCTTGGCGCCCTGGTGGCCGTAGGTGTTGCCTTAGCAGTTGTCTTCAACCCTCTGACTTCCTACGCCACCAGCGCTAACAGTCCCCGGGTCCAAAATATAGCCAGAGCTACCCATTTCGGTCCGGCCTTGGTTATTCTCGAAGGCTTGTCTTTAGGTTACCTGTCCAGTGTATGGTCAGTGGTTGTGATCGTACTCAGTTTAACTGCTTCCATCCTGGCATACACCGCTGTCTTCCCAACTTTTTTATATCTACCCGCGGTTGTCATTGGATTGGTTGTGGCAGTCGGATTTATTATTCGTGGCTTCATGAAAAAGGATGTTATTGGCGGCTTCTTCATGGCGATGTGGACAATCGTGTTTGCGCTCTTCTTGATCAGCATGCAGGGGGAAGGTGTTAAGCATGGCAATCCCTTCAACTACATCCTGTTTGGTGTGTCACTAATTGGCGTAGGGATGCTCTCGCATACTGGCAACAATGTCAGTATGGATACTTTCGGTCCCATCGCAGATAATGCCAATGGCATCGGCGAATTGGCCGGTGAGGACTTTTCACCCGAAGCCCGCCAGATCATGGCTGACCTGGACGCGGCTGGCAACACGACTAAAGCCATCACCAAGGGTGTGGCTATCGGTTCAGCCGTGATCGCAGCGGTTTCCCTGTTTGGTTCCTTCTTTACAGAAATTGAACGGGTCATTCCGGCTGCTAAAGCGGAGACCTTCCAAAGGATCATCAACCTGGCTGATCCGACCGTGTTTGTCGGCTTGTTGATCGGCGGCGCGCTGCCCCTGCTGTTTGTCGGTTTGCTGATCAAAGCAGTCAACCGGGCTGCCGGTTACATTATGGCTGAAGTCCGCCGCCAATTGCGGATTCCAGAAGTGTGGAATCGGGAAAAGACTCCAGACTATGCCCAGGCGGTTACCATTTCCACCCGAGCCGCCCAGACCGAACTAATCCCATTGGGATTAATCGCTATCCTTTCTCCAATTGCTATTGGCCTCCTGCTCAAGGAACAGGCTTTAGGTGGCTTCCTGGCTGGCGTGATCGTATCCGGGCAATTACTGGCGGTCTTTATGGCGAATGCCGGCGGTGCCTGGGACAATGCCAAGAAATATATCGAGGATGGTAATTTCGGCGGCAAGCACAGTGACAATCATAAAGCCAGCATCGTCGGTGATACCGTGGGTGACCCACTTAAAGATACTGCCGGTCCTGCGCTTAACCCAATGATCAAGGTCATGAACCTGGTATCCCTGATCATGGCACCCATCATCGTCCAAAATGAAGGGATTACCCTACCGATTATCATTACAGCTGGCATTGCCCTGGTGTTAATCCTCTGGTCGGTGCGCCGCAGTGACCGCCAGGAAGAGATGATCATCAGCGTACAACCCATAAAATGAGTTTTGTTTGTTCAGTAAACGCGGTAAACCAATCGTTCTCAAGAGGGGCAGGGAAATTCCCTGCCCCTCAATATTTGTATCGCATTCAGGACAAAAATCCGTTACAATAGTAAATATAAACATCGTTTTTGTACAGAAACGATGAGGAGGAGTCGGGTATAGGTAGTGAGGGAGTAATCACTTATGGCTAATATTGCTTTACGCGATTATAACCAAGAGATTGAGGCAATGATCAACGATGGTCGCTTTGACGAGGCCATTGCCCATTGCCTGCATATCCTAAAGTTGTATCCCAAGCACATCACCACTTACCGTCAGTTGGGAAACGCTTTTCTTGAGGCGAAACGGTATGATGACGCCTTGGATATTTTTCAAAGATTACTCTCGGCAGTCCCTGATGATTTCATTGCAAACCTTGGTATGAGTATCATTCGTGAAGATGAGGGCAACCTGGATGCAGCGATTTGGTACATGGAAAGGGCTTTTGAGCAGAAGCCCTCAAATAAAGCCATCCAGGAAGAGCTACGGCATCTTTATGGCCGCCGGGACCGGGTGGAGCCCTCAAAGATTCGCCTGACGCGTGGTGCCCTCGCCCGGATGTATGCCAAAGGGGATCAAATCCCCCAGGCAATCGCTGAAATCAACGCTGCCCTGTCAGAAGATACCCAACGCCCAGACCTACAGATATTATTAGCCAGTGTATATCACCAGGCAGGTAAAGATGGCGAAGCATCAGAGACATGCAGAGCCTTGCTCGATAAACTACCCGATTGCCTGGTGGCAAACTATATCCTGGTCGAGATCCTAGAAAAATCTGGAAAGGTTGATGAATCCAAGCCATACCGGGAAAAGCTGCAGACCATGGAACCTTATGAAGTCAAAGTATCGCCCCAGGCTCCTGTGGCTGATCAGGTGCCAGCCGATGCAATCATCATACCCAAATTAGATATAACTGACGACCAGATTTCCAAAGCCATCTCTCAACCTGCCTGGGCGGCCTCGCTCGGGATTGTCGCTAGTGACCTTCTTTCCGGTCAGGAGGAAATTCCTGAATGGATGTCTTCTATTGAAAAACAAGAAAAAGTTCAAGAAGAAGCAGAGGAACTCCCTGGTCTGCCCGCTTCTCAAGAAAAAGAAGCGCCAGAGGCAGAGCCAATCCCTGATTGGATGAAAGAAGCTGGCTGGAGTCCAGCTAATGGAGCTGTTGAAGAAGGACCTGCTCCAGTTGAAGAAACGGCGATTTCTTCAGAACAAGAAGAACAACCGGCGCAAGACGAAATTCCAGATTGGATGCGGTCGATTACCCCAGAAGGTGTTCTAGATGAGATGCCCTCAGGAGAAGAATTGGAAGAAGATAAAAACCTAACGGCTTTATTATCCGAATCTCAACCCTCCAAGACAACCGAAGCGAGTAAAGGAACCTTACCTGTTGAATCTATCCCCGAGTGGCTACGGGGCTTAGGTGAGGAAGAAACCCAAAGCGCCGCGATAGGTCCTGCTGGACCTGAAGCTGCTCAACCCATGCCTGTTGAGGAAATCCCCGGCCAGATACCTGTGGAAGCAGAATCAGCAACCGGCGTTAACCCACCGTCCTACCTTAACGAAACCCAACCTGGTCCCAGCGGCACAATTGGCACCTGGCTATCAGACAAACTGCCAGCTGCGAAAGAACAGGTTGAACAGCCTGGAGAAGAAAAATCAGTATTCGAACCAGCTGAAGACCTTCCCGAATGGTTGCGTGACTTCGCCGAAGAAGAAACTCCGGCGACCGCGGCCCCAGTTGAACCAGCTCCTACGTCTCCATCTGAAGAAATTCCTGCATGGCTAAGTGACTTTACTAAAGAAGGGGTCTCTGAGACTGGAGCCGAGCAAGAGAAGGTTGGAGAAGATCAAGGTGTTCCTGAAGAAGAGCTTCCCGATTGGTTACGCGATTATACCGAAGGGATGCCATACACACCTCATCCTAAGTCAAAAGAGGCGGCTACGCCTGAAGCTGCTCCGACTGTAGAAGTCCCATCTGAACCAGTCCTAACTCCGCAGACTGCAGCCGAAGAAGGACTTCCCGAATGGTTGCGCAGCTTTGCAGAAGAGGAGCTGCCGGCTGCTGAAGTTCCATCTGAATCCGTACCAGCGCCTAAAGCTACTGCCGGAGAAGAGCTGCCTGAATGGATGCGCGGACTGGTTGAAGAAGAAACTCCAGTAGCAGAGACCCAGACTGAACCGGTCATCGAGCCACAACCCGCGGTTGAAGAAGTTCCCGAATGGCTCAGCAGTTTCACCGAGGAAGAGGTTACCCCGACAGAAGCCACTGCTCAACCAATTGAAGCAACTACCCATGAAGAAGAGCTTCCTGATTGGTTAAGAAGTTTTGTCAAGGGAAAAGCCCCTACTGCTGAAATTCCAACTGAACCAATCGCTGAAACCCCAGCTGAACAACCAATCACTACCGCTCCTGAAGAAGTTCCTGTAGCTAGTACTGAAACCGTCCCGGTGGAGGCACCTGGAGTAGCCAAATTTGAATCACCTCCAGATTTCGAGGATTTGGAAAAAATGACTGGCACCCAGGCTCCACAAGCTGCGGAATCTGAGACCGAGGTTGTTGAGGCGGAGGAGGAAATATCTCCAGAAACACCAGAATTAGCAGAAGAACTCCCTACAATGGAGCCAGCGACCATGGAACAAGCAGAATTGCCCAGCGAAGTGGCTGAGGAGCAGGTTGAAATTATAAAGCCGCCCCTGGCCACTGAATTAAGCGGGAGAGTTCAAAAGTTGGAGACAGCATTAGGTGGCTGGATACCAGAGAGCGAAATAAGCGGCCTGGTTGGTGAAACGCCTCCTATGGCGGAAGAAGAAGCCCTGCCACCACCCTCAATCGAACCAGAGGCTGAACAACCAGTTACATCAGAAGTATATGCCTGGGCTGCCCCTGCTCTGGCTGAAGAGCAGCAAATCACGGCCACAACAGCTCCTATCGTTCCCTTAGAACCTATACCAGCGGAAGCAGGCATAACCACTCAGCGCATAAATATTAATACCGCTTCCCTGGTCGAGTTAGAGCGGTTACCAGGTGTAGGTTTCCGCTTGGCACAAAATATTATTAATTATCGCCAGACTCAGGGAACTTTCGAAAAACTCGAAGACCTGGTGAGCATTCTTAATGTTCCTCTCGAGACCTTCAACACAATTCGAGATTATCTCACTGTTGAAGCACCCCGGGAAACACCGGCTCCCCAACCCGTAGCCCTTGTGGCTGAACAGGTGCCTATTGAGCTGAAAGACACCCTGGATCGCGCCCGGGTAGCCATCCAGGGAGACCAGATTAGTGCGGCGCTGGGAAATTATCAATTCCTGATAAAGAGCAAGGTTTTATTAGAAGATGTCATCCAGGACTTAACCCAGGCGCTCATAAGGCACCCTGACGAACTCCTCTTGCTACAGGCATTGGGAGACGCCTACTTGCGGTGTGACCGTCTCCCGGAGGCCATGGATGCCTATACCAGAGCTGAGAGACTGGTTAAATAATAGCTAACAACAAACCCATCTTTGGAGGATTTAGTGGAAAAAACGCTTGTACTAGTTAAACCTGACGGCGTGCAGCGCGCGCTGATCGGTGAAGTGATTGCACGTCTGGAAAGACGCGGTCTGCGACTGATCGCGGCAAGATTTTTATTGGTGGATCAAAAATTAGCACAAGCACATTACGCGATACATAAGGGTAAACCTTTCTATGAGGGTCTGATCGGTTATATCACCTCTGCGCCCGTCATGGCGATGGTTTGGGAAGGACCCAATGCGGTGGAAGCTGTGCGCCAGACAATGGGAGCCACCCGCCCAACCCAGGCTGCCCCGGGTACTATCCGGCATGATTTTGCCCTTGATATCGGACGCAACCTGACACACGCCTCCGATTCTCCAGAAAACGGTGAAGCAGAAGTGGCGCTGTGGTTCCAGAAGACAGAATTGGTCTCCTGGCAGCGCGCTGTAGACCCCTGGATTTTCGAATAAAACGAGCTATACACAATCCAATATGCTTACCCCTGAGGTAATCGAAGCGCACCTGGAGCGCATTCTACCTATGGTGGAAAAACCAGGCCGCTATACCGGCGGTGAACTCAACCAAGTGGTAAAAAATTGGGAGCAGGTACGCACTCGGGTAGCCCTGGTGTTCCCTGAGATTTATGACCTGGGAATGTCCAACCTTGGCCTGGCAATCTTATACGACCTGCTAAACCAGCGTCCGGATGTCCTGGCCGAACGGGCTTACAGCCCCTGGCTGGATATGGAAGCCAGGATGCGCCTCGAGAAGATACCGCTTTATTCGCTGGAGACAAAGCATCCGCTGGCGGCTTTTGATATCATTGGGTTTTCCCTGCCTTACGAGACGCTCTATACCAACATGTTGAACCTGCTTGACCTGGCAGAGATTCCCCTCTTCTCGTCTGAACGTAACCAAGCCCATCCTTTAATCATCGCCGGCGGTCATGCTACCTACAACCCCGAGCCAATGCATGCCTTTATCGATGCCTTTGTCATCGGTGAAGGCGAAGAGGTGATGATAGAGATTGTAGATACTTACCAGGCCTGGAAGCGCAGCGGTGAATCTCGCCCGGCTCTGCTCCATGACCTGGCGCGTCTCCAGGGCGTCTATGTCCCCAGCCTCTACCAGCCCGACTATCTGCCCGATGGCACACTCGCGCAAGTTGAAACCCTGGTGGATGATGCACCCATGCCAGTAGTGAAATGCATTGTGGGGAAACTACCTCCACCGCCCACCCAGTTCATCGTGCCCTACATAGATGTGGTCCACAACCGTATTCCTATCGAGATCATGCGCGGCTGCACGCGCGGCTGCCGCTTCTGTCATGCCGGCATTGTCACACGGCCTGTACGCCAGCGTCCGGTAGGAGAAATTATTACCGCCATCTCGGAAGCCACCCGGTGCACCGGATTGGATGAAATCGGCTTGCTTTCGCTCTCTTCTTCAGATTACACCCATGCCCTTGAATTGGTTCAGGCTGTACGCCAGCATTTCGATCAAAAGTATTTGAACATTTCACTACCTTCTCTCCGCGTTGAAACCCTGACCGTTGATCTGATTGAGGCGCTCCAGGGCGCCAAGCGGGGTAGCTTTACTTTAGCGCCTGAAGCCGCTACCGAAAGGATGCGCAATATTATTAACAAGCCCCTGAGCACTGACCAGCTCTTAAAGACTGCAGGCGAAATTTATGGGCGCGGCTGGACAACCATCAAGCTTTATTTCATGATCGGCCAACCTTCCGAAACCTTGGAGGACGTCAAGGCTATCGCTGACCTGTGTAAAAAGATCCTGGCTGAAGGGCGCCAGGTCATGGGTGGACGGGCTAAAGTCCATGCTGGCGTGAGCACATTTATCCCAAAACCGCATACCCCCTTTCAATGGACTTCCTGTGACACACCGGAGCAAATCCGGCTCAAACAGGATATCCTGTGCCAAGAGCTGCGTAGTCGTAGCTTCAAACTGACCTGGACGGATCCCAGAGAAACCCTGCTTGAAGCCAGCCTTGCGCGCGGCGACCGGAGATTAGCAGAGGTGATCTATGAAGCCTGGAAAAATGGAGCCAAGTTTGATTCCTGGCATGACCAATCCAATCCCCACGCCTGGGAAAAAGCTTTTGAAAAAGCAGGACTCACACCAGATTTCTACACACATCGCCCTCGTTCCCTGGATGAAGTTTTTCCCTGGGACCATATCAATACCGGTGTGCGCAAACAATTCTTGCTCGAAGACTACCTTTGGAGCCAGGAAGGTAAGACTCGGCTTGATTGCCGACAGCAATGCTATGCCTGCGGTATCTTGCCTTATTTCACTCCCTTACGCAAATCAAATCCTGGCGAAGCCTGGCTATGTCCTGAAGTTACGCCGGGTGATTAAAATGCACATCCAGCTCACATTTGCCAAGACTCCCGCCATGCGTTACACCAGCCACCTGGATTTAATGCGCGCTTTAGAGCGCACATTTCGACGGGCAAAGTTACCTTTGGCTTATACCCAGGGATATAATCCACATCCTCGTATTAATTTAATATCCGCACTGCCCTTAGGGTTCACCAGTGAATGTGAAATCGCCGATGTACAATTGGAGGCATCCATCCCCGCAGAGGAAATCCAGCCGGCATTACAGCAGGCTGCCCCTCCGGGCATCGAAATTCTTTCCGTGCAGGAAATTACAGGCCAGCAACCCGCCATGCAAACCCTGCTCCTGGCCTCTCTATTTATAGTTACTTTACCGGATCCCCCTGCTGATCTGGAATCCCGCATGGAGATATTACTCACCAGCACCGAACTAACCCGGCAGAGACGCGGTAAAAGCTACAACCTCAGACCACTTATCGAAACACTCTATCGCCTGGAGGACAACCCAGAAGGCTATGCACGCCTCC
>Ga0315295_10003796_pt1 | contig 12835 bp, 10 predicted proteins | sample YL17G14_0_MG_FD_204453 | JGI IMG/M metagenome (GOLD analysis project Ga0315295, IMG submission 204453) | Sediment microbial communities from Yellowstone Lake, YNP, Wyoming, USA - YL17G14_0 | ecosystem: Environmental > Aquatic > Freshwater > Lake > Sediment | place: USA: Wyoming | collected... | reverse complement strand
CCTCCACCTTTGGCAAAGCGGCGCCCCCCAGCTGCTCATACACCGCCATATTACCATCCTCCAACTCAGCGCATATGAGTATATCCGATCACACACAATGGGCTCGGTCCTTCGGGGCGCATGCGGTACCGAGGTCCTGGTCGGCCCTGGAGCCCGAGGCAACAGCCAAGGGCATGGCGTCGGCCCCAGGCGAACTCCATTGGCCAGCACGTGGACTGATCCTAGGACCTAGCTGCTATTGATAGGGGCATCCAGCAGTGCGATACTGGTGGTGGGTAGTCCTAAAGCACTAGTGAAGAAGGGGTGAGCTGCGGGGAGCGCTCTGTTCCAGGCCCTTCCAGCGCCAGTCAGGGATTGGAGAGTGGAGACCTCACCTCCACTAGCCGGAACCATCACAGCCTACAACGGGCATTGACGTTCGGCCCCTCCTGCAGTCGGGGGCCTTTGGATCGTTGGCGGGTCGGCATCCGGCGGCGACCGCCCACAGGGATGGTGATGATTCGCAAGACGCTCTTCGGCGGTGTGCTCGTGGCTCTGCTAGTCCTGGGGCTCATCCCCGGTCTCGGCAGCATGGCCGCGCAGGCTGCTGCGGCGACCTACTACGTTGACGGCCAATCGGGGAGCGACAGCAATCCTGGGACGCAAGCCGCTCCTTGGATGACCATCCCGCATGCGGTGGCATCGATCCAGGCGGGCGATACGGTGGTCATCGCCGCGGGAATCTACCGGATCGCCCAAATCCGTTTCTCACCGGCCGGGCTCGGCCCGAACAGCATGACGACGTTCAAAGCGGCACCCGGTGCGAGGGTGGTGATCTCGCGCACCGATGACTACCCGCCTCAGATCTCGGTCGCCGATTATGTTCGGCTGGAGGGGTTGTGGCTGGGAGGCAAGTGGGACAACGCGCCGACCCAGGTGGGGGGATGGTTCCAGACCGGCGGGAGTCCGATCAGCCGAGGCGTCCAGGTTGTGGACTGCACCCTGTTCGGCTTCCGAGAGGGCATCCAGATCGGGTCCTCCGAGTACCAGCTGATCCAAGGAAACCGCCTGGTCCATAACGGGTACGGCGAGTTGATGCACGGGATCTACCTCTCGGGTGGCTCGTCGCCCTCCGCCTCCAACCACATCATCGTCGACCATAACCTCTTTATACGAGGGCAGGGCTGGGGTATCCACGGCTGGCACGACATCCGCTCAGCGATCGTGACCCGCAATTTCGTCGCCCAGTTCAACTATGGTCTCGTCCTCGACGGTTCCGACCACTTGGTGGCGAACAACATGCTCTGGAGGCAGCACGGAGGGGATTACTCGGCGAGGGGACCCCGATTGGCGGGAACCCAGACGCAATTCCTCAACAACGTCATGGGACCCTCCAGCGCGTTCGAGGGAGACACGACCAGCAACACCCTGAGGCAGAACGCGTTTCTCGGTACCACCCCATATGGGCAGGGTGCGATAACGTTGACCGGAGGGCAAGAGGCATCCCAGCTGGGGGCCAGCGCGCCAGCGATCGACAACGCGATCGCCACCCTCGACAACGCCTTCTCACAGTCGGTTGCAGCCATCTACGCCGACAGCGCCATCGAGCCCGCATTTGAGATCCTGCGGATGGCAGTTCCGTCCGGGAGCCCTCTCTACGGAACCGGCATTCCCTGGTTCGGGCAGGTCGTGAATGTCGGGCCGGATTCGCCGGCTCCTTCGACGACCGATGGCTTCTGGGCGGCCTTCCATGCGCTCGGCCTGAGGGACTGGGATCGGTTTGGCCAGGTAGGGGCCTCCACGGCCACCCCGGCCGCGACAGCCACCCCGGGCCCCACGCGGACGCCGACGGCCGTGCCGACCGTGACCAGGACGCCCACCGTGGGTCCGACGGCAACACCAACCCCGATCTTCGGCGACGTGCCCCCCTCCCACTGGGCCCACGACTACATCGAGGCGCTATTCAACGCGGGTTACGTCGCCGGCTGCAGCTCCAGCCCGAGACTCTACTGCCCCGACAACATCCTCTCCAGGGCGGAGTCGGCCGTCTTCGTCGAGCGCGGCGCTCACGGCGCCCTGCCAGAGGCTCCCTACCCGCCTCCTTCTTCTCCCACCTTCGTCGATGTCCCCGCGTCCTTCTGGGGCTACGGCTGGATCGAGAGCCTGTGGCTGGACAGCTTCACGGCCGGATGCTCGGTGGACCCGCGTGCCTACTGCCCCAACAGCCAACATACCCGGGCTGAAGGCAGCGTCTTCTTCTTGCGGATGATGCTCGGTGTCGGCTACAGCCCACCTGCCCCTACCGGGCTCTTCACGGATGTTCCTCTTACGGCATGGTATGCCGGATGGGTGGAGGCCGCCTACCGAGAGGGGCTTCTCCCGGAATGCCACAGTCTGACCCGTCAGTTCTGCCCTGACGCGCCCCTTGACCGTTCGTGGGCCGCGTATGTGATGACTCAAGCAAGGGGCATGCCGCTGCCGACGGTGGAGCCGAGTCCGTAGCTGGATAAACTGACGGCCGCCAATGGCGCCCCTTCCCGACCTGGGAGGGGGCGCTTCTGCTGCTGGCAATTGCCCCCCTTTTCGGCTGGACCAATCTTCCGATGGAGGGGCGCGGAGCCAGGCGTGGGCCGCCCGCACGCTTCTGCAAGGCCTGGAAGCGAATCCCGTACCGCGCCGGAGGCCCATGGCACACGGCGTCCGCCCAATGAGGTAGGCTACTCACGTCTGCGTCTATGGCCCCGCGGGCCGAGGCCGCATGAACCTGATTGAGCCGGCGCCAGATACGCTCCGCACCTGTATATCGGATCGTTTCCTTCTAGATTCCACGAGCGAATCCATGCCTACACCACCGGGGAGCCTGTCGCCCAAGGGATCGCACCCGGTCACGGCCAGCTCGGGAAGCCCCTTGGCTCAAGCGCGGTCTGCGGGGATTCTGACAAGACTAGGCGAGTTGGCGAGCGGCGCCGCCCCTCTGAAGCGGCTTGGCTCGACTTCTAGCTCGACCGCTCGGCGTTGAAGGACAGACGTTCGCTCCGTATCGTGCCAGGCAGTTGCCGCCTCAAGGCATGTGGCTACTTGTCAAGTCAAATGATGATGTTACCGAGCGGGCTATTGACCACCGATTGCGCGCTGTGATAGACTAGGATTTGAGGCCGAAGAAGTCCGTGCGGAGATCATTCCCCCGAGCTGTCACTTGAAGAGATTACGGCGGATTGACCTAGCCCTCTCCAAGGACTGCGACCTGTAGCCAACAGGAGTCTGTCTGGCAGGTGGAGATTCAGAACCGGGAGCGGTGATTGGTCGCTGGCCTATACCGCGGGGGCCAGAGCGACGCCGGTCACTTGGCCAGGCTGTCTTCGTCGATCAGTGGTGGCGGTGCGAGACGGAATCGGAACTCCCCACTGCTGACGTGGTAGGTGTGTCCTCACAGGCCAAAGGGCTTACGCTCTCCCCAATCAGGTGGTGGGGTATGCAGAAGCGGACCATCAGAGTCCTAATCGCCGACGACCATTTCCTCGTGGCGGAGGGATTGCGTCTCTACCTCCACGGGAGGGAAGGCCTTCGGGTGGTTGGCACGGCAGCGTCAGGACGGGAAGCGATCGAACGCTGCAATGAACTCCAGCCTGACGTCCTCTTGCTCGACATCCGCATGCCTGACATGGATGGTCTGACTGCGCTGGCGACTATCCGGCGTCGGTTCCCAGACTTGCGAGTCATCGTCATTACCTCCTACCCCGAGCCGGCCTACTTGGCGAGGGCGGTGTCGCTCGATGTGGCGGGGTTCCTCAGCAAGGATGTCGATCCCAAACACATCCCTGCCGCCATCCACGCCGCGTGGTCTGGCGACACCGTCTTGGACCGATCGCTGCTTCGTCAGATCCTCGTTACGGCTGGGAACCTCTATGACCAGGGTGGGCACCTCGTGCACGGCGCTCGAGAGGACCTAGGCGAACGGTTGACGAACCAGGAGGTGCGTGTCTTGCGACTGATTGGCCTCGGGCTAGACAATGCGGCCATCTCAGAGACCCTCGTCATAAGCCGCAACACCGTGAAGAAGCATGTCCAGCACATCCTGGCGAAGCTTGAGGTCTCCGATCGGACGAAAGCAGCAATCTGGGCCGTGCAACACGGCATCGGATCCACGCCGGACCTCCCGTAGCCTTTCCCGGACGGATATCACCCTGCAGGGGTACTGCAAATCACACTGCAGGGTCTTGCCCCTCTCTCCACCAGCTTTAGAATAGAACCCAGGACATCCCTCCTCTGAGTTCCTGACACTCCGGGCCGCTGAGGGACGCCAGCCTAGCCTGGCCGGCGTCGGCGCGCGGAAGCAGCGGTGAGCGCGATGTCCGTCGGAAGCACTTGTGGCCGGTCCCGCCAGCTAGCGAGAAAGCGAACATTTCCGTAGGGCTGTGTCGGCCATCCTTCTTGAGGATGGCCGCAAATCCGTTGAAGGGGTATTCCCTCGTTCAACGGGAGGGCAGCCATGTGGCGCGGCGCACCGGGATCTGTCGATGGCGTTGCTGCCGGGAAGAGCGTGAAGGGAACCGATCGAGACGGATCGGTGGCAGCCTCCGGAGGTGCCGGATGGAATCCCGCTGGTATGCTCTGCACAGCAAGCCGTGCAAGGAAGAGGCGCTCTGGAGGCACGTGCTGGCCCAAGGATTTGAAGCGTTCTACCCATCCTTGCGAGTGAAGCCGGTCAATCCCCGCTCGAGGACAAGGCGCCCGTTCTACCCTGGGTACCTATTCGTTCGGGCGGACCTTCAGATGACTGGGGAGAGGGCATTCCAGAGGATGCCTCATGCGGCGGGTCTCGTTTGCTTCGGTGGGATCCCGGCGAGTATCCCGGACGCCCTCGTTTCAGGGATCCGACGCAGAGTGGAGGAGCTAGGGGCAGAGCCGCAGCCAAGGGGGAGTGGATTGTGCCCCGGCGATCGCGTCGTCATCACAGACGGCCTGCTCGCCGGGTACAAGGGAGTTGTGGACTCTGGCCTCAGCGGAAGCGAGCGCGTCCGGATCCTCCTTCAACTGATTGGTGGACGGGCTGTACGCCTTGAGCTCGCCCGCGACGCCGTCGGTCCGCAAGAGCCGGCCTGAGGCCGCGGCCCGGTAAGGCCCGAGCCTGCAGAGACCGCAAGACAAACCCGTCTCCCGACAGCACGCATGTCGGAAGGGCGGAGCTTGCGACGCTCTCGTCGGGCGGGCTGCGCAATCCTCGGGTCACGCCCTGCCTCTCGCAAAGGGTGAAGGGACCCTCCCCTTCTGGCCATCTCAGGGTCTTCCCTGTTTCATGTCCTCATCGTTTGCGGCGGCTTCTTCCTCTTCACCCGACCTGCCAACAGCCACTTCCATGACGACCTTCCCAGATAGTGACTGCCGACCAGCGGCAACGGACCTTGGCCCATCGGTGTGGGAGTCAACGCGCACCAAGACGGTCAAGGGCTTCAAGTGGCAGACCGTCAATATGATCTCGCGCCAGGGCCTGAGCTTCCTCGCTGGCGTTGCCCTGGCAAGGATCCTCTCGCCCACCGACTTCGGCCTGGTGGGGATCTCCATGATGTGCTGCCTGTGGATCGGAATACTGGGGGATGCGGGGATAGGCGCCACGCTCATTCGCGAGGGTGAGGTGACCGAGGAGAGGCGGGCGACTGCGTTCTGGGTCTCAGCGGGCGTGGGGCTGTTTTCAGCCTGCCTGCTCTTGCTGTTGAGCCCCGCCGTCAGTCGGTTCTACGGTGAGCCATGCCTTGAGCATTTGCTGCGGCTCTATGCCTTGGGCTTTGTGCTGGGAGGCTTCAACGTCGTTCCAGGGGCGCTGCTTCGTCAGGCTCTCGACTTCCGAAGGGTGGCCGCAGTGGAGATCTCGGGCACATTGACTTCCGGCGCGGTTTCCGTGGTGCTGGCGGTCCTGGGATGGGGGGTCGTGAGCTTACCCGTTGGCTCGGTTGTGGGGCTGCTCATGACCATCGTTATCTACCGCGTCATGCACTTGCTCCGAGGAGGTGCTTTTCCCAGCAGGGATCGGATTAGAAGCTTGGGTAGATTCCCCCTCCAGGCCTCCGGTGCTCGTATCGCAGAGATCTTCCGCGTGTCCATCGACAATGCGCTCGTGGGAAGGCTGCTTGGGGCGACGGCGTTGGGCTTCTATGCGTTCAGTTACAACCTGATCGCCATACCGGAGTACAGATTCGTAGGGCTGCTCACACAGGTGACATTCCCTGCACTCTCGCGCCTCAAGGCCGACATCCCCACAGTACGTTGGGCCTACCTGCGCATCACCCGCTACACCTCCCTCGTTGTCCTTCCGGTCCTCACAGGTCTGATGCTTGTTGCGGATCGCCTTATCCCGCTGATCTACGGGTCGAAATGGATTCCGGCCGTTCCCGTCCTAAGAGTCCTGTGTCTGGCGGGAATTGGGTGCTCACTAGCGGTATTGACCGACGCGCCGCTACTCGCCCTTGGGCGAGCCGACTGGACGTGGAAGCTAAACACGGTCTGGGCGGCACTGATCGCGGCCGGTGTTGGCTCTGTCTTCGCCTTGGGGTGGGGTCTGGAGGCAGCCGCTTGGGTTGTCTCCGTGGCAGCATTCGTCCAATGCGCCGCTCGGCACGTCTTGACATCCCGCATTTCCCAGGCCGCGTTCCGCGAGGCGCTCGTGGCGGTCTTCCCGGCCGCAGCCGCAACCGCCCTGATGGCTGCAGGCGTATTGGCCGCGCGAGCGTCGACAGCATGGGCCAGCGCAGGCTGGGGGACCGTTCTCGGGATCATCGGGGCGGGCGGACTGATCTACACGTTCATTGCCCTGCTCCTGCTCCCTGAGCTGCGGCACGTAGGCCAGCGTCTGCTTGTCGGAAAGGCTGCAGCCGCAAAGTGATGCAAGGGCCGAGATCGTCGCGAGGCAAGGTGGTCATCTATGGATGAGAGCACCAGCTGGCCAGGCTTCTCGGCAGAACGGGATGCCCCTTCTGCCTCGGCGAACAAGGGGTTCTCAACGGTGTTCGAGACCCCCGGTTGGAGAGCCTTGGTAGAGAAGACGTACGGGTACCCGTATTCACCATTGGACGTCTCCCTTCGTTCGGGCTATCGTGTCTCCGTCCAGAGCTACGTCGTGGAACGGCGTCTGGGCCTGTTCGACGTGCTGACCTCCGTTCCGCCTCACTACTACGGGGGCCTGCGCGCTCCCCACGGCCTGAGCACCGTGGAGTGTCTCGAACTGGCAGAGGAGATCGAAGCGTCGAAGCGGATCCACTCCCTCACCCTTGCCCTTCATCCACTGGACCCGACCGCCCCAAGCGCTGCCGAGTCTCTGGGACGCTACGTGCATTCACGGTCATCCACCCACATCCTGGAGCTTCAACGCAGTTTCAATGACTTGTGGAAGGATGCCTTCGATCGGCAACAGCGTAACCGCGTGCGAAGAGCCATGAGGGCCGGAGTGCAGGTGCGGCCCGATGCCAGTGACGCCGCCCTGGAGCGTTTCCAGGAGGCCTACCACGAGTGTGCGGTGCGCTGGAAGTTGGCGGATGGAGAACCGCCGGGCTACTTCTTTGACCTGAAGCGCTTTTTGGAGCCCCATCTCGTGATGTGGGTGGCGACAGTCGACGGGAAGGTGGTTGCCGGTCTGATGGTGCTCAATCATGGAGACACCGCGTACTTCCTCCACGAGGCTTCATTGGTGGACTACTGGGACTGCTGTCCCAACAACCTGCTCTACGCGACGGCCATCGAGGGCGCCTGCGATGCGGGGATGCACTACTGCGACTTCCTCCCGAGCAACCGGATCAGCGGCGTCGAGGAGTTCAAACGCAACTTCGGCGGGCAGCCACGGGCGTTCAGCATCTATCGTTTCACTAACAAGTGGTATGCGCGTGTTCGGCGGCTTGCCCATGTGATGGGGCTCCGGGGACGCCGAAACGTGAACGGGCGCAAGGCGATGGCTGAGATCCCGGGGAGCTGAGCACGACTGGTGGCCTGCGGTCCCGCAAGGTGCGAGCGTGCTGAGCGTGCAGCGTGCGTTCTGTCCAGAGAGAGGCAGTGAAATGAGCCAGGACCCGGGAATCTTCCTCCAGTACTGTCAGCTTCAAGTGATCTACGACGCGTCGACTTCCCTTGGGCCGGCGGACCGCTTGCAGAACTGGGCATTGCGCCTGCGGAGCTACCTACAGGACCATCTGGAGGAACTCGGGCGCCGAGGTCTGTGGCGGCAGCCCGGTCAGCGGCATGCTCAGCCCGTTCCTGGCGGGCAATTCGCCCCACCCGCAATGGAGGTGCCGGGGCTCCCGCGGACCGGTCGCCTCGCCGCCGGGGACATCGTCGGAGTGCTGTCGAGGGAGGAGCTCCGGCGGACGCTGGATGCGGGAGAAGCGCATGACGGGCTTCGGCTCCTGAAGCCGATGTGGGATTGCTGCGGGAGGCAGTACGTGGTCCTCAAGCGGGTTCACAGGATCTTCGACGAACGACGAGGCGTGATGGTTCGCGTGCGAGACACGGTGCTGTTGAAGGATGCGATCTGCGACGGCCACTACATGGTGGATCGCGAGGGATGTGATCGCTCGTGCTACTTCTTCTGGAAGACGGCCTGGTTGCGGCGGGTCTCGTAGCCCCATGGCAGAGACCGGGTGGGAGCCGCCAACCGCAGGCCGGGCCCGCGCCATGGGGCGGACAAGATGAGGATTGCATTCCTGTACTACTACACATACCGCCTGCCCCGTGGGGTGGAGACCCTGATCGCCAGCCTGGCGAACGCACTGGCGAGGCGAGGGGTCGAGGTGGCGATTGTCACTGCGCGGCCGACATTGCGCCCCCTGGTGCCGCCCGACCCTGCGGTCCGCGTCTGCACCTATCCCACCGTTCGTTACTTTGAGCATGTGTGCATTGCCCCGTACTTCGTCTGGAACCTGCTCCGGCATCCGTATGATCGCGTCGTTGTGTTCTATGGGGACTTCGGGGAGGGGCTCGCCTGGCGGATCCTGCGGATGCTGCGTCGGGCGCCGCCCCTGGTGCTGTATCTCTGCAGCCCCTACTCCGCCGTCCCGCATCGGTACCGGACGTTCATGAAGCTGGGATGGGGGCAACGAGCCTGCCGGATCCTGGCGGACGCGAGCTGGGTCGCGCGCGAGGCCGAGGAGCTGTTTCAGCGGCCCGTCTCCGTCGTTCCCGTGGCGACCGATCCCCAGCAATTCAGGCCGGACGCCCCACTGCGTCGGGAAACGCGTCGCCGCCTTGGCTACTCCGACAGCGAGGTCGTTCTGCTGAACGTCTCGGCGCTGGAACCCCGCAAGGGCGTGTCCAGGGTGATCGAGGCGATGGCCTGTCTGAGAGACCGGTTCCCCGAGCTGCGGTACTACATCCTTGGACAGGGCGAGGAGGAGGCCAACCTCAGGCGACAGGTCGAGGACCTGGGGCTGACGGGGCGCGTGGTGTTCGGAGGCATCACTTCCGATCTGGCCGCGTACTACAACATGGCGGACATCTTTGTGATGCTGCCCGACTCGGAAGCGAACTCCGTGGCGTGCCATGAAGCGATGAGCACAGGGCTCCCCGTCGTGGTGTCCCGCAAGGAGGGATTCCTGGAGTGCGTCACGCCGGAGGCGGGCTGGCTCGTCGATCCTGGCTGCCAAGAGGAGGTCGTGGAGGCGCTGGGTCGCTTGATCTCCTCGGCGGAACTGCGTGCCGCCATGGGCCAAGAGGGACGCGCCAACATCCTCGCCCATCACACCTGGGCCCAGCGCGCCCGCCAGTTCCTGGAGGCGGTTGCGTGACTCTCTCGGTGTTGGCCTGTACCTACAACCGGCCGGCCCTCTTGGCGAAGGCGCTCTGCGGCCTCCTGGTGGATGCGTCGGAAATGCCAGACGAGGTCGTGGTGGTCAATGGGGGAGGGGAGATGGTCGATGGGGCGATCGCGCCCTTCCTGACCGCTTCGTATCCCCTGCGTGTCCTCCATACCCGCAATGTGAGCCTGGCGGCGTCGCAGAACATCGGCCTCCCCGAATGCGGCGGTGACTTGGTCGCACTGACCGACGACGATGCGATTGTGGCCCCCGATTGGGTGCAGGCGATTCGGATGGTCATGAAGGAACACCCGGAAGCGGGAGCCGTGGGGGGACCGGTGATCACCCTCTTCCCGGAGGTCCGAGTGGCTCGGCTGGCCCACTACACCACCTTCCCCGAACCATCGGTGGGGTCGTATGTCCGCACCGTCGCGGGGGTCAACGTATGCTACCGGCGCGAGGTGATCCAGAAGATCGGAGCCATCGATGAGGGGCTCGTATCGGGCGAGGAAGTCGACTACAACTGGCGCGTGATCCGTGCGGGATGGAAGATCTGGTGGGACCCTCGCATCCGGGTGTTCCACCACGATCGCCGTGACTTGAAGTCCTTTCTCTCCCAGCAGTTCGACTACGGACGGGGCTGCTGGCAGACAAGGGCCAAGCATCACGGGCTTCCCAACCGATACCCCCGCCATTTCCGCAGTCTGAAGGATTGGCTGAAGGCGGCGTATTTCATACCCGGCGCCGTCCTTGAGCCCCTGCGGGTGCTAAGGTCACCGATCAGATGGGACGACCGCCTCGGTTTCCCCCTGCTGCTCTTCCTGGCGGGAATGGCTCATCGGGCCGGATACCTGGCGCAGGCGTTTCGTGCACCGGCGGCAGACGCCGGACGCCAGCACCCGGATCCGTCTTGTCTGCCTGAATAACATGGACGGGAAGGGAAGATGGCTTTCCTGACCGAGCGGCTGGAGCTACGCGCGTGCGCGTCTTGATGATTTCGAATTCGTATCCGCCAGTCCTAGGGGGCCTGCAAACAGCAACGCACTCCATCGCACGGGGATTGGTGAGACGAGGGCATGAGGTGCGGGTGGTTACCCAGCGACACCCGCTGGGCTTACCGGCCCGGGAAACGATGGACGGGGTTGGCGTCCAGCGATGGGTGTGTCTCAGACCCGATCGCCGCGACCTGCTCCGAGGGCGGATTGACCTATTCCTCGGCGGTATGTGGGCCTCACCGGTGCTGGAGCGCCGTTTGGCCAACGTCATGGCGGCCTTTCAGCCCGACGTGGTGAATGTCCATTTCCCGGAGGCGTTTGTGCCGTTCGTCCTAGAGGCGCGCTGCAATGTGCGGCACCGACTCGTCGTGTCCCTCCATGGGGATGACGTGGAACGTTGGGACGCGGCTCAAATGAAGGCTAGGCCTGCGGCCTTTCAGGGTTTCTCGCGACTGCTCGAGGCCGCAGATGCGATAACTGGCTGCTCCCGCTATCTCCTCGAGGAGGCGGCGAGGTTAGTGCCGGCCGTGGCTCAAAAAGCCCACGTCATCCACAACGGCGTAGACCCCCAGCGGTTCCGCGCGGCCGAGGGCGACTGTGCCCCGTGGCCATATGTGTTGGCCTACGGCCGACTCACCAAGAAGAAAGGATTCGACCTGCTCCTGGAGGCATTCGCGCAGTTGGGCAGCCGCCATCCTCAGATCCACTTGATCGTGGCGGGCGAAGGCGAGGAGGAGAAGGCTCTGTTGGCCCAGGCCTCGCGTCTCGGGTTGGCGGATCGAGTCTCGTTCTTGGGCAGAGCGACGGAGGAGGATGTTGTCCACCTCTTGATGGGTTGCCTCTTTGTGGTTGTCCCCTCCCGCCGAGAGCCCTTCGGGATCGTGGTGATGGAGGCACTGGGAGCGGGCAGGCCGGTCTTGGCGACAAAGGTCGGTGGCATTGGTGAGTGCCTGTCGGAGGCCATGAAAGCCGGATCCCGCAACGATGGTGGGGAGACGGGACCTGCGTCTGGCGTGGATCGAGTCGCTGCCGCGGAGGACCACCAACGAGCTGCAATGGCGCGTCTTGTAGAACCAAATGTGGAGAGCCTCGCCGTCGCCATCGAGGAATGGTTGACCATGTCCGAGCGGGATCCGGCGGCTTTCAGCCGTCCCAGTCCCATCTCACCTGAAGGGTTTTCCTGGGATCTTGTCGTAGAGCGTTTCGAAGTGGTGCTGTCAGGCCCTGGCCGGGGCTAGGGGCCGAACCCGCCGCATTCTTCATTCCAGCTCAGCCGTTGAGATCTCCAATGGCTCTGGACCCCCAGGTGTCATTGACTTGTTGCAGGCCGTTTCCCCGTCGTGCAGCGACGGTAGGTCTTCAAACACGAGTCAGTCTCTCCTCCTCAATGGGCGTTCGAGGCGTGAGCTCCAATCGATCGGGCGAATGGAGGAGGGTGCTCTGCGATGACTCTAGCAATGCCCGCTTCTATATCCTGCAATCAGCACTCGTCGGCGGAGTCTCTCCGAGAGGCGTGCGAAGCCGGACTCCGACCCACCGCAATGATCATTCTCGACTGCCCGGTCAGCGTGGATGGCGGAGAGGCGAGCCTTCCGGCACATCCACGGAGCTGGGATCGGATCGCCATATGCGGATGACCGCTTGACCGCCTCCCCCGTTCCACGTCAATCTCAGACTACTCGGGTAGCGCCCGACCGCGTGCTCTTCCTGGTCGTCTTGTGGACGGTCACCGCCATAGCCCTGACGATAATGCAGGATGCGAGTGTCCCGGTGCGGGCCGCTGTGCTCGCCATGCCGCTCGCCGTGACACTCGCCGCCGTGTTGCTGCACCCAGCGGAGGGTTTCGCCCTCTCGGCCATCGGCATAACCTTCATGATCGGAGAAACCGGCTTCCAGCTCGACGTCGGGCAGGTGAGGATCAGTGCGCTGGAGGTCGTCGCGGTTCTGCTGCTGCTACTGCTCATGTGGTTCCGAAGACGTTCACGCGAGTTCGAAGGAGTCGCTCTCCGCGTTCCTGGTTGGGGGTTCTTAGCAGCCTTTGCGATCTATGCTTCGTTCTGGCTCTTGATTGGCCTGTTGCGCGGCGAC
>Ga0315295_10003795_pt1 | contig 12835 bp, 13 predicted proteins | sample YL17G14_0_MG_FD_204453 | JGI IMG/M metagenome (GOLD analysis project Ga0315295, IMG submission 204453) | Sediment microbial communities from Yellowstone Lake, YNP, Wyoming, USA - YL17G14_0 | ecosystem: Environmental > Aquatic > Freshwater > Lake > Sediment | place: USA: Wyoming | collected... | reverse complement strand
GCTGTCTGGAGGCTTCTGGGACAAGGAGCCTCGGTGGATCAGATCGGCGGTACCATCCAGGGTCGCTATGGCGCGGAGAAAACGATCATCGACGAAGCGGTCGGGGCCTTTCTCGCCGAATTGGCGCGAGAAGGCCTCATCGTGCCCGACTCCTCCCCCGCCCCGGATTCGCCGCAGCCGGAGGCGCCCAGTCCCGAGGACCCGGCCGCATTCGTTTCGCCGACACTGCGGAAATACACCGACATGCAGAATCTCCTGCTCCTCGATCCCGTTCATGAAGTCGGCGAGGGCGGTTGGCCCGAACCGCAATAGCGGAGCGGAGCGCGGCATGCCGGAAACCTGCAAGACATTCTTCGCCGCGGCGCAAGAGCGGTTTCATGAGGCGGTTCGCTCCGGCGGCGGATTGTTGGAACGCGATTTTCATATCGGCGGCCTGGGTGTGCGGCTGCGTTTCGCCGGCGAAGCCCTGGCGACGCATTTGACTCCGGCTTTCGAGCACCTGGCCCTGGAGGGGCTGAAACGGCCCGAGTTGGACATCCAGCTGTGGGACCGCGAATCAACCGGGATTGATCTCCCGGCCCTTCCCTGGCCGGTCGCCGACAGCCTGAACCGCGGCCAAGTCTGGCGTTTCGAAAACGATTCATTCAGCGTCCTCGGAGGGCCGGCCGGCGGCAGTCTAAGCGGATTGGATCGCTCTTCCGGCCAAGGTTTTTTTTTGTCCCGGCCGTCGGCCGGCTGCAACCGCACGACTACGGATCGCCCCTTCTCCTGCTCCTGCAGCGCGGACTGAAAGCCCGGGGCTTCCATTTGATTCACGCCGGAGCCGTGGGCAGGGCCGAGGGCGGCGTGCTGCTGGCTGGCGGGGGGGGAAGCGGAAAATCGACAACGGCTTTAGCTTGTCTCGGCTCCTCCTTGCGGTACCTGGGAGACGATTATTGCTCTCTGGCCGACGGCGCCGAACCCCGGGCGTTAAGCGTATACGGCACCGGGAAATTGAACCGGCAGTGGATTTCGCGAATGTCTGAGTTGGTTCCGGATCTCTCTTTTTCCGTTTCCGACGGGGATAAAGCCATTTGCTTCCTGCGGCGGCATGTTCCCGACAAGCTGTTGGCCGGTTTCCCGGTCAAGGCCATTCTCATCGTGCGCATCCACGGCGGCAGCGGAACATTCCTGCGGCCGGCCTCGGCGGTCGAAGGCTTGAAGGCTCTCGCCCCCAGCACCGTATTTCAGCTGCGGCGGCGGTCGCAGGACGATACCGGATGGATGGCGCTGACACGTCTCGTTCGCCAACGGCCTTGTCATATCCTGGAGGTCGGTTCCGATCTGGCGCGGATTCCGGCGCCGATCGAAAATTTGCTCGCGGTGTCTTGACGGATGCGAATCCTTTACTGGACGGAATCCTTTTGGCCGCACATCGGAGGCGTCCAGGTCTTGAGCCTGCCCTTGATCCGCGCCCTTATGGACAAGGGCCATCGCTTCCTGGTGGTGACCTCCCACGGCCGCGGTCCCCTTCCGGATCAGGAACTCGTCGCCGGGATCGAGGTCCGACGCTTTCATTTTCAGAGGGCGCTGGCCGATCGCTCTCTGGCTTCCATCCGTGATCTGGCCGGCCGGGTCGCCGAGTTGAAACGGACATTTTGGCCCGACCTGATCCACATCCATTCCTGCGAGCCGGGGCTTTTCTTCCACCTGCACACTCTCGGCGCCGGCGTCGCGCCGGTGTTGTTTTCCCTGCATGGCGTGCCGGCATCCGTGACCGAAGGCAATTCCCTGTTGGGCCGAGCGCTCCGTTCGGCACACTGGGTGGCCGCCTGCTCGGCCTCGGTTTTGGAAGACATCCTGCGCGTGGTTCCGGAAATCGCTCCCCGGTCATCGGTGATCCATCCGGGTTTGCCCATCCCGGCCGTCGCTCCGGCGCCCCTCCCCTTTGACCGGCCCCTGCTGCTCGGATTGGGGCGGCTGGTGCCGGAGAAAGGCTTCGACTTGGCATTGCGCGCGTTTTCCCTTGTCCGGGAGCGCCATCCAGACGTGCGCCTGGTCGTGGCCGGCGACGGTCCGGTCCGAGGGGAGCTGGAGGGACTGGCCGAGAGCCTGGGCCTCACTAAAGAGGTGGAATTCGCCGGCTGGGTGGCTCCGGACCGGGTGCCCGATTGGATCAACCGGGCGCTGATGCTCATCCTCCCGTCGCGCTGGCAGGAACCTTTCGGCCTGGTGGCCGTGGAAGCCGCGCAATTGGCCCGGCCCGTGGTGGCCGCGCGGGTGGGCGGGCTCAAGGAAATCGTGGTGCCCGGGGAAACGGGCTTGTTGGTGCGGCCTGGAGATGTCACGGAACTGGCATCCGCCGTCGACAGCCTTCTCGCTCAGCCGGCGTTGATGCGGGAGATGGGGCGGAAAGCCCGGGAACGGGCAGTCAAGTCGTTCTCCGTCGACCGGTCGGCGGCCGAATACGATCGGCTCTACATCCGGTTGACGGACCGGCGGGGAGGGTGACGATGGCCCGGAGAATTCTATTCTGGTCCCCGCTCTATTGGCCCGTCATCGGCGGTATAGAAATCTTCTCCAGAAGATTGATCTCCGGTCTGCGGGCCCGGGGCTACGATTTCGCAGTACTGACGTCGTGCGGTCCCCAATCCCAGTCCGATTATTCCCGGATCGACGGCGTCCCCGTGCACCGCTTTCCTTTCCTCACGGCTTTGGCCGAAAATGATTCCCGGACGCTGTTCGCCGTCCTTCGCGGCGTGGCGGCCCTGAAAAAAGAGTGGCGCCCCGATCTGGTCCATCTCATTTTCGGCAATCCGGCCATTTGCTTCTATCACTTGAAAAGCTCGGGGGCGCAGCCGCCGCCCACCCTGGTCACCCTGGTCATGAACCTGGCGGGGGTGGATCCGGCGCCGGGCAGCGCTCTGCGCGAAACCCTGGGCAAGGCCGATTGGCTGGCTTCGGATTCCCGGGCCACTCGGGAGGAGGCCCTCCGGATTTGTCCGGAGATCGCCGGCCGTTCCTCGCTGATTCACAACGGCGTGCACGTCCCCTCCGGCGAGCCCTCGCCGCCGGATCCGAACCGGCCCCATCTCGTTTGTCTGGGCCGGCTCTCGAAGGAAAAGGGCTTTGATCTGGCCCTGGCCGCCTTTGCCCAGGCGCTGAAAGATTTCCCTTCCGCGCGGCTGACGATCGCCGGCGACGGACCGGCCCGGGAGCAACTGGAAGCCCAAGCCCGGGAGCTTGGCGTGGGAGAAGCCGTGCGTTTTACCGGCTGGCTCGATCCGGATCGGGTGCCATCCCTGATCTATTCAGCATGGGCGGTCGTCGTTCCCTCCCGTTGCGCGGACTCTCTTCCGGCCGTGGTCTTGGAGGCAGCCCGTCAAGCCCGGCCCGTCGTGGGGACCCGCGCGGGCGGCCTCTCCGAGATGGTGGTTCACGGAGAAACCGGCTGGCTTTTTGAAATCGAGGATATGTCGGGTTTGCTGGCCGGCATGAAGCGGTTGCTGGCCGATCCCGGATTCGTCCGCAGTCTCGGACTGGCGGCGCGGGAACGGATTCTCCGTCTGTTCAGCTGGGACGATTGCCTGAACGCCTATGACCGCCTCTACGGCCGCTTGCTGGCGACAAGAACAAAATGAAAGCGCTCCGTCGGTACCACACCCACTTGCTCTTCTTCCAATCCCATCAATGGAAGTACGCTTTGGATCCTTATCAAAGCTGTGACTATCGCTGCAGCTATTGCTTTGCGTTAGACCCCTCCGCCGCTCCGGCGACGGAGCCGCGAGGTCTTTGGACCGACCTGGAGAAGGACTTGGCCTCCCTGAAAGGCAAGGGCATCGTGTTCCTCAGCCCGCGCGTGGATCCCTACCCTCCTTCCGAGAGAGAGCGCCTTGTGACGCGCCGCCTGCTGGAACTGCTCCTGAGCCGGGAAACGCCGCTGGTGCTGATGACCAAATCGGCGCTGATTTTGCGCGATGCCGATATCCTGAGCGAACTCCAGCGCCGCGGCCTGGTGCTGGTTCAATTCAGCCTGCTGACCCGCGACGACGGCCGCAGCCGCCTCCTCGAGCCCCTGGCCGATCCGCCCTCGGCCCGGCTGGCCGCCGCCGAGCATTTGACCGGCCTGGGCATTCCGGTCCATTTCCACCTGGCTCCGTACATCCCCGGATTTTACGAGCCCGGCGAATTGGCCGCCACGGTGGAGGCCGTTTCCGCCCACGGAGGGCGCTGTCTGTACACGAATCCGCTAGGCATCCGGCCCGGCAAAAGGGAAGCGCTGGCGCCGCACCTCAATCAATTGGGCGGACCTGCGGCCGGGCGCATCCTGGACTGGTATCCCGAAACGAATCGGGTCCGCGACCGGGAGCAGCTGCCCGATTTCGAGAGACTGGCCGACGACATGGAGGCGCTGCGACACGAGTGTTTGGCGCGGGGCGTCCAATTCGTCTGCGAATTCATCCCCGGACTGAGCGAGGTGAATCCCCGGGAATTCGGCGAGGGCGTTTTTCGCTTCGCCTTGCCCGCGGTGTATCAGATGACTTCATTCTGGAGCGACAAGGGAATCGAGAAAGTCGGCTGGGGCGATTTCCGGCGCGGTTTTTTATCGCGATTTCCGGCGGTCGACCCCCGTTTTCGGGCCGCGCTCAAATCGCTTTGGGACCGGCGGGAGCTGTTTGCCAACACCCGCCTCACGCCTGAGCTTCAGGGGGGAAAAGTCTTCTATATCCGGGGCGACCGCCTGCGGATCGGCCCCGCCCGCGGCGGATCCGTCCGGCTTAAGCGATTCGCCCGGGTCCGACTCGGCCTGGCGGAGGGGATTTCGGCATTCTTCCGGCGAACCTTTTCTTCAACAGTTGCCGGCGGCTCCCCCGAGACGCCGCTGGTGAGCGTCGTCATTCCGGCTTTTAACCGGGAACACTATCTGCCGGAGGCCATTAAAAGCATATTGGCGCAAACCCATCGGCACCTGGAAATCATCGTCGTGGATGACGGCTCCACTGACGGCACCCAAGCCGCGGCTCAACGATATCCGATCCGCGCCATCCGCCAGGAGCAGGCCGGGAGCGGCGCGGCCCGCAACCGCGGCGTTTTGAGTTCGAGGGGAAGGTTCCTGGCGTTCCTGGATTCCGACGACCTGTGGGAACCCGACAAGTTGGCCTTGCAGCTGGAAACCTTCGCCGCGGACCGTCAGATTGAAGCCGTTTTCGGGCATGTGAGCGAGTTTTTCAGCCCCGAGCTTCCCGATCGCCTGCGCCAAACCCGGCGCTGCCATGATCGGCCGGTGCCCGGGTATGTGCCGATCACGATGCTCATCAAACGCGAAGCCTTTTTCCGGGTCGGTCTCTTCGAGACCCGCTGGCAGGTCGGCGAATTCCAAAGCTGGTTTCTGCGCGCCCAGGAAGCCGGGCTGAACATGATCATGCGGCCCGAGTGCGTTTGCCGCCGCCGGATTCACGAAAACAACAAGGGACACGCCCGGAGCCCGTTCACGTCCCAGCGGGCGCAGATCCTGAAAGAGGCGCTCGACCGCCGGCGCAAAGGCGGCGGGGCAGGCGGATGATGCCGCTTCCCAACTTCATCATCATCGGAGCCGCCAAATGCGGGACCACCGCGCTTTATTGGCAGTTGCGCCGGCATCCGCAGATATTCATGTCCCCGGTCAAGGAGCCGCGCTACTTCGCCTTCTGCCGCGATTCGCTGCCGAACGGAACGGGCCATCTGAAGAATATTCCGGCGAACTCAGTCACCGACCTGGAGGACTACAAACAATTATTCCGCTGCGGTCCGGAAAAAGTCGCCCGGGGCGAAGCGTCGCCCTTCTATTTGAGCGATTTCCAGCCTGAAGTGACCGCCGCCTCGATCAAGAAGCAGGTGCCGGACGCCCGTCTGATCGCTCTGCTCCGGCAGCCGGCCGACCGGGCCTACTCGGCTTTCCTCTTTCTTCGGCAGCTGGGTTTTGAGCCTCTGGGCGATTTCCAAAAGGCATTGGACGCGGAGCCGGAGCGGGTGAAAGCGGGCTACCTCCACGGACACTATCGGGGCAACGGCTTTTATTACGCCAACCTCCGCCCCTTTTTCAATCTCTTTCCCGGAAAACAGATCCGGGTCTATTTGTACGAGGATTGGAGAGAAAGTCCGGCCGATGTTCTGGCCGATATTTTCCGCTTTTTGGGCGTGGAGGAGGCGGCCATTTCCGAGGCGGGGCAGCGGGTCAACGTAACGGCTCCCCCGCGCAACTTCAGGATTCAGCGCTTGCTGGTCAAGCCCAATAGATTGAAGAAAGCGATCCGGGCAGCGCTGCCGGAGACGTGGCGTCGATTTCTTTTAACGCAAGCGATCCGGCTGAACCGCGCCCCAAGGCCCCAGCTGGATCCGCGTCTGCGCCGACGGCTGTCCGAGGGGTACCGGGATGATATCCTGCGCCTACAAGAGCTGCTGGGGCGGGACCTCTCGCACTGGTTGCGGGATTAGGGCTTGACCCTGAAGCGGACGGACAAGCTTTCCCTTATTTCATCTCGCCCATGACTTGGCTGTATTTTTCCTGGGCCGCGACAACCTTGGGATCCTGCATGAACGGCGCGACTTTGCCCATCGCCTCCATCATTTTTCCCATCATCGCCTCGATCCGGTCATTGAAGGGTTTCATCTCGGCGGGAGGATTGTCCTGAGTCTTGAATTCGGGAAATTTTTCCCCGATGGCCTTCATCTTGGGCGCCAACTCGGCCATTTTTTCGGTGACGGCGTTCATCGCCGCGGCCACGTCGTCGGCCGTCGCTGCCTTACCGAGGGCCGCGATAAAATCTTCATTGACTCCGATAAATTTATCCATCACCGGACCGATCTCGGCGTATTTTCCCAGCGCCGCATAAGCGTCGGCCCCGGCTTCTCCGCCTTTCTTGCAGGCCGTGAATCCGACGACCAGACAGAGCGCCAAGCCCAGAATCATAGTTTTTCGCATGCCCTTTCTCCTTTTCCGAAAATCCGGGAGCCCCGGCCCATTCCACCGGAGCCGCCCGCTTACCTTGCTGATCGGACTATATAGGCGCGGCCGTCTCGATGTCAAGCCTGATATCGTTTGACAGGGGCGGGAAGCCTTTTTATAATAGAAATTAAGAGATCAGGAGGAGATTTAATGAAAAAAGTCAGTATTTTGTGCGGCCTTTCGATTTTATTGGCCTGGATGATCGCCTGCGCGCCCACGGCGACGGTCACGTCGACCGGCGGTCCGTCCATCGCCCAGGCGCAGGCGGAAAGGTACGACGGTCCCAAAGCCAGATTGGCCGTCGGCGAATTCCAGGACAAGACGGCCCGAGGCGGCGGCAACACCGGCTGGATGAGCATGTACGGCGTCAGCTTCAAGGAGATCGGCGAAGGCATGCGCGATATGATGACCACGGCCCTGTTCAACTCCAGCCGCTACATCGTTCTCGAGCGCGAACAGCTCGGCACCGTCATCCAGGAGCAGGACCTCGGCGCGTCGGGCCGCGTCAAGAAGGAGACGGCCCCGCCGATCGGAGAGATTTATGGCGCCGACTTGATCATCACCGCCTCCATCACCGAGTTCGAAGGCGGAAGCAAGGGAGTCGGCGGATCGACCAGAGTCCTGGGCGTGTCGGTGGGCGGAGCCGTCAGCAAAGCCCATCTGGCCATCGACGTCCGCATTATCGACGCTAAAACGTCGCAGATCGTGGCCGCGACGTCGGTCCAGGGCAGCGCCACAAATTTCGGCGCCGAGGGCGCGACCACGATCGGCGGAACTCTTCCCATCGCGCTGGGCGGTTTTTCCAAAACTCCGACGGAAAAAGCGATCCGCGTCTGCATCCAGAAGGCCGTGGAATACATCGTTTCCCAGACGCCGGAGAACTACTACAGATATAAATAATTCTCAGCAGAATCCGCCATGCCGGCCGCAGCCGACAATCCGCTGGTCACGGTAATTATCGCGACTTATAACAGCGCCCAAACCCTGAAGCTTTCGATTGAAAGCGTATTGGCCCAGGATTTCGCCGATTATGAGGTTTGGATAGTGGGCGACGCCTGCACGGATCACAGCCGGCAGGTCGTTGAATCATTCGCGGATGAGCGCCTGCACTGGATCAACCTGGCGACGAATTCGGGCAGCCAGGGAGTCCCGAACAATGAGGGGATTCGCAGAGCCCGCGGGGAGTATATCGCCTACTTGGGCCATGACGATCTGTGGTTTCCCTGGCATTTATCGGGTCTGGTCTCGTTCATCCAAAAGACAAACGCCGATCTGGTGCACCCGCTCAGCGCGGTATTCAGCCCGGCCGGTTTGGAATACACGGTCGGGCCTCCCAGTAACGGCAGGACCTACGAAAACTACTTTGTATTCCCTTCCTGCTGGCTGCATCGACGGAGCTTGATCGAAGAATGCGGATTTTGGGGCGACCATTTCAAGCTGGGCAGAGGAGTCGACTTGGACCTCATGCGCCGGGTTTATCTGTCCGGCAAGCAGATCTTGTTCTATCCCCAATTGAGTATGCTCAAGTTCCCGTCCGCGCGATGGGGGACATACGCGGCGGACTTCCAGCCGCCGCAGGCCAAATATCTTGAAGCGATGAAGCGCGATTCTCCAGGGCTCCAGCACGAATTATTGATTGAGGCGGCGACATTGCTGGCTCGCCGGACCAACCCCAAAATGCCCGTTCGCCAGGCGCTTCGACAGCTCATTCGCAGCCTGGTTCATCGCGCCATTGATTTCTGCGGCATTGACAACAGGTTTCTTGAACGAGTCAGGCTCTGGCGTTGCCAGTGGCACCGCCGAAGAGCCAGGAAAAAACGCGGGCTGCCGCCCTTCCGGCCTTAGCCCATTATATAATGCATGGATACAAGAAAGATTCCGCGGATTCTTTCGCCCGCTCTTCCCCATGGCCAGGGTGTTGCCGTCGAATAAGCTTCTGGATATAATCGCTGAACATCGGCGGTCTATGTTTGGTGCCGATGAAACTGTAATTGCCGCTGTTCGTCTCGTTGATTCGTTTCAGCCGCCGCGGATGCCATAAGAAATTTTCTTCCAGATACTCATTCAGGTTGAGCAGTTCGAAATTTTTATCATATTTGCATTCCGGACCGGCGTAGTTGATGCCGTCCGCCCCCACTTCGATTAAAAAGTGGGCGCCATGAAGTTTCTCGAAGACCAACGGCTCCGGAGAATAGCGCTCGACCGGGACCTGAATATTGGCGTCTTGAGGAGCGATTCCTTTCAGCTTTTCGATGGCTTCCAGCACGCCGGTTTGATCGGCTTGAACCGGACGCTTGGTTTGCCAATCGACGCAATAGGGATGGAAATACAGCCAATGGATTCCGGCATCGAGGGCTTGCAGTCCGACCGCTTCATAGCGGTGATTGAGGTCATGACGGGTTAAGATCGAGGCTCCGATTTCCAGCCGGCTGCCCTCTTTTTCGATACGATCGCGCAGCGCGGCGATTTTCTTGAGCGTGTCGACAAAGTATGGCGATTCGCCCTCTTGCCAGTCGTACAAGGAAATTCGAATGGAAGTCCCGTGCTCCAGGAGGGCATCTTGCACGTTGCCGTGATGGGTATGGCCGCCGTTCGAGATCACGGCGATTTCTTTAAAGCCCCTTTTTCTGGCCAGGGCCATCGTTTCGGGGAAATGCGGGACGATTGTCGCTTCCCCTCCGGATAACACGATACCCGGCGTATTCGCGCCCAACAGGCTTAAGAGTCTGTCCAAAAATGGAAGCTGCAGGGTCAGACCCTGATGCCTTGAAACCGTGTAGGGGCAGCCCGAACATGAACGCGTGCAACGCTGGGTCAGATCCAATTCGATCGTCGTAGGAAAAATCCTCTCGCCGTTCAAATAGGCCGCGATTTTTTGCTGTTCAGCGGCCACTTTAGCCGGGGTAAATATCTTGCTCTGTTTGTTCGTCATGACGCTCCTGCGTTCGCTTATTATTATAGCAGATGAGCCTTTTGTCTGAGGTTCAGAATGGCCAGGGTTACCTCCCTCGCGCTTTGCAGATCGCAGCGCGGCTTGGGCCCATGATGCAGGTAGCCCACGAATTCCTTTAATTCCAGGTAGAGGGGAAAGGTGGTGTCAATGGCGACTTTTTCCTCGCCCGCATTATTTCTGACGGTAATGTGATCGGCATAAGCGTTCTCAAGCTCGGCGGACCCTTTATTCCCATGGATGCTGACGCCGCTTCTTCTCTGGCAATGTCTCCCGCTGACGGAAATGACGACAGCAGGCTTGTCCCCCAGCATGGCCGTGAGGCCAACGGGCAAACCGTCTTCGTTCTTAACCACGTTGATGGCCCTGATATTTTTGGGAATAGTGCCCAATAGATGTTTGACGATCGTCAGATCGTGTACGGCCTGCGTCCAAAAAACATCGCCGCCGTGAAAATCATCCACCCAGGCGTGCCTCGTCGTGATCAATTCCTCGAGTTCTCCAAGTTTTTTGGATTGAGCGACCAAGCGCAACGCTTCGATGCCGGGATGATAATGCCATTTATGCATAACGAAGATGTAATCCGAGCCTCCCAGGCCGTTGAGAAGATTGAAATCGTCCAAAGACAGGCAAAGCGTTTTTTCCGAAAATATGGGTTTTTTGTGTTTTAACAAAGCGGCGCACGTTCTTGTTAAATCGGGAATGGGGACCGCCACCACGTAACCATCGCATCCCGGCAATTCGTCTGTTTCAGAAAAGGCCTTCGCGGCGCCGTTCGCGGAGGCCTTTGACCTGGCCCGCGAATCGACGTCGACCACCAGCACCCGGCAATTCAAACCGATTAAATCTCTTAATATATTCGTTCCCCACGCCCCGCAGCCGATTAAGCCGATGACTTTAGCGACGGAAAAATCAATTTGACCCATATGGGCATTCTTATGACTACTTATCCGCTTTCACTCGGCCTGCCGGTTCCTCCCTCGTTTCTACTATTTTCTTTTTCGCTGTGGCCTTGCCTTCTTCGGGGGATTCCGTCGTTTTCCGGTCTTTGCCGCCTTCTTGTGCTTTCGGAGGGGCTGCTTTCTTTTCCGTCTTTATCTTTTTTTCCTTGCCCTCTACGAGGGCTTTCTTAGGCTTTTCGGCTTTACCGCCTTCCTTTTCTTTCAAGGGGGCTGCCGCCCTTTCCGCCTTAATCTTCGCCATTTCTTCCGTTCTCTTTTCGTTGTCGGCAATTAGCCTCAGCCTTCTATTCATGGCCCGGATATTGGCCTGCAATTTTCTAACGAGAGTATCTTTTTCGGCCTTGGGAGATACGATCCCCTTCCCAGCCAGGAAAGACAGCCGATCTTGCAGTTTTTGTTCGAAAGAGGCCTTTTGCCGCATCAGCATCTGCTTCCGCTTTAATCCCATTTCTTCCTCCTCTCCGCTTCAGTTGCTTTTCTCCGGCAAATCAAAGATTATGCAGATCTTTCTCTTCCCTGCCGGCAGATAACTACCGAAAGTATGTATACCAGGGTTTTCGCCAAAAAGCCATCGCATTTTAGGAGGATCGGCCGGGGCGACATCCAGAATGTTTCTAGTGTCCTGTCTCGCAAATATAGCGACAGGGACCGACGCAGCAGGTGATCGAGGATGCGTCCCGGAGTGCCGATCACAAGGTGCGCGCCGGCCTTAAAGGCCGCCAGCGGCCGATCTCCATGATCAGGAGAAGCTGGACGGCTCGGTCCCGCCTCCCGCCATCTCACGTCTCTTCATGGCATCGAGGATGATCAGGGCGTTATCCCGGTAGACGTTGTTTTTATTCTTGGTGACGCCGTGCTCAAGGGTGAAGACGCCATCCTGCCAACGGAACAGCTCCCCCAGCGCCTCCTCACCGGACAACTCCCCTTGGATGACGTACTTGATCTTCCCGGCCTCGACATAGATCCTCCCCTCCTGGTCGCTGCTCCTCACCATGACCAGGGCGGTCTTGATCCCATAGTCGAGGACCTGCAGCAGGTCGGGAAGAAGGAACTCCTTCAGGTTGCCCACCACCCCGCCCCGCTTCGGCACCGGAGAACGATTCTTGTATTTCTTTGTCCTCTTGAAGAGATTCTCGATCTTGAGAACGAACTCGCCGAGCTCGTAGGGCTTGGGAATGAAGTCGTCCGCGCCCATCCGGTAGGCCTTGATTCGGTCGGCGGCGTTGTTGCCGGTGGAGAGGAAGATGAACAGAGTCTCCTCCAGATCGGGATTGTTCCGCACATACTCCAGCAGCTTGTGGCTTTCGAGATCCTTAAGGATCAGTTCCGAGACGATCAGGTCGGGATACTGCGTCCCCGCCAGGGTGATGCCGTCCTCGACGTTCCGGGCGGTGATGACTTCATAGCCTTCCAGGTCGAGGACTATCTTGAGCCGGGCCAGGTTCTTGATGTCGTCGTCCACCAGGAGGATTTTGAGCGAGCCTTTCTGCAGCTGGTCCGAGAAGTGCTTGCGCGCCACCTCCATGAAGACCTCGACTACCTCCGGATCGAACTGTATCCCGGCTTTGGCGTTGATCTCGCGCAGGGCCTCCTCCGTGTGGAACACTTGCCGATAGGGGCGGCGGGAAATCATGGCGTGAAAAGCGTCGACCACGGCGATGACCCTTGAACCGATGGGGATTTCCCGCCCCTTGAGGCCATCGGGGTAGCCGTTGCCGTCAAAGCGCTCATGATGGTGCCTGATGATGGGGAGGATATTCCAGGGGAAGGGGATATCCTTCAGCAGATCGCAGGCCACCAGGGGGTGATTCTTCATGGCATCCTGCTGCTTGTCGTCGAGGCCGCTCTTCTTCCAGAGAACGTCCTTCTGGATGCCGATCTTACCGATGTCATAGAGGGAGGCGGCAACCTCGGTGGCGCTGACGATCTCCGGAGGGAGTTTCAGAATCTCGGCTATCT
>Ga0315295_10003790_pt1 | contig 12846 bp, 9 predicted proteins | sample YL17G14_0_MG_FD_204453 | JGI IMG/M metagenome (GOLD analysis project Ga0315295, IMG submission 204453) | Sediment microbial communities from Yellowstone Lake, YNP, Wyoming, USA - YL17G14_0 | ecosystem: Environmental > Aquatic > Freshwater > Lake > Sediment | place: USA: Wyoming | collected... | reverse complement strand
TCCCCCATGCCTACTGTCACGCTTGAGGCCTTAGTCACGTCACCCCTCCCTCCGACTTACCAACCTGACCTGCCGGTGGTGGTGAGCACACCTTTTCCCACGCCTGCTATTTCCATCTCGGCCGGGAACAGTGCCCAGATGGCCTCGCTCCAGGAACTGGCTTATTACGGTCTGAGGATCAGGGAAGTGATGCTCTCCCCGGATGGCAATACGATATATCTGGGAACAGTCGAGGGGATCAAGATTTACGACCTGGGGAAAAATAAAAAATCCCCCGCTCCCACGATGGTGAGGACGATTAATGATGTGATTGTACGTAAAATTCAAAAGTGGGGCTATGTGTCGGCAGGCGAGGTACAGGCTGATACTACCATCTCGGTTTCGCTGGACGGCAGCCGCTTGGCCGCGCTCACTTACGACGGTGGGGTGGTCGTGGATACCTTGATGGGTGTGACACTGATGACCTTACCAGCCGCTGATGAGGTCGCTATTTCGCCAGATGGTTCATTGGTTGCTGTAGTAAAGTGCCAGAAGTCCCTGACAGGCGCGGCTTTAGAGTGCGGTTTCGATATCCAGACAGTCCCAGAAGGCCGGGTAGTATTTTCATGGTATGGGCAAGGGCCACTCTTTTCCCCCAATGGAAAATATCTGGCGATCGAATATGGCCAGCAGGTTTATATCTTCAGCACCAGCGATTGGACCCAGCTTCAGGTATTCCTGCTCAGGGTTTCCCCGCTGGGCCGAGGTTACAAGGTCTTCTCGCCTGATGGCAGCCTGATCGCCTTCTGCATGGAATCGTTTATTGATATCCGGAGTGTGGTGGATTCTGTCCTGATGCGGGAAATCCAGGATTTTAACAAAGCTCAAGCCATATCACCGACTCTGGTCTTTTCCATGTCCGGCTCTAAGGTAGCCGTCCTGGACCCAAAAAACGTGCTGTCGGTCTGGGATATCGAGAGCGGGATGAAACTCTTAGCCCGAGATGGCCCGGCGCGCCTGCGAAACGACCAGCGCCCTATTTACCTGACCGACGATGGAGAAGTCAGCATCCAGGAACTGCCCGAACCGGCCGGTGTAGACCTGGCAGTTCCTTCTAGCTCAGTCCGGCGCCTGGCTTTCTTCGGCCCACCAGCCGGCTCGGCGCTGGGTTTGGCGGTTTATGGGGATAACAGTTGTCTGCTGAAGTTTGGGCAACCCCCCGATTGCTTTGATTTAGCGCCGAACATGCTTTATAGTGATGGGCAGGTTTATGCCCTGCGCTCTCTCGACCGCCTGACAGCCGAGCTACGCCTGGGTCAGGATGGCAGTGGCGAATTGGTCAATACAATAAAGAATTTCGAACATACCCCCACCAAAGGTGGTCTGGTTGACCTGATCACAGTGTACGCGCTGGCGCCCAGCAGGCAGGCGCTCTTCTTCGGCCAGCAGATGCTGGCAAGCGGGCGCCTTGGTTACGACATGCGGATTTGGGACTTGGCAGAAGAGCGGTTTTTAAAATTCGACCTGCCCCAGGATTATCGCTCCGTCTCAGATTTCGTTTTTTCTGCGGATGGACGCTACGCTGCTTTCTTAATCCACACCAACACGGGCGAAATCGTGGTCCTGTTTGACTTTGCCAACAAGGAATTCCTGCTGTGGCAAAAAGTGAGCGCCCCCACGCACATTTCTTTTATCGGCAATGACCAGTTGATCTATACCCAAAAAGATGTCTACAGCAGCTTTAGCTCGATCAGCTTTATGCGCTGGGACCAGGCCGAGCCCCACAAAAGTTTCCTCATCCAGGGCATCACCCTGGAGACCAATCTCCTGGTGACTTCACCGGACGCCAGCCTGTTAGCGGTGAGCTTTTTAGGGGATGGCACCATCCTGCTGTTCAATCTTCAGGATGGTTCAATCCTGTATTCCTGGCTGGCGCACCAGGACAACATCGAGGGGCTGGCCTTTTCTAGCGATGGCAAATTGCTGGCCTCGTCCTCGAAAGATGGGCTGGTGAAAATTTGGGGGATTGTGCCGTGAACGATAAAAAAACCGCTTCGAATTGAGAAGCGGGTTTTTTAATAATACCTGATAGCCAGGCTGGGGGCCGAGGAGTCGAACCTCGACATATAGATCCAGAGTCTACTGTCCTACCATTAGACGAGCCCCCAGTGTCGCGCGGACGTATATTTTACCACGTGACAGGATATTCGCAAAGTGGTTTTTAGAGAGTGTTGAAAAACAAGTAAGGAATTGACCTTTTGGCAAAAATTTAATATAATCAAGGAAATAACCGCCAGGAGGCTGACATGGAACAAAGACGATACGTAGAAACAGGCAGCGACTCATTTTTTGGAGAATATCTCTACAACCAAATAGTACCCCGAGGGCATTTTTTGCGGAAGTTGAAGCAAATCATAGACTGGCAGCGTTTCACGCGGAAGCTGATCAAACTGTACAAAGGAGAAGGAGTGGTGGGCAGACCTCCATTTGACCCGGCGCAAGTATTGAGAGTAGAACTGATAGCCTATTTGTACAATCTATCGGAGCGACAGGTGGAGGTGTATATCAACGAGAATCTTCCAGCCAAGTTTTTTGTGGGGTTGGCAGTCGATCAAAAAGCACCGGATCATTCGACCTTGACAGTATTTCGAGAGCGGCTGCTACAACGGGGAAAGCTGAAGGTATTTGAGGAAATGTTGGATGAGATGATCCAGATAGCACTCCAAAGTGGTATCCAGTTTGGCTCGATCCAAGTTGTAGACAGTGTGCACAGCATAGCCAATGTGAATACCAACAAAGACCGACAGCGGGAGAAGAAGGGCAAAGGTCCACGAGACCCGGACGCCCAATGGGGGGTCAAACACAAACGCCAGGTCAAGACCGAGCATGGCAAGGAGGAAGAGCAAACTGAATACTTCTTCGGCTACAAGGCCCATGTCAGCCTGAATGCCGAAAATGGTTTGATCACCAGCCTGGAAGCTACTTCTGGGGAAGTCTATGATGGCCATCATTTTTGTCGTCTAGTGGATCACGACCTGGAACAGAAGCTGCCGGTCGATACTTATTCAGGAGATAAAGGTTACGACGATGGCAACAACCATTACTATCTGGAACTGTGCGGCTTACATTCTGCCATCCGCCTGAAGAAAACCCGCACCGAAAAGAAAGACGCCAACAAACAGGTTTGGCTGGAGTTGAAAGAAACACCACAGTATCAGCAGGGCTTGAAGGAACGCTTCAAGATTGAACGCAAATTTGGCGAAGCTAAGCAAGGACATGGTTTGGGGCGCTGTCGTTATGTTGGCATGCTTGGCTTTGCAGTGCAAGCTTTCATGACTGCAATCATGCTCAACCTTAAGCGGATGGTTAAACTGCTGACCGGCGTTGGCTTCAAAACCCAGGTTGCTTCTGCTGCTTAGCCAGGGGCGAAATGTCGATATTTCTCGAAAGGAGCGCTGGTTTTGCCTATTCTAAGGCCAATTTTGAGTTGTAAAGGTGCTGTTTTGATTTGGTTCTTCGTCTGATGTGCTGTTTATTTGCTAGTTTTGTCTTCTAAAATACTTTTTTCAACGGCCTCTTTTTATCAAAAAAGATAAGCCGTCAGTTTTTATGTTGAAAATCTGGGCGGCTACCTCTCGATACGCGGCGTGAAAATTGGCCGTTGCTGCGTTATTTCAACGGAAACCATACCTCGGTCTTGACATCTTGCGGAGGCGTTTCCGGCGGGCTGAAATACCACTCAAACGCGACACCGGTGACCTCTTCCCCTTGCGCCTTCACCCATTTGTTGAGGGCGTCGTAGAAGGGCTCCATTTTGTCATAAGGCCCGGTGTTCATACCGCTGGCATACCTGCCGCCTGGGATTTCACCTGACTGTATATTGCCTTTGCCGCGGATGGGGTGCGCAACCGGGAAACCGGCCTGGATGTCTAGCGCCTGCATATCCATATTGTAGTAGATGGCGTAAGCCGCCCCGGTTGGTTGTTCCCCAAGCGATGTCAGATACTGGATGATATCGCCAAAGGTTTTCCCAAAAAACTTTGGCAGGTCCTGCACAGCACAAATGCTGCGCACGAACAGGGTGGGCTGTGCCGCCTGTTCTATGATCTCAAACTGGTAAGTCATGTGATTCCTCCTAGTGTAAAATGACAGCGCTATCTCAATGATAGCACAATAGTTCTAATTATTAATTATCCACCCTGTTAAGTCAAGGTATAAATATGGATTGATCACCAATTGGATAGTGTTATAATCCTGCCCAATAAATTACGCCATATAAACGGAGTTTTTTAGATGACTACCAATGATATTACTCCTGTCTCGAACTTTATCCGCGATATTATTAATGAAGATTTACACACCAATAAATATAGCGGGCGGGTACATACCCGTTTTCCACCTGAACCCAACGGCTATCTGCACATCGGGCATGCCAAATCCATCTGCTTGAATTTTGGTATCGCCGCCGACTACGGCGGGTTATGCAATCTACGCTTCGATGATACCAATCCCACCAAGGAAGAGGTGGAATATGTAGAGTCCATCAAAGACAACATCCGTTGGCTGGGTTTCTCCTGGGATGAGCGCGAATTTTACGCCTCGGATTATTTCGAACAGATGTACCAATATGCTGTCCAACTGATCCAATCCGGCAACGCCTATGTCTGCGACCTGAGCGCTGATGAGATCAGGGAATACCGGGGTACGCTAACCGCGCCGGGGAAAGAAAGCCCATACCGCAATCGCCCGGTTGAGGAGAATCTGGATTTGTTCCAGCGTATGCGGGCGGGTGAATTTGATGAAGGTAGCCGTGTGCTGCGAGCGAAAATTGACATGGCTTCCCCGAATTTGAACATGCGCGACTCGGTGATGTACCGCATTCTCAAGGCCTCCCACCACCGCACGGGCGATGAGTGGTGCATCTACCCCATGTATGACTACGCCCACTGCGTTTCGGATTCCATAGAGGGCATCACTCACTCCATCTGCACGCTGGAATTTGAAGATCACCGCCCCCTTTATGATTGGTTCCTTGACCAGCTCAGAGTTTACCATCCCCAGCAAATTGAGTTTGCCCGCCTGAATCTAACTTATACCGTGATGAGCAAGCGTAAACTGCTCAAGCTGGTCGAAGAAGGCCACGTCAGCGGCTGGGACGACCCGCGCATGCCCACCCTTTCGGGTATGCGGCGACGTGGCTACACTCCACAAGCCATCCGAAAATTCAGCGAGCGCATCGGCGTGGCAAAAAATAACAGCGTCGTGGATGTGGCTCTGCTCGAGCACGCCCTGCGTGAAGACTTGGAAGAGAGTACTATACGCGTGATGGTCGTCCAGAACCCGCTGCGCGTGGTCATCGAAAGCTATCCGGAAGACAAAGAAGAAGAATTCGATGTCCCCAATTACCCCCAGAACCCCAACCGCACCGAAACGCGCAAGGTGCCGTTCTCGCGAGTGGTATACATTGAAAAGGGTGATTTCTTAGAAAACCCACCCAAGAACTTCTTCCGCCTGGCTCCCGGCCGTGAAGTTCGGTTGATGCACGCTTACTATATTACCTGTAAAGAGGTTGTTAAAAACCCGCAAAGCGGCGAAGTGGTCGAGCTACGCTGCACCCACGACCCTGCCTCACGCGGCGGCATGTCGGCGGATGGGCGCAGGGTGCAGGGAACGCTGCATTGGGTCTCGGCAGCGCATGCCCTGGACGTGGAAGTGCGCCTGTATGATCACCTCTTTACCAGGCCCAATCCCGATGAAGTCGAGGAGGGTTCTGGTTTCTTGGAGAATATGAACCCCAACTCGCTAGAGGTTTTAAGTGGATGCAAGGCTGACCCTTACCTGGCGGATGTAGTCCCTGGCAGTAGCTACCAGTTTATCCGCACGGGTTATTATTGCCTGGATGGCGTAGATTCTACAAAGGACAAGCTGGTCTTCAACCGTACGGTGGCACTGCGCGATACCTGGGCTAAAATCCAGCAAAGACAGGCTGGAGGATAAAAAGAGGCAGGTTCAAAACCTGCCTCTTTTTTAAATATTTCTTATTGTTCCTCCAGCAATTGAAAGGCATTTTGGATACGCTTTAGCACAGTTTCCTTACCGATGATTTCCATGCTCTCGAACAGTGGCGGGCTGACTGGTTGTCCCGTCACCGCCATGCGCAGGATGCCAAATAGTTGCTGGTTGGTGAGTTTCAACTTTAGGGCCAGGTCGCGCATGGGCTGCTCGGTGGTCGCGACAGAGATCTCTGGCAAAGCCGCCAGGAGCTGGTAAGCCTGCCGGGCGGCCTCGGCTGATTGAGCCACAGTCATGTTCTTGCCGATTAATTCCTTAGGATCTGGGTTTACCTCATCTTTAAAAAAGAAGCCGGCCATCACGGGAGCATCATCCAGCGTCGTGAGGCGCGTACGGACGATTGGTATAATCCGCAACAGCTTTTCATCTTCTACCTTGTAACCGGCGTCGACAAAGAAAGGTTTGAGACGGGAGGCTAAATCCTTCGCCTCCAGGGACCGGATGTGCACCCCGTTAAAATAATCGAGCTTACTGATATTGATGGCAGCCGGAGCTGGGTTAAGTTTATTCAGGCTGAATTTTTCAACCAGGTCAGGCAGGGTAAAGAATTCGGTCTGGTCGTCATAGCTCCAACCCATCAACGCAACCCAGTTGATGATCGCCTCGGGCAAAAAGCCCATATCCCGCAGGTCAGTAACATAGATCGAGAAGCCGTCTTTCAGCAAATCAGCGATATCGCGCTTGCTCATTTTACCCTTCCCGCTGGGTTTGAGAAAGATCGAGAGATGTACCCAAACTGGTTCTTCCCAGCCAAAAGCCCGGACTACATGGACATGCAGGGGGAAGGTCGACAGCCATTCCGAACCGCGCAGGACATGCGTGATCTTCATCAGGTGGTCATCCACCATGGCAGCCAGGTGGTAGAGCGCCCAACCATCCGATTTAAGCAGGACAAAGTCGTCTAGATTGTTATTTTCAACTGTAATGTCACCACGCAGGGCATCATGGACAGTGATGGAACCTTCTTTAGGCGTTCTAAAACGGATGACGTAACGCTCGCCGCGAGCGACCCGCTGCGTGGCCTCATCCGGGTTAAGGTTACGGCAGGTGCCATCGTAGTGGGTTGGCATTTTGCGCTTTTGCAGTTCCTGGCGGATGCGCGCCAGCCGGTCTGGTGTACAAAAACAATAATAAGCATGCCCGCTCTCGACCAGTTGTCTGGCATATTGCTGGTAGATGTCTTTGCGCTGCGACTGGTGGTAAGGGCCGTAGGAGCCGCCCATTTCGGGCCCCTCATCCCATTGCAGGCCGAGCCAGCGCAGGCTTGCCAGCAATTCGGCCTCCGCCCCAGGTGTGGAACGTTTTTGATCGGTATCCTCAATCCGAAGAATAAACTGCCCACCTGTCTGGCGGGCGAGCAGGAAGTCGTAGAGTGCGGTGCGCGCGCTACCAATGTGGGTACGTCCGGTTGGTGATGGAGCAAAACGGACGCGCGTAGGTTTCAAGGTATGATTCATGATGCTCTCTAGAATTCCAGCGCCTTATGCCAAACGGCGACGCTCTCCACCAGTCCAATCCCCAGCAGGTTCGAAAGCAGCGAACTGCCGCCGTAGCTGATAAATGGCAGTGTCAACCCGGTGACAGGCATAAGGTTAAGATTCATGCCCATATTAACGATGCCCTGGAAAGCCAATAGGGTGGCAACACCGTAAGCGATCAATGCTCCGAATGTATCGCGGGAAATTTGGGCGATCCGGATGCAGCGTATAATGATAAATAATTGTAAAGCAATGACCAGCGCAACGCCCACAAAACCAAATTCCTCTGATATCGCCGCAAAGATAAAATCCGAGTGGCGTACTTTGAGGAAGCGCAATTGAACTTGTGAACCTTGCCCGTAGCCTTTACCGAGAATACCGCCAGAACCAATGCTGATCAAGGCTTGATTGACATTGTAAGTGGCGCCATAACTGGCTTCAGGGTCAGGGAATAGAAATGTCAGGATACGATCTACTTGGTAGGGCTGGATGATACCCGTTTTGGTGGCAATGTCGTAAACATGAACATTGAGTAGAATGATGGCTAAGATGGAAATAAGGATAGTAGCCACACCCAGGACATAAAGCAGGTGGCGGATCTGAAAGCCGCTGACCCACAGCATACTGAACCAGATCACATAGATCACAATCGAGGTGCTCAGGTTGGGTTGGAGCAGCACCCATATAACCACACCAGAGGTCAGTAGAAAACTGCGCAACACCCACCTCAGATCACCCAATTTGTCCTGACTACGCGAGAAGAATTCAGCCAGCACCAGGATCATAACGACTTTTGCCAGCTCAGAAGGTTGGATAAAGATAGCACCGACCTGGAACCAGCGTGCCGCCCCGAATACTGCTGCGCCCACGACATTAAGCACTGCCAGCAGTCCTACGATCGTCAGGTACATGGGACGGTTGACGGAAGACCAGAAATGATAATCAAATGAAGCAATGACTAAAGCGATCACAAAACCGGCGATACCAAAGATTATCTGGCGCTGAACTACATTGAGTTGCAATAACTCAATGTTACCAGCGATAGTGGAGCGGATCATGGTGATGCCAAAGACAGTCAGAAGTGCCACCACGCCCAGTAGCCAGAAATCGAAATTTCGCCAGAGGATTCGGGTCATATTAAGCCAGGTGCTCTAGGGACCAGGACCACGGGTGCTTAATGAGGGCGGCGCCGCGACCGTAGGGGAATGTCAGCGATCAAACGCTGCTCGTAACCATCCTTGGTCACTTCAATGCGGACAGATTGAGGTTCAATGTCAACATGGCGGGAAATGGCGGCGATGATATCGTCTTTGAGCGCGTCAAGAGTGGCGGGGCTCAGGTCATTCCGGTCGTGTATCAGCACAAATTGCAGGCGCTCCTTCGCCAAAGCCGCGCTTTTAGGTTCTTTACTGAGTAGGTGGTTGAGCCAGTTTGCCATGTCAAGCCCCTCCTGGACGTATAAAGCGAGACAATCGGTCGAAGAAACCATCAGGACTTTCCAAGCTCATGAAAGGCACCTCTTCCCCTTGTAAGCGCCTGGCGATATTGCGAAAGGCCTGTCCGGCCAGGTCTTTTTCCTCTAATGCCACCGGCACCCCCCGGTTGGTACTGATGATGACGTTATTGTCCTCGGGGATAATGCCAATTAGGTCAATCGCCAGTAATTCGAGAATATCCTCTGTTGCCAGCATGTCGCCGTGTTTTACCATATCCGGCTTGATGCGGTTAATCACCAACTTGGCTGGGCCTTTCTCGGCGGCCTCAATCAAGCCGATAATACGGTCTGCATCACGCACAGAAGAAACCTCAGGGTTAATCATGACCAGGATGATATCTGCAGGTGCCAAGGCATTTTGAAAACCACGCTCGATACCGGCTGGCGAGTCGATTAATATCCAGTCACACATGGTGCGCAATTCATCGCACAAACGTACCATGTCATCAGATGTGACTGCGGTTTTATCCCGCGTCTGAGCGGCTGGGATAAGGTATAGTTCCGGCAGGCGTTTATCGCGGATCATGGCTTGGCGCAGGCGGCAACGGCCCTCGACCACGTCAACCAGGTCGTAAACAATGCGATTTTCCAATCCCATGACGACATCCAGGTTGCGCAGGCCGATATCGGAATCTACACACACGACTTTCAAGCCGTTTGCTGCCAGAGCAACCCCAAGATTGGCGGTTGCTGTGGTTTTCCCAACCCCGCCCTTGCCAGATGTAATTGTGACAACTTTACCAGTCATTTACTCTTCCTCATGATAGTTTTAGCCCTCCCACGGCTCGGCCAGCACCTGCCCATCCTGGATGCGCGCCATTTCGGGATGGGGTTTGCCCCGTCGCTGTGGTGGGATGGAAATCTGGTCAGCGATGCGCAACTGGGTGGGTGAAAGATCCAGAGCGCACACAATAGCATTTTCGTCTCCCTGAGCGCCGGCATGCACCATACCCTTTAAGCGACCCCAGACGACAACATCACCGCCGGCGATGATTTCCGCTCCTGGATTGACATCGCCAACCACCACCACATGTCCGGGGTGTTGCAGCTTGAAGCCAGAGCGCAGCGTGCGCTGAACATACACGGCATCCGCAGCAACCTCCATACCGCCCGGTAAGGCAGTTTCCGTAGCCTGGGCGAGGCGTTCAGCACGGGGATTATGTATGCGAGTCGCCAGGCCGAGCATCTGTGCAGTCTGCTCCGTTGTGGCTGAAATGCTGATCACTGCCCATAAGGTCAGGCCGCGCTCAGAGATTTCATCGCGCAAATCGCCCAATTCGGCCGCTTTCAACTCTTGATTGCCTACATCCAAGGCCAGGCGTGGTGTTTCCTTGCGGTTGCCTGAATGCAAGAACTCAGCCTGGTCATCCAGGTGTTTAAGCAAAGCCGTCTGGACTTCGGGCCATGTCCCCTCTTCCAGAGTGATGAGCAATCCTTCGCGGATTCCTTTTATCTGGATATCCATAACGCCCTCAAAATCTTCCCCTGATTATAGCATGAATGATTACCCCAAAATACAATATCTCACGGTGCACCCCCGGGAGTCACTCCTGAGGCGGTATCAATCGCTTTGAGTTCAAAGTAATATTGGATAATCCTGCGTACAATTGGTGCAGCAACTTTCGCGCCTTCGCCGCCGTTGTACATAAAACCCACCACGGCGATTTCCGGTTCTTCATAAGGAGCAAAGGCAAGCGTCCAGCCATGTGTTGGCCAGTTCCCTGGCTTACACAGGTTCTTGGCCTGGGCAATGTTATCACAGTACTCAGCTGTACCGGTTTTACCGGCCGCGGCGATGGTGACCTCGGCGAATTCATCTTCCAAGGTACCACGCAAAACCGCGCCGCGCATACCTTCCTGCACTTTCTTAATGACAAATGGATCGACATTCTTATACCGACCTGTCGGGCGGCATTTACCGCTCACGTTGGTGATCGGCTCAAATTCTTGAATAATATAGTCGCTGGTAATATCCCATATGACCTTAGGCTGAAAGGGACGGACGATGTTGCCCTCGCCATCCAAGACCTCGCGCACGATGGTGGGTTGCATTAAAACCCCATTATTGGCAATTGTGGAGATCGAGAGTAGCGCCTGCAAAGCTGTAATGAGCACATAACCTTGGCCAACACTGCCGATATAGGTGTCGCCGGTTGACCAGTTCTCACCTTGGGTAATCCGTTTCCAGGTGGGGTCTGGTACCAGGCCGCCGACCTCGCCAGGTAGTTCAATCCCGGAAGGCTGGCCGTATCCCAGGGCGCGGGCATAAGTCCCTAAACGACAAACCCCTAATCCCTCTTTGATTTCATCCCGGTAGCCGCCTCCCACCTTGTAAAAGAAGACATTGCTGGAATTGGCGATAGCATCCACAAAGGTTATCGTGCCGAATCCGCCGACCTCCGCGTTCCAGTCGCGAAATTCACGCGGTTTACCCGGGTCGTTGGGGAAAAATTTTTCGGTGAGGGTGATGATGCCGGGTGCATCAACGACCTGGTCAGCAGTGATGACACCTTCGTTTAAGCCACCGACCGCGGTGACTAACTTGAATATCGAACCCGCCGGACGTTCAGCCTGAATTGCCATGTTAAGTAGCGGCTCCCTGCCGTCCGCCTTCAACTGCTCCAGGTAATAGGCAGGGATAATGCGCGCCATGCGGTTGTTTTCATAACTGGGGTAAGATACCATTGCAAGGATTTCGCCTGTTTTGGGGTTGATGGCAATGGCGATGGCGCTGGTTGCGCGGATGCCGGTGGGTGAAATCCGATTTAGCGCGTTTAATTGCTGGATGACGATGGTCTCAGCGGCCTTTTGCAGGCGGGTATCAAGTGTCAGGCGTAAATTGTAACCCGGCGCTGGCGCCTCGGGCGGCTGTATATCACGCAAGACCTGCCCGGCTACATCCACCTCCACTGCTCGCCGGCCATTGCGACCTCCCAGGATATCCTGGAGAAAGAGCTCCACCCCTGCATATCCTACCTTATCACGAGCAGGCACCACCCTTTGGGCGCGGTATTCCTGCTCAAATTCGGCTGGCACTGGCCCAAGGTAACCGACGATGTCTGCCGTCAGAGAACCAGTGGGGTAGTCACGCACCGGTTCAACTTCGATGTCTACCCCTGGCAGATCAATCGCTTTTTCCTGGATGACCATGGCAATTTTTTGATCTATGTTGCATATAACCTTCACCGGCTGGTAAGGCGCTGAGGTGATCCCGTAATTTGCAATTTGAGCGATGCCGTGTTCCGAGGTGCAGGGTACATATGGCGTCTGAGGGGTGATCTTGTTTAAGTTGACCGGTACATTGATTAACTCAGAAAGTTTCCGGTACACCTCCTGGATAGCTCCCTCGTCATCCGGCAATTTCCAGGGATAGATCACTACGTTATATGAGGCAATGTTGCGCGCCAGCACAATCCCGTTACGATCGGTAATGATGCCTCTCAATGCCGGCAGGTTGATTTCGGTAGTGCGGTTCTCTTCTGCCCGGGCAAGCCAGAGATTTCCTTCTAGTATCTGCAACCTGACCAGGCGGAGCATGTATATAAGAAAGATCAGCCCAATAATGCCAACAAACACCAGGATGCGCCAGAGCGCCAGGGTATTTTCAAGGACAGGAGTACCGTCATTTGTATTGGAGTGATTTGTGCTCATACAGTAATCGTTTCTTCTGGGTAAAGCTGTTCTGCTAGGCTTCCTGTGAGAGAAAATAAAGGGATGGCCAGCAGCATATTAAGTAATACACTGGGCAGGATGACCAGGTTGAAAGAAGCCGCTAGTGGTAGTGGGTGACCAAGCATGACCAGAACGATCCAGTCAAGCCCC
>Ga0315295_10003788_pt1 | contig 12847 bp, 21 predicted proteins | sample YL17G14_0_MG_FD_204453 | JGI IMG/M metagenome (GOLD analysis project Ga0315295, IMG submission 204453) | Sediment microbial communities from Yellowstone Lake, YNP, Wyoming, USA - YL17G14_0 | ecosystem: Environmental > Aquatic > Freshwater > Lake > Sediment | place: USA: Wyoming | collected... | reverse complement strand
TGCCGTCGTCAATAGAGAAGCTGTACGCACCCGTAGCCACTTTCAGGTCCTGGATGTTTCCGACGATTGTCACGGTCCTTCCGTCATACTTTGAGCTCTGCGCAACGATATCAGATATCTTCGCAACGCCAGGCACTCCTGCGCTCTTGGCAAGGCTCTTTGCCTCATCGGCGCGCCGCAGGGCTATGTCATAGCTCTCCTTGCTGAAGGCATCCTTTGCTGACGCGAGCTTGTCGTCCGCGCTCTTCGTGTCCGCCTCCAGGTTCTTCGCGATACTAATCTCCATCTCGGCGCTGGCTATTGCCACCGACACCTTTTCCGCTTCAGCGATGCTTGTCTGCACGTCCTGGAGCATTGCTTGCGCGGCCTCCAGGTCACCGGAATCTGCTGAGCTCTCCGCCGAGATGATGCTGGTCTTTATTCCGCCCACATCCACTCCCTGTTTCGAGAGCGCATCGACCTTTGAGCTGACATCGCTCAGCGCGCTGATTATGTCTTCCTTGGTCATGGAGGTGTCGACTTCCAGCAGGTCCAGTTCGCGGGTTACTGAATTGTCATATGTCCTGCCTACCATCAGCCCGGCCCTGAAATCGACTATCTGTGCGGGGTCGACAAGGGTGAACCAGTCGGTTGTTTCAGAACCGTATATCACCCTTCCCGTGCCTTCCACCGAGTTGAATTCGAACGTTATGTCATTGCTGTAGGTGCTCAGGTCCAGACCGACATCAGGACTTGAAGGAGTCATGAGTTTGTTCGAAGCGTGCCACATGGTTCCCCTATCATCCCAAATGAACCCCCTGAAACCACTAGAATCAGTGGTGGAAAAATCGCTGCCAGTGACGGAATAACCAACATATATAGGATGGCCCGTGCCGTAAGAGCTGCTCTTGGAGGATGTCGACACGCTGACATAGCTGCTCTTTAGGATCGAGCTGTCCGTTGTCTTGACCTCGGCCAAGGCATCTTTGGTGCCGTCTGCCCCGTATGACTTGTGTATGCTCATCTTCATCATCCCGTCGGATTCTGCGACGGACGCGACACCCGCCCTGTTGTTCTGCTTCAGGACGATCCATGCAGGCGATATGGTATTGTCGTTAAAATCATCAAAAACGCTCCCCTGAACGGCCAACGCCGCACCAGCGAAAGAAAAACAGACAACAGCCACGGTTACGAATATGAGCAGCTTCTTGGATGCGTGCATAATAAATTTCATCTTTTTCGGCATATAAACATTATACATTATGGTGGGCCCGTCGCGATTCGAACGCGAGCCGCCAGCACCCCAATCCAGCGATGTCAACCATGCGGCTGATCATCGTAGCTGGAATCATACCAAGCTAGACTACGGGCCCCACGCAAAGAGATGGTAGAGAGAGGAATAAAAGCTTTATTGGGCTTCATGCATGGCTCGCTGACTAAGGGGTTATCACACAGAATATCTCAATATTGAACTTCTTCTGGAGCGCCTTTACTATCGGTGCAATGTCCCTGGGGTCGTTATCTTCCTTTGCGCCCTGATACAGGTACCAATGATTGTCTAATATTGCAGATGTTTCCTTGTCGTTGTCCGGGCTGCCAACTATCCAGAGCTTGCCGATATTTCTTAAAATCATCTTTCCTTCGTGCGGGGGCGGAGCGGGCTTAACTTTAAGCAGCACGATGACGTTCGGATGCTTCGTCATGCTTACTTGCGCGCCAGTCTTTCTATCAATATCCCTAGTGATGTATTCTCCCGTCTTGTATCCCATGCCTTCTATAAATTTGCATATCTCAGCTGCTTTATTTTTCACTTCCTCGGTGTCGTATTTCGTATCGACCTTGTCACTGGATGAGTCCCTGAGTGGGATAGGAACTGACTCCTTTTCAGAATTTTTCTTCTTTGAGCTGAATATGCCGAATATGCCCATACTGCCAATATATCAAATTATCAATATAAATCAAATTGCTTGATATAGTCTCTATAGAATGTTCACACTTTGAACTTCGCGATGTCCTTCTGGAGGTCGACGTGCGTCAGCATGAGCGACCTGCAGCAGTACTTCTTTATCCCGAGGTCGTCCAGAACCTTCTGCGGGTCCTCGCCAGCTTCCACGCGGGCCTTGAACTTCTCCCATAAATGCGCCACGGGGCGCCCGCACGAGATGCAACGGATGGGGATTATCATGATTTTACCTCTTACTTCTCTGCTTGTGGCGTCTCGGGCCCTGCTTGCTCCTCGAGGGCTTGTGCGGCTCGTTCCTCCTGACGTCCGCGACCAATAATGCCCTGTCGTAGCTAATAAACTTTCCCTTGAGCTTCTTGTCGAACCCGACGAACGACTTCGCGATGGCCTGCCTTATCGCGTCGGCCTGGCCCATCTCCCCGCCGCTCCTCACGACTATGTCCATGTCTATCTGGCCGGCAAGCTCCCCTGCCAGTGCCAGCGGCTCTGAAATCATCATCCTCTCCATCTCCGTGCCGAACATCTCCATCGGCCTTCCGTTGATGGTTATCCTGCCGGTCCCCCTTCTTGCGTTCGCCCTTGCAATGGCGCTCTTCCTCTTTCCGACTACGGAGATCGTTTTTTCCTTCTTCTTGACGGTTTTTTCGTCGCTCATCCGATCATCCCTTCCCTTGCGCCCAGCGACTTCGCGAGCTGCGCGAGCGTCGTGGACTTGCACCTGAGCTCGGACACCTGCTTTCCGAACCTCTGCGCCTTGCCCGTGAACTGGACGGGGCATGCCTTGTAGACGCGCAGCCTTTCCAGCGCATCGCGGCCCCTCATCTTCTTCCTCGGGAGCATGCCGCGGATGGCGCGCTTGAGCATCATGTCAGGATACCTCGGATAGAACGGCCCCTTTATCCTGTCGCCGCGGTCCCTCCTGTGCTGGAACTTATCTTTTATAAAATCAGGGTTGCCGCTGATGACGGCCCTTGCAGCGTTCACGACGACTATTTCTTCGCCGGCCAGGAGCTTCTTCGCCACGCTCGCGGACAGCCTGCCGAGGACCGCTCCTGAAGCATCGATTATCATTACCATATCATCCACCCAGTATCCGCACGCCGCGCCCCTTGGGGTCCTTCTTGACGAGCTCCTGGATCGTCAGCGCTTTTCCGCCGAGCTTCTTTATCTTGTCCGCAGCCTCCTTGCTGAACGAGAACGCGGCGACCGTCACCGGCTTGTCGAGTATTCCGCCGGCGAGAACCTTTCCGGGAACGAGTATGGTCTCCTTGGCGTATCCGCCGAGCTTGCCGATGTTGACCTCGGCCCCGATTCGTGCGGGCTTCTCGAGCGCGTCCGCCACGGCGAGGAGGAAGTCGCTGACCTCCGCACGTCCTTGTTCCCGCAGTTCGGCTATGAGCTTGATCTTCTCTGGATTCGTCGGTCCTGTTGGTGCTGGCATCTAAATCACTAACATAATGGGCAAGTTAACGTTTAAAAAGCTTTGTTCTTCAGTCGTGTTTTCTTACTCAATTTTCTTTTATAAATAAAAATGGTGCGGGGGGAGTGATTCGAACACTCGGACCCACTAAGGGACGGGATTTCTCATCGCTTTCGCTCAAAACTTAAGCGCACTTAAGTCCCGCGCGTTTTCCAGGCTTCGCTTTAGGGTACTTACATACCCCCGCGTACTCCCCGCATCAAATAATTTAACTCGTTCTCAAACTTGGCCTTTGGCCACTTAGTATAATTTACTAACTTACCATCTTTTATATTCTTCCAAAACGCCTTGTAAACGCCTAAAACACAATTCTTATCATAACCTTTGAATTTCGAACCTTTTTGGACCCTGACACTGGGTATGAATCCTCCGATGTCAACGAAGTTATGTATACTCTCCGAATCGACTACCTGAAGACCATGTATTTTACTATAGGTATATTTATTTCGCCTCATCTTCATTGCAATTCCATTGTTATTAAAAATACGAGCCCATTGTTCACATAGGTTCGGATTTGCACATGCAAACGCCAGATTACCACGCAACGAACCCTTATCATTTCTTGATATTGAGATGCTGCCTTCAGCGCTCATGGCGAGCCTTAATGCATACTTCTGGATTTTTTTACTTTCATCTTTTAGGAAATCCAATCTTATAATATCTGATTTTTTATTCAAATCTACACAGTATCTCAATAAATCATGATATATTTTTATATATTCCAATCGTTGATACATGGTCTGATCTTTTTCTCTATATGATGGTATTATATCATAAGCTTTTTTCATCATCTTAATGAATATTTCATGCAAAACATTATCGTTGCCGCAATATGCGAACTTCGGGTATTTGGATTGTTGCAGACAATATGACCCGTCGGTTATTAGCATTACTATTAGCAATTTTTTACATTCTTCCTTGGTCAATCCATCTATCATGATTATATAATAGGTATACTGATTTATAATAATTTGTATACCTCTGCACTATGGTGGAAGATGGGTGAACGAAACTTATAAATTCTTATGCCTGCCATCTAAGCGCATGAAGGTGCTGATACGCGACGGCGGAAAAAAGGGCTACCTTGTGGCAGACGAGAAGTTCCTGGGCGATCTCAGCGGGGAGAGGGTGGCGACCGTCCCGGACGACATCCCAAGCGGGAGGTACGACCACGATGAGATACACGATATACTCAGCAAGTACGAAGACGGGCTGTTGTCGAACATCAAACTCATATCAGATGCGCAAGCCAATGTCGAAAAGCACAGCAGGGAAGATGCGCACTAAAGCTTCTCAGCTTCCTTTGCGAAGTCCTTGGCCTTCTTCTTCAGGATCTCGATGGCTTGTAGCACGATCTCATCCGAGCTCAGGCTCGAGATCGAGTCGACGTGGAAGATGAACTTGGTGCTGTCGCCCGTTATCTTCAGCGAGCCGTCGGGCTTGCACACGTTCATGCACTCGCCGCACAGGTCGCAGTCGACCGTGACGTTAACCTTGCCGTCGAATGACAGCGCGCGCTTCGGGCACGCCTTGACGCATTCCTCGGGGTTCTTGACCCCGTCGGCCTTTGCCTGCGGGAAGTATCGGTAGTGCGTCCGCGACGCCTGGAACTTCGCATGCGTTCTTCCGAGTCCGAGGACCGCGACGGCCTCGACCTTCAGCTTCTGCCCGTCCTCGAGCTCCACGATCGGAGTGTCGGGATACAGCGGCTCGGCCAGCTTCGCATCAGCCGACTTCATGTCCTTGGCATAGACCATGCACGGGCCCTTCTTGTCGATGACGAACACTATCTGGCAGTTCGAGCACCCCTTGCCCTCGCAGGAGCATTCGCCCGGCATCTTGAACGCCTTGGTATCGAACTTCAGCGGAAGCGTGCCCAGCCTGTGCGATATGACCTCGTCGTAAAGCACGGAATCGTTCGAAATGAAGGAGACCTCCTCCACTGCAAGGATCGGTATGTCGCTCATCGCGATTCGCCTCAGCGCATTGGCGAACTGCGGCGTAAGGTCTTCGACCACGAACTTCACTTCGGTGTCCGTTCGAGCGATTATCTGCATCTTCATAATTAACATTCCTCCGAGCCTGTTCTTAAACTCTGCGCCCGCGCCTTCCGCCCTTGCGGCGGCACGTGTCGTGCGGCACCGGCGTGACGTCCTCTATGCGCCCGATGCGCATCCCCGCCCTTGCGAGCGCTCGTATGGCCGGCTGCGCCCCTGCTCCCGGGTTCCTCGATTTGATCCCGCCCGGAGCGCGTATCTTGATGTGGACGCCGGTTATTCCCTTTGCCATCGCCTGTTCGGCCGCCCTCGTGGACGCTATCATGGCCGGGAACGGGTTGCCGCCCTCTCGGGCCTTGTCGGTCATCATGCCCGCGGTCACGCGCGAGATGGTCTCCGAACCTGTGACGTCAGTAATATGGATTATGGTGTTGTTCGCCGAGCTGAAGATGTTGGCTACCCCCCACCTCTTTATCAGGTTTACTTCAGGCTTTTTCAACGTTTACGACCTCCGGTTTCGTCTCGGTCTTTGCCGCGTTCTGCTTCTCCCACAGCATCTTGCTCTTCGGATGGAGCGCCACCGTGGGCTCCTGGTCCGTCGTGAGCAGCAATGACGGCCACCTCACGCGCCTGCCCTCGACGGTCACGTGGCCGTGGACTATGAACTGGCGCGCCTGCTTCGGCGTCTTTGCGATGCCCTTCTTGAAAATTATGGTCTCTATCCTCCTGTCGAGCAGGTTCTCGACGGACAGTGCCAGCACGTCATCGAGGTTCGCGGCCTTGTCGATGAACCCGAGCTTGCAGAGCTTGTCTATAAGCACCTTCTTTCCTTCCATGTCCTTGCTCGCCTCGAGTATCCTCGCGCGCCTCCTGAACCCCCTGAGTATTTCCTCCGCGCGCCAGAGCTCCTTCTTCCTGCGTATCCCGTACGTCTTGCAGACCTCCTTCTCGTACTCTAGTCGTTCCTTGTCCCATGGCCTCCTTGGCCGCTCGTACTTTGCTTTCTGCCTCTTCATTCATCATCACTTCTTCTCAGGCTTTTTCGCCGCTGCCGGTGCCGCCGCCTTCGCGGCCGGCGCTCCCGCCTTCGGCGCGGCCGCTGGCGCTGCCCCTGGCTTCGGTGCCGGTGCTCCGGGCTTCGGCGCTGCCGCAGGCGCTGCCTTCTGCAGGACGGACTTCTTGACGACTCCCGCGGTCGTTCCGGTCCTGAAGCTCGACCGTGTCCTCTGTCCGCGGACCGGAAGTCCCAGTTCGTGCCTTATTCCCTTGTAGCAGCGTATCTTCTTCATCATGTCTATGTCCATCTTCCTCGTGAAAACGAGATTGGAACTGTGAATGTGAATGTTCTCGCCCGTGGCAGGGTCCTTCCTCCTGTTGACCATGTGGGCGGGTATTCCGAACTTGACGGGGTCGTTTATGACGTCCTCGAGCTTTGCTATCTGGTCCTCTGGTAGCGCGCCGATGACCGCGTTCGGGGCCACGCCTGCCGCGCTAGGTATCGCGTTCGCGAGCGTCTGACCGACGCCCTTGATCCTTAAAAGTGCGCCCTTGACCTTCTTCATGCCGTCGACGTCGGTATCGGCCAGTCGCACGATCCCCCTTACGCCCTCTGTGATCTTTCTTATGGCGATCTTTTTTTCAGGCGCCTTGTCGGCTTTGTGCTGACTAGAATGAGCTTTCTCCTTGCTGTCTTCTCTTGTTTCTTTTGACAATATAACACTTCCTGTTTTGTGCCCTGTGAGGCAACCGCGCTGTCCGACAGCCTCTGGCTGTCATTTGGCGTGGGAAAACGTATTGTGTATATCAGGACTAAGGTTTATAAAGCTTTCAGAAGTTTACTCCAGGCTCTGGAAGCCCGGCGGCCTGCGCCTGACTGAGCTGCTCGGAAGGTCATCGTTCCTGACTATCGCGTACTGCGTCCTGTCGAACTGCTTGTACGGAAGGCCGTACTTGTTGCCTATGTAGTGGAGCATGAACTCCTCGCACTTCTGGTAGTTCAACGACTCCTCTGTCTTGTATGCGCTGAAGAGATATTCGACAGGCACGTGTATGGCGTCGGCGATGCACTTTATCCTGGCCTTGGTGGGCTCGTAATCCCACTTTATTGCCTCGACCCTGAGGAGCTTCGATGCGTTGTCGAAGTTCTCGTTCAGCTTGTCTATGAAATCCGGGAACGTCTTATAGTCGGGGTTGTATATGCACGGCAGCACCTGTATGTCGTTGTCGACCAGCATGCCGAGCGCCTCCAGCTGGTCCTCCACTGACACGTCCGCCTGCGTGTTGTGGATTATGTTCTCCCTCGTCGTTCCTTTGAAGGCGACGTACGAACAGACGCCCAACCCGCCGAGGCTGCTCAGGATGTCCTTGTCGTACTTCTTCTCCTTGACCATGCCCTTGATGAATTTCGCTGTCGACAGGTTCGTGTCGAACTGGACGTACAGCTCTTCGATGCCCTCCGTCTCTATGGTCTCTGCGAGCTCGCGCACGAAGTCCAGCGCGGTCGTCGGGCAGCCGCCGCTCACCCTTATCCTGTGCAGCTCGAGCCCGCCCCTTATCGAGGGGTCCTCCCTGAGCTCCTTGACGGTCTGGAGCATGTTCTCGACGCCGAGCCAGATGCCCCAATTAGGAGTCGTCGGCGTGTTGCTGTTCGCGTCGACGTAGCAGTAGGTGCACCCGCCGCTCGACGTCCAGTCGTGCATGGTGCAGCCCATTATCTGCGGTATGAGAGCGAGATCAAAATGCCGTATGTCCTTCAGCGGGCGGTTCGCCTTCCTCAGGGAGAACATCGGCATGTCGAAGTTGTACTTCGTTGCGAAAGCGTTGAATATCTTCCTTATGTCGTTGAAATCGAACGGCTCCGAGTACTCGTTCCTCACGTGCTCGGGCAGGGTCTCGTCCCTTGACTTCTTCACGCGCTCGTTCGGGTCGAACTCCTTCGTGTCGATCTTGAACCTGTAGGGGTTCGTGGTTGTTATCGTGTCCAGGGGCATGTCCGTTCGCCTGAGAATGTCCTTCTTCTGCTCCGTGACGGCGTAATTGACGCAGCGTATCTCGGTCTTGCCGTGCCTCTTCCTTACGCACGCCTTGCGCATGCCTTGGGCCTTCTTCGTCGGGTCGACGAGCGTTTTTGCCCTGTGCGCGTCAGCAAGCTCCAGCATGTCCTTGTAATAGTCGGATATCTCCGGATGGAAGACTATTGACATGGAAGATATAGCTACAGAAAAGGATTTAAGCGGATAGGCAATTGCCGTAGGGGCAATCGGTGGGTTTAAATCCGCTTCCATCGAAGTCTTAGCCATGAGCGCAAATGGGAACGGAATAAATTATCCGACAAAGGACGATGTCGACGAGTTCGCCAGGAGCGGCAGCAGCACGTTCATAGTCACGCCGCAGCTCCTGAAGGCCGCATTGACGGTGTCCCTTGGCAGGAAGGGGGTGGAAGAGAAGGAGCTGAACGGCCTCACAGATTACATCACCTCGATGTTCGGTTACGGGACCGACCTGATTGACAACGTCCTCGGGGCGGCCGACCGCGACGTGTTCTACATGCTCGAGGAAGAGGGAATACTAAGGACCGAGCGGGACGAGATAGGCCTCCTCAGGGGCAAGACCTGGAGGATCCACTACTGGCTGTACAACAAGCAGGGCATAACGGCCCTCCTGAACGAGTTCATCAGCCCCAAGAAGAAGGAGGAGGACCTTGCGCAGTTCTACTCAAGCGATGTGCCCGAAGAGGCATGGATGCGCGGATAGCGTCACATTTCTACCAGGACTATGCTCACGATTCCGAGCACTATCCCCATCTTGTTCGCCAGCGTGAGGTCTTCCTTGAAGATCAGCACCCCTGCCAGCGTTATCAGCACGAGATTGAGCACGGTGAAAACTACTATCGCCTTGGACAGGAACTCGTACTTCAGCGATATCGCCCAGAAGAACGTCCCGATGAAGTACACGGCCATGCCGACGATGAAGAGCGCGCTCCTGCTCTCGACCGCCCATTTCTTGAAGAATATGTCGCCCGCGACCTCGAGCAGCACCGCCAGGAATATCAGGCCGAAAAACGTTAGCTTCAGCATGCTGGCGTCCATTGTATCACTTTGAGTATGATGGCGCCGGCTGCAGGATTTGAACCTGCGCGCCCCGAAGGGCACCAGATATCATGAATATGGGACTCTACATTTCCGCCACGGTTCAGAGTCAAGCCATTAAGTCATCTAACCTTCCGGTTCTCAAGTCTGGCGCATTGAACCTAGCTTTGCTAAGCCGGCTTGAATAGAAGTAAGAGAGGAGATTATTTAAAACTTCACTGCGTGCTCCAAAATCATGTCCGGGATGTCCCCGTCGAGGACGGCGTAACGGAGCCTGCACTTGTGGCACGTGAGCGATTTGCCCTCGAGTTTTAGTTCGCCCTTGCATTTTGTGCACGCGAGCACGTCGAGCAGCTCCTTTTTGATTGCCATAAATAACATTCTCCCCCGCGGTTTAAATTACCATGTCTTCGGGTAAGTGCCGCGGTCCATGAGGACACGGTCCGTTTTGACCGCCAGTCCGCGCGGGCTGTCCGCCATGCCCTTGCTGTCCATGAGCGCGTTGCCGAAGGCCACGAACTGGCCCTTCATCGTGAGGAGTGCGACGCAGTCGCCCCTTTCGATGCCGCTCTCGAGACGCACGATCCCCTGGAGCGCGAGCGGCGCGCCGTTGCAGACGGCGTCAACGGCCGAGTCCTTGATTATGATCTTTTGCATGCCCTCGGCGACGATTTCCATCGGGAGTATCACGTCCTGCTCCCGGTGCTCCTCCACGGCGTCCAGTAGCTGCTGCATGGTCACGAGCTTCGATTCGTCGAACGCGCCGGAACGCGTTCTCCGCAGCTCCTGCAGGTGCGAACCGCACCCGATCTTCTTGCCCAGGTCGTCGGCGATGCGACGGATGTACGTACCGGCCTCGCATCCGACGCGGACGAGCACGTCGCGGCCGCTTATGTCGAGCACGTCGAGATAGTAGACGCTCCGCGTCCTGACGCGGCGGGCCACGGCCGACCGCTTGGGCGGAAGCTGCTCGTTCTCGCCGACGAATTCGGCAAGCGCGCGCCTGATGTCTGCCGGCGGCATGTCCTTGTGCACGTGTATGAGCGCGACATACTCCTTCCTGCACGAGAGCAGCACGGGCATGAGCTTCGTCGCGTTTTCGAGCGCTATGAGCATGACACCGGTCACGCGGGGATCGAGCGTCCCCCCGTGAGACGCCTTGCCGACGCCCAGTATCTGCTTTATCCACGCGTCGACCTGATGGGACGTCGGTCCGCTGGGCTTGTCAAGAATTATCACTCCGTTCTTCTTCAGCTCGGCCAGGGGCCGCGCGCCCGGGTAGACGCCGAAATCAGAAATTGATGTCTCGTTCGACCTTATTATCCAGCTCATTCATCTCCCTTCTTCGCTTTTCGCCTGGCGGGCAATTCAATCCCAAGCTTCTCGACCAGTCCGGAAGCCTTCCAGGCACCTTCAACGGCCGCATCGTCCCACGAGCCCGACTTCAGAACGTGTTCCGTCGGCTCAAGGTGCAGCACGTTGCACTTGCGTCTCTTAACTCTTGTGACCGCCTTTGGGCCAGTGACAAGCACGAAGTCGTCGCCCTGCGGCTCCACGACCACGCAGTACTTGCCAGCTTCCCTGCCGGCGACCTTAAGGCATATTCTCCCTGTTTCAAGATTCATACTGTTTCTCCTCTTCTTCCCGTTTCTGGCGTTGTAAGCGGTATATCGCGCCTATCTCCAAATATGATGTGCATGTCCTTGTGCAGCTCATATTATCGCCTTTCCTATATCATGGGCGATTCCCAGCAACGCCAAATAAAACACCTTGCCTGAATGATAAAAATAACCCGGAAAATTCAGGTTTTCCCATGCCCCATTGGCTTTATCAATCTCATCAAATGCCTTGCATGCAAATTCATATCCCCTTTCATCTATTTTCGTCATCTTACCATCCTCTTTATCCTTGCGCGCATGCACCGCGAACACAGTTCCGGATACGGGCGCTCGGGCCTCCTGCCCGTCTTCGGGACGGACTTGAGCTCGTTGGCCCTCAGCCGTTTTCTCACCATCTTCGCCCCGCAGCATCCGCACTGCGCGAAGTTCGGCTTCCTGCGTATGAACGCGTACACGTTCTTCCCGCCCGGCAGCCTCTTCCTCTTCTTTGCCATCAATCTTAAGGCTTTCTGCATATCATTGCACCCCCATGAGCTTCCTGAACAGCTGCGTCATCGGTATCGACGCCAGGAAGTACCACATGAGCCATCCGAAATCGTTGCCGAAATAAGGCAGCGCGAACGGCAATACAGCTACGCGCACATAAGCATAAATCTTTGCCATCCAGGGCAGGACCACCAGCACTATGGCGAACGTCGGCAGCATGGCCCTCATGTTCATCTTCATCTGCTCGTTCGTGAGCTTCAGCGCGTCGCCCATGACCTTGTTCGCCTCCTCGGGGTTCGTCTTCTGGACCTCTTTCGCTTTCTTCTGGAGCTCCTGCTGCTGCACTTTAAGCTCCTTCATCCTCGCCTGGTTGACGAAGACCCTGTAGCAGAGCGTTATCGTGAACGTTATTATCGCCGCGAGTATGAGGTCCGAGACCACGGGAGGCAGCGCCATTACCGGCGCAAGCAGCGTTGAAAGGAAGTCGTAGTATGCCATTATTTCCTCACCATCTTCGATATCATTCCGATCGCCTCTTCGGGCGGCACGTCTATGGAGGGCGTCCTGAACTCCCTGAGCGCGCCCTTCTCCTTGTAGAAGCCTATGAGAGGCTTGGACAGCTCCTTATAGACTTGGAGCCGCTCCTTGATCACCTCCTCGTTCTCGTCGGCCCTTACGTACAGTTCGCCGCCGCACACGTCGCACACGCCTTCCTTCTTCGGCTTCAGGAACATCGTGTTGTATATCTTTCCGCAGCCGCGGCAGGTCCGCCTCGACGTCATCCTCGTTATGACCCATTCATCAGGTATTATTATGTTGACCGCGGCATTTATTTTGTCTACCTTGTCGAGCGCCTTGGCCTGCTCGATTGTCCTCGGGAAGCCGTCAAGTATGTAGCCCTTGGCGCAGTCTGGCCTGGATATGCGTTCCCTGACGACCTCCAGCACGATGCTGTCCGGAACTAGCTTGCCCGACTTCATTATCGCATCGACCTTCTTGCCTATGGCGGTTCCGTTCTTGACATGCTCCCTGAACAGGTCTCCTGTGGATATGTGCGGTATGCCGAGCTTGGCCCCGAGCCTCGATGCGTACGTGCCCTTGCCTGACCCCGGCGGCCCCATGAAAATTATCTTCATCTTAACTCCCTCCCATGAACTTCTGTATCGCAGGCGGCAGGTCGTCCCAGTGCTGCTGCACTATCTGTTCGTAGAACTGGTATATTATCATCACTGACA
>Ga0315295_10003787_pt1 | contig 12850 bp, 4 predicted proteins | sample YL17G14_0_MG_FD_204453 | JGI IMG/M metagenome (GOLD analysis project Ga0315295, IMG submission 204453) | Sediment microbial communities from Yellowstone Lake, YNP, Wyoming, USA - YL17G14_0 | ecosystem: Environmental > Aquatic > Freshwater > Lake > Sediment | place: USA: Wyoming | collected... | reverse complement strand
GTAGTAGCACATGACCCCCTGGGATGTGGGTCCATCATCGCAGGTCATCTGGTACGGGATATCGTTCACGAAAACGTTAGCAGTGTACGGCCGGTCGTTGTCCGGGTCCGTGTACCTTATCGAGAAGGAGACCGGTATGAACGGTGTGGTGACAAGCCGGTCCAGGCTCGCGGTATCGAGCGAGATGCCGCGGTTGAAGTTGACGGATAATTCCGTGAGCTCGGGCGTCACAGATAGGTCGGATGTGCCCAGGCTGGCCTCGAACCACAGATATCTTGATGGTTTGAAGGTAAAGGTCGTCTGGGCCTTGCTGACGCTGTACCAGGACGTGATATTGGTCCTTTCCGGCAGCTTCGATGTTGCGACCTTCATCGTGACGGCCGTGCCCCCAGGGATCACATCCTTCCAGGAGACCGTGAGCAGGTCGACGCCGTTCTCTATAAGGTCGATGGCAGGAGACAAGTACGACCCAGAGTTCTTGTACTGCTGGTATTCGATGGACACTCGACTTATGATGGGGCTCACAGTGGAGTTCTCCGTCGTTAGGAGCAGACGGTACCTAAGGTACCGCATGCCGATCTGCTCGCGGCAGACGGGGGTCCCAGGTACGGTATAATAGGTCCTTGAGGTGCAGTCGGGCCCAACATAGGCCCAGGAGATGTTGTCGGCATTGGCCGCTAGCTGGAACCTGATCGGCACCCCGCCCGCCAGCGGCGGCGCCTGGCCCTCCCAGCTGAGATTGAAGAGCTTGAGGTTGCCTCCGGTGTCGATGGTTCTCGAATCCATCATCCCCGAGGGCTTGAAGATGGAGTCAAGCGCCCATACATCCCTCGTTGTGGACTGTAACCAATCGCCCGTCCAGCCACCCATAAGGAGCATCCTGTTGTGGCGAGCATCCCATTGGAGGCGGTCGAATGCCTTCTGATACCCTGCGATGGAAGAGGCCTCTATCAATATTATAGTACTATTGGTCGGATAATATGCGAACATCCTCGTACAATAGGTAGGATCGCCTGATCCCATGCCTTCATAATCCGTCCCACCGATGATTATCATCCTATTGCCCAGAGGGTCCCATTCCGAACCGGCCGCCGCGATATATGGTAAGCGCCACAGTCCAGGTCCATATTTCGGATGCATCAGAACTAGGCTTTTATTATGTAGATAATAGTAATACATCGAACTCACATCATTATCCGCCCAGTATATGGAATTTGCATTCCCTCCATAGAATATCGCGAATCCGCCATCAGGGTTCCAAGCGCCGAACACGGCATTCAGGTTGTAGTTCAACATGTTGTCCAGGGACCATTTATCGGCGGCGACGTCGTATTGTATAAAATAGGTTATACCTGTCATCGGGTTTGCCGCCGTGAGCATCATTATCGTCCTGTTCTCCGGGACCCAGACCGGGCATTGTGTTATGATCGAGGTCGGCATAGGGCTCAGGGCGTTCCAGGTGAGATTTGCGAGCTGAAGGGAATAGACAGCAGTACCCTGGATTCCTCCGAAGAAGATCATCTGGTCACCGACCTCGTCATAGACCATACTGTGCCAGGACATCATGGTGGGCAAGGGCGAGACCGTTGACAGGTTCATCCATTGACCTGTGGTGACATTGAACCCCCAGAAGGAATTGGCCGTGTAGCCCCCCCACAATCCGCCGGTATAATAGACGATCTCCCTGCGGGCATCGTAAGCGGAGGTATATCCGGTCATGAAGTAGGGCTTCGTGCCCAGCTTGTCCCACAGCTTGGTCCGCGGGTTCCAGGACTGGATGACCTCCATCCCGTTCGTGACATTTTTGTCGAAAGATATCATTCTTGACCTTACCGGGTCCCATACCACCGATGGGGTCCAAGTAGTGGTGCGATTGGTGATGACTTTGAAGGTCCCCGTTGTAAGGTTGTAAGCCCATATCTTTTGCGTTCCTGCCGTGACTAGGTAATAGCTCTCGGCCCATGGATCAAATAACTCATAGCCTGTCTCATACATGGCCGGTCCGGTGCCGATCTTGACCCATGTATCATTACTTGGATAATAGACAGCGGTGTCGATCACGTCCTGACCGCTGGGGGTTCGTCCGCCATGGACGATGAACCTTTGGTGAAGGTGGTCCCAGAAACACAGCGAATATAACCTGGATTTTAGGCCGTCGGCCCTTCGTGAATAGGTATCGGTCCTGTAATCATAGAGGTAGGTACCTACCCCAGAAATAGAACCGTCCTTTGAATCGATACTCCCACCATATATCAACAACTGGCCGGCCTCATCGTTCCAGCAATAACCCGCACCCCACGAATCTTGATTGAATCCCGAGCGCTCTTTCCAAACGCCATTCGTTACATTGAAGGTCCAGAGCGTGGCATCCGCTGTAGAATAGGTGGCGCCTATGGCAATTATCTCCTTGGTGCGATTGTTCCAGAATAATTTTGGGTGTTGGTGGAACCCCGGGAGCATCGGCAATGGCCGCCATTGGCTGATCGTGGAATCGTAATACGCCGCGGTCCTCAGTTCGCTATTATACTGGTATGCCGAATCCAAAATCACCGGCCTGCCGTTATAGGGGTCCCAGATCATGGAATATCCGACCGTGATAGGCCCTGATATCTGCCGCCAGGTCGTATTCCTCTTCAAGATCAGAGAACTATTGACAGAATAAGGTATTATGCCGTCCGCGTTGGAGTAATCGACCACAGTACCGTTGCTCCAGCGGTCCTGGGACCACGAGACATTCGTAATGTTCAGGTGGACCCCGCCGGATTCGATCTGTGTCCCCTCGAGCTGGGCGGACCCTCCTGGGCCGGTCAGGAAGTCCGCATCCTTGGTCAATGTCCGAACGGTCCCTTCCGCAGCGACGTTCCTGCTCATCCCGCCTTCGTGCCCCGGGAACATCCCCGAGGGAAAAGGCCCCGCGAACAGCAGGATGATCAGGACCGATGCTATCTTGATGGCCCTTGATTTCATGGATCGTTCACCTCCGGCCTAGAACCTTCGATGACATCATTTGGATGAACAGGGCGGGGCACTTCCGACTGCGGGTCTGGGTTTGGAATTTGCGGCTGGTCCATTGATGGTACCGCTGGCGGGCCCGTGGAGGGCTGATGGTCAGGTCCACCGCCACCGGAGGACCCCGGTCCTCCCTTGCTCTTTTTCTTCCTCTTCCCATCCTTGCCCACCCGCGACGACCTGCGCTCTTTCAACTCGAGGAATAGGAACAGCGCGAGTGCTCCGACGAAAAATCCTACGGATATCCCCAGGACCATCATATAGGAGGAAAGGTCGACCCGATTGGTCTTGACCGGCGGTTCGGAGATCACTGTGGCGTCATAGAGGAAACCGACAGAGACCTCTTTTGAGGAGACCGGGCCGGCCCATCCCCTCGCGGTGATCACGTGATTGCCGTTGGAGATGTTCGCCGAGGGGATCACCCCCCGCCACAGATCGCCGCCCTTGCTCAGAGCACTCACCCATTTGCCATTGTCCAGTCTGAATTCCACCGACTGGAAGAGGACCACCTTGTCCCCGGGCGATGCGATGGAATAGCTGATGTCGACCGTGAGGTCGCCCCTCAGGAGGCTGTTATTAGTGGGGGATATTATCGAGACCATCGGTTGCGGGACCAGCACGTTCAGGTTGAAGTGCACCTTGGCCTGGAGGTCACCGTCGCTGGCAGTCACCTCCACCTCGTGATTGCCTGCCTCCCCTATGGTCGGAGCCCATATGAGACGCGATCCGGCCACCGCCATCCCGGTCGGGCCCCGGGTCAGGTTCAGAACCACGATGTCCCCGTCGGGGTCCGAGGCGTTCAGGGGTATGTCGACCGAATGGGGCACCATGACCCACTGGTCGGGGATCCTTTCGAGGGTCGGGACGTTGTTCATGCGAAGGTTCCAGGTGCCCTGGGCACATGTCCCGATGCGCCCTATATATATTGGAAGCACGGTCCAATAGTACCTCGCCCCCATCTTGACGGATGAGGCGTTGATCGTGAGGTTCGTCCCCTTCGTATTGTTGGCAATGAGGGCCTCCTCCCTGTGGCCGCCCACCATTGAGCTGTCAGTTGAGAAGAACACGGAATAGGATATCTGGGAAGGATTGGGATCATGCGAGGAATTGGTGAACTTATAGTTCCATGACAGTGTCAGCGGGGCGCTCCTGACCATAGTGCCGTTGGCGGGACCGACCAATGTGACATAGACCTCCGATGTGACCGTGCTCACATGCTTCTTCACCTCGCTGATCGGGCTTTCATTGTATGTGTTCCCAGCCCGGTCCTTGGCCCTCCATTTGGCGCTCATTTCAAGATTGTCCAAGAGGTCCACTGAGGCCCATGCGCGGACCGCCCCACCGGCGTCCGTGGTCCTCCCATCCGGTGCTGACCAGCTGGCCCAGGTACTTCCGCCGTCGAACGATACCGAGTATTGGACCGAGTCGAGAGCCACACCGCTGACATCATCCTTGGCCGCGATCGATATGTTAACGACGCTCTCGTCGATGGTCTTGACCGGTAGCTCCGGCTCCGGCGACTGGTCGAAGAAACGTACCTTGCCCGTGTCGAGGTACGAATATAGCGTGGTCGAGTACGCAAAAGGATTGCCTATCATATCACGGGCACGCCATTGGACCCTGTTGCCGGTGCCCTCCTTGAGCTCGACATCGGCATAGGCCGTCATGCAAGAGGACCATTCCACGACCTTCCTGGGAGCCTTCCAGTCGGACCATGAGAGGGCCCCATCCCCGGAGGTCCGCAACTGGATGGAATCGATGTCCACTCCAGAGCCTAGCAAATCATCCAGGTCGATGGTGGTCTCAATGTTTGGCGATAGGAACCAGGAGGCGTTCTTCGGCGTGGACCCGAGGAACCGGACAGGGTCCCCGTCGACATGCACGGCGAAGCTCTTGTTCGTGACGGTGAGCCCCTGGGGAAGGCCCGTCGCATCGAGGACATACTCCTCGCTGAGGTCCTCGGCCGCATCGGCCTTGGATCGTATCTTTATGGGTTCAGAAAGGGGAGCTGTGCTCGTCCAGGATTCCCCATCGTTGTCGTTCAGCACAAACTTGACGACGGTCCCTACTTCGAATAGGGGCGTCAGGGTGGTCCCCTTGTGCACGAGCCTGGGGCCGGTCCAATTAATGCCTTCGCCGGCAATGACCCATCCGCCCTTCACGAGCTTACCGTGGATGTCCCCTTGGGCCTCGAGATCTCCCTTGAGCTCGAGCGCCTTCGTCATCATATAGCCGACGGTGATGGCCTTGGTCCTGACCTTGCCGTCAGCGTTCGAAGCTTTCACGGACAGGCCATGGGCCGCCGTGTCCGGATAGCCCCATGCCGGAGTGAGGTTGAACCAGACCCTTAGCCTACCGGACGACATGTCGAGGTACGAGCTCGACGGGTCGATGGAAACGATCCCATTCTGTCCGGATATCTGGGAGAAGGTCCCGGCGTTGCGGTCCCATCTGAAGGTCAGGGCGGTGCCGGCCGGGTCTAGGGTCAGTTCCACCTGATTGACGTTCCCGGACCCTTTGGTATCATTGACCTCGACCATCACCGATGACATTATCCCCGGGTACAGGATGTGCAGGAGCCCGGATGGGGCCGCTCCGTCCGTTCTCACGAAACCCGCTGCGGTGATCGACATATCATGTTTCTGATCGAAGGAACCGGTCCAGACCGAGTTCTTTGCACCAAACAGATATATTGTGTCCGAGCTCTCGTTGTATGCGACCCGCTGATTGGCCCAGTCACTGGTGACCATGACGTCGTTCTCGAGACGCCAGGTGTTGGTGCTCAGATTAAAGGCCCAGAAGCCCGGATGATGGAAGTACGGGTTCGATGTGCTCGTTCTGCTCATACCACCGAAGACATAGATGGAATCGTCCTTTGACCTATAGAAGATGTTCGAGTAGGACTGGTTCTTGGGTGCTGTTCCAACACCGCTGTTCAGATTGGTCCAGGTGGCCGTCGTGATATTATATTTGTACATTATCTTCGAAAAGGTTATGTCGCTCTCCGCTCCGCCGAACATGTATATGCTGTTCGAGGACCTCATATAGACCATGGCGGGGTTGGCCTCGTTGTTAGGCACCCCCTGAGAGATATCGGACCAGGTGCTTGTTGAAATATTATACCGATAGAGATTGTGATAATAAGTGCTCCCGCCGTTGGTCCCTCCGAATAGGTATAGGGACCCGTTCGTGGGAACATAGGCCATCCCCATCCGGTATTTATTGTTCGGCGACGTGCCACTTGTGGTCGGGCCTACCCAGGTGTGGGTGGTAACATTGTATTTCATCAGGCTTACGTCGGCCCCGGAACCTCGGTAAACATAGACCTCCTTCGTTCCCGTGGCCATCTCCATGGGGTACTGGAAGCGATTTCCTCCCGCGGGGGTCGGGTTAAAGACGTGCCATGAATGGGTCGATATGTTCCATTCCCATGTCCTGGCATCATTATTACTGCTTCCTCCGAGCATAATCAATGTCCCATTGAATGGATTATAGACCATGTTGTCGCGGTCCCTCGCTCCAGGGTTACATTGACATCCGAGGTCCGTGAACCGGTCGGACGCTATATCATAATAGAAGTAGTTGGGCGTAGGTTCGCTCGATCCATAGAAGAAGAGCCCGTTACCGACGCTGTCGAAGACCATACGTCCATAGGTGGCATTTATGAGCGGGGTCGAGGAATTAAGCGTGGACCAGATGCCATTATCGACATTCCCGGTATTGATGTCGTAGCTGTATTTCGGATGGAACGAAAGGCTGTAGATCTTCCTTGAGACCGGATCGAAGGCGGCCTGGGAACCATTATAATATTTTTGTGCGTTGGCATTCACAATGGTCCAGTCACCGCTGTTCACGTCGTATTTCCACTGTTTCATCGACAGTAGGATGAGGTTCTGCGTGACCTCGTCGAAGAACAACATCGATGACCCACCATCGGAGGGGGTGGTCTGCGTCGTCAGGTCCGTCCATTCCCGAGAGCCGATATCGTATCTCCAGAAATCTTTGTTGCTGAGACCTCCGTAAACGTACAAGGTCCTATGAATGCTGTCCATTGCAAAACCTGCGAGCTTGCGTATGGGGGGGGCCGACCCGTCCGGGACATTCTGCCAGGACCTGTTGGAAATATTGTACTGCCAGAGGTCGTTCATCATCCAAGCTTGTTCGTTCTCGCCCCCGAACAGGTAAAGCGATTGCCCTTCGTGATCATAGACCATCGAGGCGCTCACGAGGCAACTGGGCCTGAATCCCGTTGACATGTCCGTCCATTGTTTTTTCTCGAGATTGTACTTCCATAGGTTGTCCTTGCACGGATTATTCATCCCCGCGCCCACCTTCCCGCCGAATATGTAGGCCTCCCGGTGCATGTGGTCGAAGGCCATGACGGCAAATGTCAGTTCGGATGGATGATTGTACTGTTCCCAATTCCCGCTCAGGTTCCCAGCGAACATCGGTTTCGGTCCGAGCCCTTCGATGCTCCCCAGATCCATCTCCATTATCTTCGGGGACCCGGTCGATGATTGTGGTCGAGAGGCCACGGCCGAAAGGTTCGGCATGGCCAGCGTTATGAGGACAGCGAGCATGCAAAACCGGCGGAGCGTAGCTCTGTCATGTCCGACAGGTCTGAGGTCGGTCATCGGTCACCACCTCCTTCGGTCTTACCTTCTTCCTTCCCTTTTGCACTGTCCTTTGGTGAGGTAGGGGCCTTGCTCTCCGCCGGGGTCAAGGGAACCTCTTTGGGGACCGTTCCAGATGGGGCCTGGTCTGCCTTTGGTTCCCGGACCGGCTCCTCCAGGTCGCCGATCACCTCTACCTGGTATTGGGGAAGTGGCTGTTCCACAACCGCCTGTTGGACCGGGGGCTCGTATTGTTGCTGGCCTTGATCGTAGGCCTGTTGTCCCTCATATCCACCTTGGTAGGCCCCGGCCTGGCCCTGGTCATACCCTTGCCCCTGGGTCTGGTCCCACTGATATTGCTCGCCAGCGGGATATGATGGTGGCGTCTGCGCCGCCTGGGCAACGCCTTGTCCATCCACCGAGGCCGGCTCGGGCTCCTTCTTCATCCTCCGCATCCTCAATCCGATGACGGCGCCCAGGGCCATCAGGACCCCACCGACGATGAACATGACCAATATGGCGGCCAGGAACTCGTTCCTTATCGCCTGGACATCGTCGCTCTTTGGCTTAGAGGCGCCCTTGACGGTGACCCACATCGTCACCATGACGGGCTCCTTGCCATCGCTGACCCTCACGATGATGTTCTGGTGGCCTTCCTGCCCCTTGGCAGGTCTCCATAGGATGGTCCCGTTATCGTCGATGAAGGAACCGTAGGGCGGGTCCACGAGGGAAAAGGTCAGAAGATCCCCGTCGGCATCCGTCGCTTTGACAGCGACCTTCATCTCGGTCCCCACCTTAATGGTCATGTTGCTCAATGGACCGACGGAAGGCGGCTGATTGAATGGATACGGGTCGATGGTCACCTCCAGGTCGAAGGCCTGGATGGCATCGAGCTGGCCGTCCGAGACCACGATGCGCACCTTTTGGATCCCGACCTGGTCGAATGTGGGAATGTACTTCAGGTTCCCATTCACGTCAATGGCCATGCCGAGCGGATGTTCCATCAATCGATACGAAAGGGGTTCCAGGTTCGGGTCGTTGGCGACGACATGGTAGGTGTATGGCATCCCCGCACCTACCTTGAGCACGGGCACGGACACGATCAGGGGCGGGCCATTCACGTTGACCGTGAATTCCTGCCTGAGAGAGACATTCCCGTCGGACACCACCAGGACGAAATCGAACGGCTCGCTCTGGGTCTTCATGGGCGTCCAGTACAGACGACCCGTGAGGGATTCCATAGTGGCACCCGGAGGCCCACTGACTATGGAATAGGTCAGGATGTCCCCCTTGTCCACATCCTTGACCGTCATATTGTATCTGTAGGCCATCCCGATGAGGGCGAACGAGGACGGCACGCTCGTGATGACCGGCGGGTCGTTCACATTGATGACAGTGATGTTGAGCCACCTCACATCCTTGAGACCGCTCGGGTCCTTGACGGTGACCTGCACTGCCCATGGGCCCACATCGTCATTGGTCGGGATACCCGTCAGGACCCCAGGGGTTGGCATCGCCAGCCATTTTGCGTCCGTCGTCAGTTCCCAAGTGAGGGCATCGTGTGTCGGGTCCGGGTCCACCGCCCGATAGGTCACATTATATTCCTTGTCCTCGAATGCCGTCAGGACATCCGTGGTTGTTATCACGGGCGGATCGTCCGTGTTAACGACCTGAAGTACGAAGCCCCGCTTGTCCGTCCCCATGTGGCCGTCGTTGACCGATATCTTTACCGAATAGTTGCCCACATCGGCGTTCCTGGGGATCCCGTATATGGTCTGGTTCTTGTCACCCCACGACAGCCATGTGGCGTTGCTAGAAAAGGTCCACGTGATATTGCCCTGCCCGTCGTCCGAGCTATTGTATGTCTCCGAGTACAGGCTATCCTCGAGGATGGAGGTGACATCGGCCGGGAGTATCTTGGGGGCCACGTTCTTGACCAGGACCTTGAACACCCGCCACTCGCAAATGCCTGTCGTGTCCCCGCAGGCCCGCAACATCACCGAATAGGTGCCGACATTGGAGTTCGTCGGCATGCCAGAGAGGGTCCCGTTCTTGGTGCCCAGCTTGAGCCATGATGCGTTCGAACTGAGGGCCCAGGTCCAGCCGGTTTCCCCGCCATAGACATTGTATTGGACATGATAGCCCGAGTCCTCCGAGATCACGGTCGTGTCCGTGGCGGGCGATATTTCCGCACCGACCCGCACGTCCGCCGTGGCCCCTGGGTTCTGGTCGGACGCTACGGTGATCCTGCAGTAGCCCAAGGCCCTCATCCAATGTCTGTTCTCATTGGTCACGTTCTGGGGCTTCATGATCCCGGTGAAGATCCCTGTGGCCGGTCCCGTCTCGATGAGACGGATTGGGATGTTGTCATCCGTTTTGTTATTGTACACGAGGACCTGGGTCACATCGACCGTCGAGGAATTGCTGTCCGTGCCGGTCGCTTTGATATATAGCATGGTATCTTTCGAGACATAGTCGGCGGCCTTCGTCATCGCCGGGTCCGTGAAGATGTAGATGCTCTGTATGGCAGAGGGTATATGGTTCCGTGCCGGCCAAATGACGGCCGCACCAGAGTGGGTCGAGACCCAGGTGTTCATCCAGGGCCTCCCGATGATGATGTCGTCCAGGTAATCGCCGTCCACATCATGGCCGCCGGCCACCGAATAACCGCTATAGGAGTTCATCTCCTTCAATGCCCATGCCGCATCCACATTGCCGAGGGATTGGTTCCTGGCCCACCCCGACGCCTTCCCGAGGATCAGGTAGGTCCTGCCCCCGTACTGGGCCAGATGATTGCTCAGGGGAGCCCCGACCACGAAGTCCTTGAATCCGTCGCCGTTGACATCGCCGGCCCCTGCTATGGATAAACCCGCATAATCGCCCGATTGCTCCCCAAGATATGATGCCCCGAGGGCCCCGCTGACCTTTCCTGATTTCCAGGCGCCACCATGGCCGAAGATGATCCCCACGAAACCGCCCGATGCATAGGCGCAGGAGGAAGGGCTGCCGACGAGGATATCGTCGTAACCGTCCCCGTTGATGTCTCCCGCTGGGACCAGTATGTCGGCCAGGTAACGTATCCATTCATCACCATAGATCGTCACATCTGCCGTGCTGATATCGATGGTCCCTTTCAAACGGTCAGGTCCTCCGAAGAATATCGCGATCTTGCCGCATCTTAGGCATTTGGAGTCGCTCGATGGAGCGGATATCATGATGTCGCCGTAGCCGTCGCCGTTGATGTCTCCAGCTCCCGTGGCCTGGTAGCCGGTCTCAGAACCGGCCTCTTTGCTGACAAAGATGACATCTGCCGAGTTCACGGATTTGTACTCCCCCCATGCCTTGGCATCCTTCACCTTCGCGCCGTACACCAAATATGCCGCACCGGCATAGTTCGGGGCCATGTCCGGGTTCCCCGGGGCCCCAATGAGGATGTCCTTTAGCCCATCGCCGTCGACATCCCCTGCGCCCCGGACATCCCATCCCGTCAGGGCCCATGACGTTACGCCGGCGTATTTCACAATATAATCGGTGTCCAGGCCCTTGTCCGTGGTGAGATGCTGTGTATCCCCCAGCACGAGATAGGCCGTCCCAGAGCTTCTCTCCCAGTGACCCCAGCCAGGTGCGCCGACGATGAAGTCCCCAAGGCCGTCCCCGTTGACATCGCCCAGGTCCGCGATCCCGAAGCCAACGCGCTCGTTCTGATCGCCATAGAGTGAGGCGAACTCATCGTAGCCGCCGGAAAGGGAGAGGCCGACCCGATGGAACCTCGATCCACTTATCAAGTAGACCTTTCCAGAATCCGTTCCCCCGATCAATGCCTGGGATGCCCCGACAACGACCTCCGCCTTATGATCGTTGGTCATGTCCTGTACGATGGCGACGCCATCCCCCATCTGGTCGTAGCTGTCCTCGCTAAAGAAATAATTGCCGGACCATAAATTGGATTCCATGCCATAGTCTATGTTGGTCGCCCCGACATCGATGATGCCGGTGAGCGGTGCGATTAATAGCAACACGGTAATAGACACGGGGACCAAAGGGTGCATCCGATTCCTCATATTATACCCCCAAGAGGTTCCTTTTGGGCCCATCCATTGTCAGAGTGATAGGGACGAGCCTTTTAGAAAGATTACTATTTATATATATAAAACATATAATAGATAAAATTAACCATTCATTTATGATAATTAACTAAGAAGTATACAAATAGGCCTTACGTGAGGCCAAGATACATTGATGAAAAAAAAGCCTACTTTATCTGCAGAGATACTCAATGAAGTTCCCCAACGGCATCCCGTCCTCCCAGGGCATCTTGAAATAGCCGTTGGGCGTCCGCTGCAGCTTCGGCACACGGTCGTAGATGACATTGCTTATGCCCTTGAGGTTCTCCATGTCCATTGTGAAAATCCGCCAAGGGTCGCCACCGCGCACGTTCTTCAGCCGGAAAGCATAGATAGGGAGCGTTCCTGTCGACCGGCAGATCCTGATGAACTCCTCTTGCTGTTCTTTGAGACGTTGTGTGTTGCTGAAATGGAACAAGGGTTCCTTAGAGGCCTTGACCTCGATAGGAAATCCCACATCGCCTCTCAGGGCCACAAGGTCCTCACCGAGCGAGCCAGCCGCTCGGATCACAAGGAATGGCCTTTTCTTTATAGAATAGTACTTGGCCCTCGTAGCCTCATCGAAAGCCTTCGTGACACTGACAAGGGTCACATCCTCGCCGGAAAGAAGGCCCCGCAGCTCCCGTTCATACGAATATTGTGAGCTCATGGTCGTTGTTTTCGCTATTGGACTATATAAATCAAAAGGGAGGGTCCACTAAAAGTATCGGTTTTGATAAAAATGTGATTTTCTTAAATGAATTCATAGATAATTATTGACTGATGGGACGAACCCGGTCTTTTTTATCATTAAATTGTGCAATCGGTCGATGAACTCATGGAGCGGCATTCCCCTTGACCATACCATCTGGAAATTGCCCTGTGCTGTCAGATCGATCTTAGGCAGATGCCTGTAGATGAAATCCGCATACGCACTATTTTGAAGAGGATGCGAGCTTGGCAACGTGAATATCCTCCACGGGTCCCCCCTCCCTCCTTTTATTCTGAACGCATACAAAGGAATGAGGCCGACCTGGGTGCATTTTCTAATGAACTCCTCGGCCTGCTTCATGCCTTTTCCGCCGCTTGAACTGAAATTTAGTTTTTCATTATCAGAGGATTTTA
>Ga0315295_10003781_pt1 | contig 12855 bp, 16 predicted proteins | sample YL17G14_0_MG_FD_204453 | JGI IMG/M metagenome (GOLD analysis project Ga0315295, IMG submission 204453) | Sediment microbial communities from Yellowstone Lake, YNP, Wyoming, USA - YL17G14_0 | ecosystem: Environmental > Aquatic > Freshwater > Lake > Sediment | place: USA: Wyoming | collected... | reverse complement strand
CTCCGAACGAGGCGCCCGAAGAGACTCCCAGGACGTACGGGTCGGCCATCGGGTTGCGGAAGAGCCCCTGCATGACGGCCCCCGCCACCCCGAGAGCCGCACCCTCGAGGAACGCCAGGATGACCCTGGGGAAGCGGAGAGTCCAGATGATGACGGAGGAATCCCCCTCGCCCCCTGGCCCCCGCAGCAGGATGGCCAGCACCTCTCGGATGGGGACCGGCACTGCTCCCAGGGCCAATCCAAGGCACAGGCCCAGAACCATCAGGAGCAGGCCAGCCGCAACAAGACCTTTGTTCCTGCGCACCAACCCGCCTCCCCTACTTCCCCTTCAGATACGAAGCCACTTCCTTCACGCCACCGGCCAGCGAGGGCCCGGGCCGCGAAGTCAGGTCAGGATTCACGAAGAAGACCTTACCGGTCCTGACCGCTCTCAGGTTCGACCAGCCTGGCCTGGATGTCAGGGATACGGCCTGGTCCTTGGGGATGGCCACCAGGATCACGTCCGGGTCTCTTACCAGAAGGTCCTCCATGCTGACCTGCAGGTACTGCTGCTTAACGTCCTGGATGACGTTCTGGCCGCCTGCGGTCGAGATGATGTCGTTGATGAAAGAACCCGGCCCGACGGTCCAGAGGTCCCCGTCAACTGCGAAGAACACCTTGGGTCTGGCGTCCTTCGGGACCGCTTGGGCCACGGCGTCCAGTTCCTTCTGCATCTTGGCGACCAGGTCTTTGCCCTGCTTCTCGGCTCCGACCACTTTTGAGAGCGCTTCTATCTCCGTCAGCACTTCCTTGACGGTTGACGGGCCCGAAACGTAAGCGGGTATGCCCAGCCTCTCCATGTCCTTTAGCTGGCTGGGGGGCCTGTCCTTGCTCCCGGCAAGGACGACGAGGTCGGGCTTGAGGGCCACCAGCTTCTCGAGGTTCAGGTTGAAGGCGTCGCCCACCTTCTCCTTCTTCTGCGCTTCCGCAGGCCAATAGCTGTAGTTGTCTACCCCGACCACCTTGTCTCCCAGGCCCAGTGCGAACAGGGTCTCGGTGTGGGCCGGGTTCAGCGAGACTATCCTCTTGGGAACCCCTTTCAGCGTGACCGGCCGGCCGGTGCCGTCGGTGAACGTCACCTGGCGCTCGCAGCCCGGAAGAACGGACACCAGGACCAGGAGCAAGACCGTGACGGCCATGATGCTCTTGAAAGCTCTTCTCATCTCTGTGACCCCCGCATTTTTCATCTCTCTTGGCTACCCATCGCGACTGCCTGGAACCCCTGCGCCCTGCCGTCACAGAAAACCCCGGCCTTTGGCCGGGGGTCTCGCACGATGAACGAAGACGTTCCCCCCTTTCGCTCGAAGGTCAGGTGACGGGAACGTTCAGGCAGGTCTCCTGGCTTCCGGATCTCAGCCCCCTTGCCTTCCCGAGGATTTCCTCAGTGGCCGGTCGGGTAGCTCCCCGGTAACAGTGGCGGCACCGCGCCGGATTCGCGCCGGAGCGCTTCACCGGACTTCCCTATTCTCCCTCGCGGGCACCTGAACGCTGGGACTATTCGGTTGTCTTCTGGAGTTTAGCCCTGCTCCTCCCTTGGAATACTCTCTTTAGCACGCACTAGGAGGACTACCGGATGCACTACGAAAGGGACAAGGACCTCGGCTGGGTCATAACTTTCACGTCGTTTCTGGTTTTCCTCCTTAGCGCGATAGCTTCTGCGGCTCTCGAGGCTACTCCTTCTGAGCTCCCCCAGGCGGTGGTCCTCGCCAACGCTCACCTGGGCAGAGCTTTCATCTCCGTGCTCGCGTCGTTCGTCCGCTATGTCGCCGTCGCGGGCCTTGTCTACGGCATCATCGCCATAGTCACTTGGCCGCCGGGCCCGTCCTAGTGGGACGGCCCCGTCACTGCATCTTCTTCAGCTTGGGATTGTCGACCGGTCCGGGGATCCTGCCCCTCTTGGCGATGGGCCTGCCTTCGATGGCCTTCACGTCCATGGTCATGTCTATGGGCCTGGCTGCGGTGATGTAGCTGCCGATTCCGAAGGCGTCAACCCCCGCCTCGGCGAGCCCGGCCATCCTCTCAGGCGTGACCCCGCCGGACACGAATATCTTGACGTGGCTGAATCCCGCCTGGTCCAGCCGGGCCCGCACTTCCTTGACCAGCCCTTCGGTGACGCCCCCGCGCTCCGATGGGGTGTCGAGCCGGATCGCTGCAAGATCCTTGCCCAGCGCCTGGGCCACGCGGAGCGCCTCCTCCGCCTCGTCGTGGAACGTGTCCACCAGGATCGTCCGCGGCGCGTCCTTGGGCATGTGCCGGTTGTAGGCGAGCGCGGTTTTTACGGTGTCGCCCATGATGAGGACGAGCGCGTGCGGGATGGTGCCTACCGGTTCTTGTCCGGCGAGCTTGGCGCCAAGGACGCAGGCCGCTCCGGCAGCCCCTCCGATTATCGCAGCTCTCTCCATGACCGGGGCCACAGCGGGGTGAATGTGTCGCGCCCCGAAGCAAACGAACGGGATGCCCGGTGTCGCGTCATGACACTCCCTGGCAGCGGTAGCCCAGCCGGACGAACTGGCGAGGATCCCGAGGAGGGCGGTCTCGTATGGCCCGAACTGGGAGTAGGGGCCGATGATGCGGACCACCGTTTCCTTCTCTTGGAAGGTCTCTCCCTCTTCGACCGCCCAAACCTCCACAGGTAGTCCTCTCAGGAGCAGCAGGCATTCGGCTGTCCCGGCCATGACCCCGGCACGGCTGGCGAAGATCTCCGCGGTGACGACGGTATTGTCCTTTCCCTCGAGCCCGAGGACCTCCTGGGTCCTCACGAAGTAAACGTCCGCGGTGGCGCCGCACCGGATCTCGTCGTGGCTGGCCGAAAAGAACCGCTGCTTGTCTGGCCTGTAGTTCTTGACGTCCTGCGAAGTCCTGAATGAAACGTTGCCGTTGTGCATTGCGATCCCCTTCCGAGCCCTTGCGCGACTTCGTTTCGACCTTCCTGCCCGAAACGATTATACCTGACAAGGATGTCTTTGATCTGAGCCTTCCTGACTTCGTGTTTCACTTCAGGAGGGCGATAAGCTCCACTTCCACGACGGCGTCCAGGGGGAGTTCAGCTACGCCGACCGCGGCCCTGGCGTGCTTTCCGGTCTCGCCAAAGACCTGGCCGAGCAGTTCGGATGCCCCGTTGACCACCTTGGGCTGGGCATTGAACCCCGCAGCCGAGGCGACGAAGCCCGTCACCTTCACGATCCTCTCGACGTTGTCAAGCTCGCCGGCCACGCTCTTGAGGGCCGCGAGGCAGTTTACTGCGCACTGCCTGGCCTCGGCGTACGCTTCCTCGAGGCTCACCTCTTTCCCGGCTTTGCCGGTCTTCTCGAGCTTGCCCTGCCTTAGGGGGAGCTGCCCTGATATGTACACCCATTTCCCTGCCTGAACGGCCGGGACGTACGCCGCCACAGGCTTCGCCACGGCGGGGAGTTCGATGCCGAGTTCCTTGAGCTTGTCCTCGACTTTCACGCGCCTGCCTCCTAAAAGACTGGTTGTCCAAATGATATCGCGCATCCACCTGTGGCACAACCGCGCAGGATCAGGCGCGGGAGCTGTCGAATCCTCCAGGCGAAACTCCCGTTTCATGAGGAGGAAGAAGCGATGATTATCCAGGCGCTTATGACACCCAGGATCGACGTGCACTGCTGCCAGATAGGCGACACGCTGGAGAAGGCGTTGGCGGATCTCGAAGGCCACGGCTTCACGACGGTTCCGGTTGTCGAGGGCCCAACGTTCACCGGCGTGATAACCCGCAGGCGGATCTTCGAGGACTACTTCAAGAGCGATAGCGGAGACCGGCAGGGCTTCCTGAGGAACAACTTGGTCAAGGACCACCTCATCACCGACGCCCAGATGGCCGACAGCAACGACCTGCTGGACGAGGTGCTTTTCAAGTTCCTCGAGTCAAGGTACGACTTTCTGCCGGTCATCTCGGACGGCCGTTTCATCGGGATAGTCACCAGGAACGCCATGCTGAACGCGTTCATCAAGGGCATGGGGCTCAACAAGAAGGCGCACAAGATAGCCGTCCTGGTCAACGACTTCAAGGGCACCCTGGCCAAGCTGACCGCCCTCATCTCCAACCAGGACGCCGATATCCTAGGCATCGTGTCGTTCGACCCGGAGATCATGAACCTGAAATTCGTCGAGATAACCGTGAGGACGGACCACTTCAGAAACCTGGTGGACACACTGGAGCTGAACGGCTTCAGCGTCCGCGAGAGCCGGATGGCGATGTACTAGTCCCCGACTGCCATCTGCGGGAATGGCGCGGACTTCAGCTCATCAGCATCCGCCAGACCAGGAAGCCGGCCGCGAACCCGCACGCGTCACCTATCAGGCAGGACAGGAGAACCCGGCGGGTTTTCCTTACTCCGACGGACCCGAAGTACAGGGTGACCACGTAGAAAGTGGTGTCGGTCGCGCCCTGGAGGATGGACGCGAGGATACCCACCGGCGAATCCGGGCCATAGGCGCGGAGGAGATCCCCCGTGAGAGCCAGCGCGCCGCTGCCGCTGATGGGGCGTATGGCGATGAGCGGCAGGACGTCCGCCGGTACGCCCAGGGGCTTCAGGACAGAGGCCAGGCCCCGCGATAGGTAATCCAGCGCGCCGGACCCGCGGAAACACGATATCGCAGCGAAAATGGCCACCAGATACGGCAACGTGCTGAGGATGATCTTGAAACCCTCCTCCGCGCCTTTCACGAACGTCTCGTACACGGGCACGCGCTTCGCGTACGCGTAGGCCGGGACGCCTAAGAGCAGTGCGGGAAACACGTAGGACCCGAGATGGGCCAGGGGGTACAAACAGCTCACCTCTCCCGGAAGATGTCGCCCAGCACCCTGTACGCCAGGAGGCCGCCGAGAGTCGCGGCGAGCCCGGCGACAGCGACCGGTCCCGCTATCAGGGCGGGAACCCTTGAACCCAGGGCAGCCCGCAGCGCGATGATGGTCGACGGGAACAGGCAGAAACCGCCGGCGTTGATGATCACAAGCGTAGACATGGAATCCACGCCCCGGTCCCCTTCGCCCACCTCGTCTTTCATGAGAGACATGGCTTTCAGGCCCAAAGGCGTGGACGAGCTTAGCCCCAGGACGTTGGACAGGACAGAGGCGGTGACGGCGCCGAGCGGCTTGCGGGCCGGCCCAAGATGAGGGAACAGCGCCCCGAGCACCGGCTTAGCCAGGCGCGCCAGCGCGTCCACTAGGCCTGCCTCCTCCGCAAGCCGCTCGATGCCGACCCAAAGACAGAACATGCCCACAAGTCCTATGACCAGCTCTACCGCCTGCCGGACTCCGTCGAGCACCGCGGACATCATGGCGTCCACCCGCCCCGTCAGCAAGGCGGTGAGGCACCCTAAGGCGATCATGAGGACCCACACTGAGTTCATAAGAAAAGGTATGCCGGTACTCGATGCCCCCATGTTAGCCGAATGGCCCGCGAGGGAGAGACCCCCCGGTTGCCCGGGGGGCTTCGCTACCGCCGTCTTGGGTCTTGGGCCATGTGAGCTTCAGCGTACTCGATCATTCTCTTGACCATCCCTCCGCCGAGGCGCCCCCCAAGTGGCCCGCCGATTCTGCCGCACTCCCTGGAGGTCATCTCGCCCCAGCCGACGGTCCTGATCTTGTCCAGAAGTCCCAGCTCGTCCGCGACCTCGTACTTCATCCTATCGAGGTTACCTTCGAGCTGCTCCCCCTGGGCGTCCGGGCCGCCTCCGCCTGCATCGCCCCGGACGTATCCCAGCTCCTGGGCGACTTCGTACTTCAGCCTGTCTAGCGCCCTGATCGCGTCAGGGTTGACGGGGCGATTCCGTCGTCTCCCCAAAGAAGGATCCCTCCTCGGGGCGGTAGCCTCGTTATGTTGCCCTCAAACCGCCGCCGGTAGAAAGGGATCTATGTCCTGCTTTGTTGTCAAAACCTGGTTGAACAGATCGCCGGCTACTCTGGCTCTTTGGGGAGCCGTTTTGATGTTCCACGACTTGGGTGTGACGCGGTCGATCTCATCCCAGGTCACCGGCATCGACACGGGGGCGCCGGGAGTGGCGCGGACCCCGTAGACCGCCGAGATAGTCTGGCCTCGGGCGTTCTGGGGGTAGTCGATGTAGACCCGTCCGGTCCGGTCCTTGACCTTCCTCTCCAGCGTGACCTTCTCCGGGTACGCCTGGAGGATGAACTGAGCTCCATGCTTCACGAACACCGAGACTTCCTGGTACGTGTACCTCGGCTCTACCGGGACGTAGATATGGAGGCCTGTCGCCCCCGAGACCTTGGGGAAACCGACCAGCTTCCATTGGTCCAGGAGGCTCTTCACCATGTGGGCGACGACCTTCACGTCTTCCCAAGTCGTCCCTTCCGACGGGTCGATGTCGAAGATCGCGAAGTCCGGGCAGTCGGGGCTTTGGTACCTGGACATCCACGGATTGATCTCGACCACGCCGGAATTGGCCATCCACACGAGCGTTTCGACATTGTCGCAGAGGATGAAGTTGATGTAGCTGTCCTTTTCCTTCGACCGTATGGGGGCAAGCCGGACCCACTCGGGGGCGCCCAGAGGCGCGTCTTTCTGGTAGAACCCCTTTTCGCCCGTCCCGCCTGGGAAACGGACCAGGGAGAGCGGCCTGTCCTTGAGGTGCGGCAACAGGTAGGGGGCGATGGCCACGTAGTAGTCAATGAGGTCGCGCTTGGTATGGCCGTCAGAGGGCCAGTAGACCTTGTCCAGGTGGGTGAGCTGGACGTCCCTCTTCCCCACGCGCACGTTGACCATCGGGCGCCACCACCTCCTTGAACACGGGGTGCCGCAAGTGGCCGTCGGGGGTCATCTCGGTGTACGCGACCTCCACCCCGTAGTAGGGCGTCACCCAGAGGATCTGCCGGAGCTCCGCCCGTGGCGGGAGGTTTCGGAGGTCGCCCGGCGGGCGCGGGTTCTCCAGCGGCCGGAGCGTCTGGAGAAGCGCCTGCTCATATTCGCGGTTTAGCCCCGACGAAACCCGGCCCACGATCGCGTAGCCGCTTTCCGCAGGCTGTGCTACGACCAGAGAACCCAACGGTCGCCCGGGGGACGGCATGTAACCGACCACCCAAAAAACGGCTTCATGCAGGTTTTTGATTTTCAGCCATTCGTCGGACCTCTGACCGGGGTAGTATAGGCTGTCCTTCCTCTTGGCCATGATCCCTTCCATGTCTCGCTCTCGTGCCCACGTGAACAGGGCTTTTCCTTCGCCTTCGACCGCTTCGGAAAGGACGGCGGGTTGTCCCCAGGCCATCGTGCCTTTCAGCATCTCCTTGCGCTCATGGAGCGGCTTCTCCAGGAGGGGCTTCCCGTCGAGCCAAAGGAGGTCGAAGACCACGAGCAGCACTGAGCTCGGGCTCTTGCGGAGGTGAGAGAAGTCGACGCGCCCGCCCTTCACAGCGACGATCTCCCCGTCGAAGAGCGCTTGATCAGCCCTGAGAGCGGCACGAACCGTCGAGAGGCCCGGGAATTGCGGCAAGAGCGGCCTGCCGTTCCGGGAGTCCAGGTAGAGCCCCGTTGACGTCACGTAAGCGAGGCACCGGTAACCGTCCCATTTCACTTCGAAGAGCCAGTCGTCGCCGTCGAACGGCGCTCGCCCGGTCCCCGCCAGCATCGGGCTCATCCTGGGGATCCCCAGGATCTCCTCACTGGACGGGAGGCGGGGGCGGTCCCGCTTCAACCTCGTGCTCCCCCGCAGCTTTGCGCCTGCGGCGTGGCCTGGCCCGAGCGCCGGGTCCGGCCTCCCCGACGGCCTCTTCGGCCTCGACCGGAGTCTTCTCGCCCTTGGCCTTCTCGACGCTCCTCTTCAACGCCTCCATAAGGTCGATGACTTGGACCGCGACCTCGGGTTCTCTCACGATCTCCTTGCCCTGGATCTTCCTTCGGATGAGCTCAGCGACGGCCTCGCGCTGGCGGCCCTTGTACTTGGCCGGTTCGAAGATAGCCGAGAGCGTCTCGATGAGCGTGCGGGCCATGGCTTTTTCGCGGTTGTCCAGCGCCACTTCGACGGGCACTCTCAGTTCGTCCCCCGCGCGGACCTCGTCTGCCCAGAACATGGTCTCCATGAGGATGAAATTGTCCCGGTAGGTCCGCACTACCGCCAGGGTCTCCTTGGCCCTGATCGCCACCCTGGCCAGGGCGACTTTCCCTTCCTCCTTCATCGAGTTCAGGAGCAGGGCGTACGCTTTCTCGGCGCCGTCGCGCGGCTCCAGAAAGAAGCTCTTCTCGTAGTAGACCGGGTCCACTTCGTCGAGCTTCACGAAATCCAGGATCTCGATGGCGTGGGCGTCAGGGCCTGGAATGGCCTCCATCTCGTCCTCCGAAACCACCACGTACTCGCCCTTTTGGTACTCGTACGCCTTGATGATCTCGCCGGGGGACAGCTCTTTCGCGCAGTGTTGGCACCACTTCATGTACTTCACGGGCGTGTGGCAGGCGTCGTGAATCAGGTGGAACGCGACCGACTTGCGCTCGGTGGCGGCGTAGAGCCTGACAGGTATCACGACCAGCCCGAACGTGAGAGTGCCGTTCCAGAGGGGACGCATTTTCGGACCTCCCTTACCTGGAGGAGCCGGGGCGGCCCTCTTCGTCGTCGCCCCTCACGCGCCGCTCGCGTTCGCCTTCGCGGTGCCGCTCCTCGCGCCCTCTTGCCAGGGTGCCTGCCAGCCTATCGAGGATCTCGGGGGCTTCTTCTATGAGCCTGTCGTATAGGGCCCTGCTGTCTACGGGCAGGAACCGGACCTTCCTGTCGCCCACCACGAGGAAGCCCACTGGCCTGACCGACACGCCGGCGCCGGTGCCCCCGGTGAAGGGCATGGGCTCCCAGGGCTCAATGACGGTTGCGGATTCCGGGCCTTGGGCCTGGTCAGACGTGTGGCTGCCCCCCTGGGCCTCCCCGCCGGACTCGCCGCCTTCAGCGCCCATGACAGCCTCGTCGCCGCCTCCCGTAACGAACCCGAAGGATACCCTGGACACCGGTATTATGACGGTCCCTTCTTTTGTCTCGACGGGGTCGCCGACGACGGTGTTGACATCGACCATGGCCTTCAGGCTGTCCATTGTCGTCCTCATCAGGCTCTCGATCGGATGATAGCCCACTTGAGCCGACCTCCATTCCTGCTGCATCTTACGCCTTAGTATTCCACCCAGCCGACTTTGAAACGGCTGGCCTCGGACGGCGGACCTGCTTGAACTGGCGGTAGAAGGCAACTGCAACGACCAGGGCTCGCCACGGGACGACGGACGCAACTACCCTGAGCTCGGCGGACAGGTGCTGACGGTGGTAGACGGGCTGGACGCTGACGCGCGGGCGTTCCTCGAATCGCAGCCCCTTTCGCCTGGCGACGGAGATGCCGATGCTGGACAGAGCTCGGAGACTTCCCGCAAGCAGGGCGGTTTCGTAGGCATCGCCCGAACCGACTGCGGCCCACAGGCGGAACTCGTCCACGGTGACCGAGCGCAAGGCCATCGAGACAACCTCACGGATCTTCGGGTATATCTCGTCGAATTGGGCGAGGGTGGTCCTGGCCGAGCCGGCCAAGGTCTTCAGCCTGTCCAGAACACCGGTCTCGACCGGAGCCGAGGTTTCTTGAGCGACCCCTCGCAATCTCTTTGCGCGGCGCCCTGGCCGGGGGCGGAGTACGTTCAGATACCACGGCAGCAAAGGAGGCTTGAACTGGGCATCGTACCGGAGGCCGCCGCGGGCGAAAGCCACGTGAAGGCGAAACCGGACGGGCGACCACATGAATACGACGAGGAGGACAAGCAGTAAAGCCAGTATGTCGAGAATGACCAGGGATGCTGTCATAAGGAAACGCTCCTTGAGGCCGGTAGTCCCTCCAGTATCATGCTTCCGCCGCGGGAGCCTGAACCAGGCGCGTTCCTTGCTAGCTTCCCTTAGCGTCCCGCTGCGGCCAAACCAGTGCAAACCGGTGCAGAGGAAGCATCTCCTAGGGCGCAGGACTAGACCCTGTCAGATCCGCTAGCTCATCAGGGCTTCCTGGGGCATCCAGCTGAACATGTGTAAGGGAGAGATGTCAGGTTTTCAGACTGGGTCGCAGTGGTTCCGGGCTCGCGACAGGAACAGGCGGAGCGACGAGCTCAGCCAGGAGGACTAGGGGACACCGTCACGGTCAGCCGCGTCTGTCCAGCAAGGGCAGTGCCCGAAATCCAGGCACCGGGCGGCTCCTCGGGCCTTGGGCGGTGGAGACCGGCGCTGCTGCGGGATCTGACCAAGGGATCCCTTTCAGCCCAGACGTTGCACGTTCTCCGGGTCTGGCAGGAGTTTCCTGATTGCCTGCCCTGCGGGATCCTCATGCAGGGATGGGAGATCGTCCAGCGAGCCCAACCCGGCTTTCTTGAGAAACTCACCGGTGGTGGCGTACAGCTTGGGCCTGCCGAGCGTCTTCTTGCGCCCCGCCTCTCGGATCAGGCCTTTCTCGAGAAGAGTCTCTATGCTGGCCTCGGGGTTGACGCCCCTCAAGGTCTCTATGTCCTGCCTGGTCGCCGGCTGCCTGTAGGCAATGATGGCGAGGCTTTCCATAGTGCCCTTTGACAGGGAAAGAGGCACCTTCCGCGAGAGGACCCTCTCCAGGATGCCGGTATACTCCGGCCTGGTCACCAGCATGAACCCGCCGGACACCCGTTCCAGCCTTATTCCCCTGTCGGCGTACTCCCGCTCCAGCTTCCCCACTGCGGACAACACGTCAGTCTCGGTCACTCCCAGCGATTCCACCAGCCTGGTGAGCGGGACGGGCTCGTCCGACGCGAACAGGATGGCTTCCAACAGGGCGGGAAGGTTCACGGCTGGACTCTCTCCTCTCGCTCGACGCTCTCCCTGGTGGTCGAGAACTCGATGTCGCCGAACAGCGCCGTCTGGCGTGCGAAAAGCCTGCGTCTCCTCACGAGTTCGAGGAACGCCAGGAAGTTCAGTATGGCCTCCTGCCTGGTCTTGCCCAGGAACCGCGAGAACCGGATGATGGCGCCCTTCGAGGTCAGGCGCCGGACCTCGCGCCAGAAGTCCCTGAGGTGTGTAACGAAGCTCCACCTGGAAACCACATAAGTCCTGCTCGCCCCGTCGTTTCTTCTCTCGACCAGCAGCATGGCATCCCTCACGCCGGAGGGATCGATGTTGACTATCTCCAGCCGCCTGCCCCCCTCGTAGGACGGCGCGTAGCCCCGCGGGATCATGAGCGCGAAAGCCTTCATGCGGTCCTCGACGGCTCTCACTGCGGCCGCGACCTCCCACGGCTCCATGACGGGCGAGGCAGTGGCGCCGATCAGCTCGTCCGCTCCCGCGAGCGCCCCTTCTTCGGACGACTCGTCCTCCTGCCTGGTGTTGGGAAGGAGCCACCTGAGCTTCAGGACTACCAGTTCCGACGCGTACGCGAGGGTCCGCACAGAGTCCTCCAAGGGGATCTCCCCGGTCTCCACCATCAGGCGGAACCGCTTGAACAGGGGCGCCAACTGGAGGATATTGGCGAGCTTCGCGATCATCTGGGTCTCACCGGGAATACGAGTTTCGAGAGAGAGAAGGCCAGGGTCTGCGTGAGGGCAAGCATGACCTCGAGGATGGGCCCCAGTACGGCGCCAATGACGTTGGTCACGAGAAGGACCACGAGGATAACGAACCCGTATCGCTCAAGCATGCCCCATGTGTCCGCCATGGACGGCGGGAGGAATACAGCCAGGATGCGCGAGCCGTCAAGCGGCGGCACAGGGATCAGGTTGAAAAGCCCCAGGCTGGCGTTAATGATGGCGGCCTTCTGAAGGATGTCCGGAACGTACGCCCACCTTGTGCCTGCGAACGTCACCCTGGTCACCAGCAGCACCACAAGCATCTGCAGGATAGCGAAAGTGATGAAGTTGGCGACCGGGCCCGCAAGAGCGACTTTGGCCATATCCTTGCGCGGGTTTCTCAGGCGGTAGGGATCGACTGGAACAGGGCTGGCCCAACCGAAGCCGAACATCAACAGCATCAAGGCCCCCACGACATCGATGTGGGCCCAGGGCTCGATCGTCATCCGCCCCGCCCTCTCGGCGGTATCGTCTCCCAGGCGAAATGCCGTGCGCGCGTGCGAGTACTCGTGCACGCTGATGGCCAGGAGGAAGCCCGGGATCCTGAGAACCATCTGTAGCAGAGACAAACGATCTCCTCCTTTGACCTCCTGCCTGGACCCGGTCACCTGGACCCGAGCGTGACCTCCACGGTGATCCTCTTGCCGTCCCGGACGACCTCAAGCCGGACCTTGTCCCCAGGTTTGTGCTTTGGGATCTCGCTTGAAAGGTTGGAGCCGACCACATCAACGTCATCGATGCTCACGATGACGTCGCCCCCGATCGCGAACTCCTGGCCCCCGACAGTCACCCGCCTGGTTGACCCCTGAAGGCCCGCCTTCTGCGCGGGCCCGCCGTCCTCCACCGCAGTGACCAGGGCGCCCTTTGAGACGCTTAGCCCCAGCTGGGCGAAGGAAGGGCCGTCCATCTCCTTGGCCAAGATGTCCAGGGGCTGGAAGGCGATCCCCATGAAAGCCCTTCTGACTTGGCCGGACTTCAGGATCTGGGGGACGACGTCTGCCACTACCTGCGACGGGATCGCGAAACCGATGCCGCTAGCCGAGTCCATTATCGCTGTGACGACCCCGACGACCTCTCCTCTCGAGTTCAAGAGCGGGCCCCCGCTGTTGCCGGGGTTGACGGCGGCGTCGGTTTGGATGAGGTTCTCGATAGTGTAGTCGTTGACGTTTGGCTTGGTCAGGCTCTCGATGGGCATCGAGCGGTCTCTTGCGCTGATGATGCCGGTGGTGACCGTCGGCGACCTATCCAG
>Ga0315295_10003779_pt1 | contig 12860 bp, 14 predicted proteins | sample YL17G14_0_MG_FD_204453 | JGI IMG/M metagenome (GOLD analysis project Ga0315295, IMG submission 204453) | Sediment microbial communities from Yellowstone Lake, YNP, Wyoming, USA - YL17G14_0 | ecosystem: Environmental > Aquatic > Freshwater > Lake > Sediment | place: USA: Wyoming | collected... | reverse complement strand
TGCTAACACCCGTGTATCAATGACGCGAATATCTGCGCCCGGAAAGTCTTGCGCCGCCACAATGGCCGACCGTACCGTCCCGCTGACCTCAGCCGAGGGATGAATGCATAATATCGTCTCATCCAATGGAACCAGGCGTTTAAATTCCGCAGCGAACCACTCCGGGGCCGGAGCCGATGTTGTTGGTAACTCAGTAGATGTTTTCAAACGTTGCATGAACGCCTGGTGGTCCATATCAATCCCCTCTCTAAAGGACTCTTCACCAAAGATGATGACTTGGGGAATCACGGGGATTTGATAGCGCTCAGCAACCTCCTGAGGCAAGCAAGCCAGGGTATCTGTGATGATCTTGACCATGTTGTCCTCCAATATGTTTAATTTAGCTGCTTTTTGTGGGTAAATAGCGGGCCAATGCCCCAGCCAGATTGACCAGGGGCATACTCTGCAACCATATTTTCCCAGGACCGGTCAGCGTGGCCAGGAATAGTCCTTCTCCAGCGAAGAGGATATTAGCGACTCCCTTCACCATGGCGATATCGTAGTTAACTGTCGGCTCTAAAGCCCCGATATGGCCTGGGTTTATTCTGATCGTTTCCCCAGCCTTAAGATCATATTCTCTAATCTCACCAGGAATTTCCAGAAAAACCAAGCCCGGACCGGTGATCTTTTGAAGGATGAAGCCTTCTCCCCCAAACAGGCCAGCGCCTAATTTCTTGTGAAAATGCATTTCGAGTTTAACAGAATTCTCTGCACACATGAAGGCATCCTTTTGACAGATCAAGCTCTGGCCATCAGCTAAATTGATATCAATGATCTTGCCGGGAAACTCAGGTGTAAACACGATTAAGCCTTTCGGTGACTGGCAGGTGTAGGTGGTCATAAAAAATGACTCGCCTGATAACATACGTCCGAGACCTTTCATGATACCGCCTTTGGTGTTTGTCTCCATCCTTATATCACCACGCATCCAGCCCATGCCGCCTTTTTCGGTGTACATCGCTTCCCCCTTATCCAGCAGAACATCAACAGTTTGCATAACCGTACCAGAGATTTTATATTGCATTTAAACCTCCTTAGAATTAAATATCAATCTTGAATTTATTCCAGCCGGGGCTTTACACCGTAATCTTTCTTTTCCAGGCTGATAAATTTCGATAATCAGGGGTATGGTCTTTCCGCCTCAACATTTCCTCGTAAGACTTTTGGTCGATCAAGAAGCACATGATCGCTCCTACTCAGAGGCGGTTGCCAAGGATACTGGATATTATTATATCCCCTTTTTAGAGTACAATTAATCAATGTATTTTTAAGTTATAGAAGAGGCTTCAATGGTCTATGATGGGCAAAAAATCCGTGAAGAAATTAATAAACTGCTCAAAGATGTGCAAGATATGGAGGAAGCCAACAACAAGCTTCTAAGCTCGTTATTGTCCGCAGTTAATAAGGGGGGAGATTTTGACGCCATCGACGAAAAAGGGTACCTGATGACTTTGACCCAAATGCAGGCAGTAAACAATACCTTACTCAGCCGGATCACAAAGCTCCTTATTCTCTTAGTTACCTGGCGTTCCTACGAAGTAAAGGGTTAAAGGATATTTCCAACTCTATAGACTTGACGGTCTTTTAGCAAGCCGTAAACCATTGAGGATGACCAATAGGGATAATCCCGTATCAGCAAAGACAGCCATCCACATTGTCCCTGCACCAACCAATACCAGGCCCAGGAAAGCGAATTTTACTAGCAGAGAAACGGTGACATTAGCCTTGATTGTCCGCAAGGTTGCGTGGCTTAATTTCAAGGTAAAAGGCAACAGTTGTAAGCTTCCATTCATCAAGGTAATATCAGCGGTTTCCATAACCTGCGCTGTAGCTCCCAAGGATCCACCAATTGCAATGCCCACATCCGCCCTGGCAAGCGCCGGGGTATCGTTGATCCCATCCCCCACCATAGCTACTTTTCCATATTCACGGTGCAGCATTTCTATGGCATTTACTTTATCTTCAGGCAACAGTTCGGCCATAACCTTGGTTACACCTAGTTGCTCCCCAACCGACCAGGCGGCCTGCGCATTGTCTCCCGTCAGCATAACAAGCGGGTCAATACCCAGATCTTTGAGCATTGCCAGAGCTTCAGGACTGCTCAGGCGAATTTTGTCGGCGATGGTGATTGTACCCAGGTAGTTGCCATCGACGCCGATCATCACCGGGGTATAACCTTTGGCTGAGTCCTGGTGAGCAGTATCGCAATCTTGCTCCCCGTGGGAAATATATTTTTCGAAGTAATTATGGCTGCCAATGATGACATGGTGACCATCAACCTGGCCATTTACTCCTTGTCCGGTCAATGCGGTTACTCGTTCTGCGTCAGGGAATCTATTCCCAACACAGCGTCGCTCCGATTCTTCCAGAACAGCCCGCGCCAGGGGATGCTCACTGCGATTCTCCACCGTGCTTGCCAGAGCAACCAGACAATCCTCACATAAACCATCTGCAGGAGTCCATTCCTGCGAGGTAATATTCACATGATCAGTATGATCATCTAGAGGAAAAGCGCTTCTGACTGTCAAAACTGAGGGTTTCCCCTCTGTTAGCGTCCCAGTTTTATCAAAAGCGATCGTTTTTATATTGCTCATGGCTTCCAGAACCATCCCCCCTTTGATCAACACCCCGTGACGGGCAGCATTACTCAAGGCGCTAATAATGCTGACAGGCGTACTGATAACCAAGGCGCATGGGCACGCTACCACAAGCAAAGCCAGGCCACGATATAGCCAACCATGGACCTGCGGATCAGGATTGAATAAAGGCTGTCCAAAGAATAGGGGAGGTATAACTATCGCCAATAGCGCCAGTATGACGACAGCAGGAGTGTAGTACTGGGCAAACCTGTCAATAAACCGCTGGGTATGGGCGCGTTTATCCAGCGCCTGTCCGACAAGTTTTACCATCCGGCTGGCAATATTATCTTCCACCAGATGGGTGACTTCTATCTCAAGGGCGCCCTCTCCATTAATGCTGCTAGCTAGCACCTCATCATCTGGTGCCTTTTCAACCAACCGGCTCTCACCTGTGATGACAGCCTGGTTCACTGAAGTCTCTCCAGCCACAACGCGTCCATCCATCGGGATGCCCTCTCCAGGCTTGACTAAAATGATATCACCCAGGTGCAAATCGCCAACATCTACCAATATACCTGGATGATGAGACACTCCTTTGGAGCGGATAAGAGTAGCTTTGCTGGGCACAGTTCCAATCAAACTCTGAATGGAATTTCTGGTACGGGTAGTAGCATAGCTTTCGAGTGCTTCACCGATACCAAACAGCACCATCACCATACCTGCCTCCGTATATGCCCCTACGAATAGGGCGCCAATACTGGCAATGGTCATCAGCACGTTGATATTTATTTGATGATCATTCCAGACCGCCCGGGCGGCGCTAATAAAAACAGGTCTACCAACAAGTAGTAGCGCTCCCACAGAGAGGAGATCAACCACGAGATTTTGAATTCCCAGCAATTCATTGAAGAAAAAAGCAGGCAGGATCAATCCAACGCTCAATAACACCAAACGGGTATTCGTCTGCTCCCAAAGGAATGGTATTATGCCAGATATATGCCCATCTGAACCTGTCATTTCTGCGCAGGTCTGAGAAGTGCAGGTTGCATAATCCATCCCGTTTATTTGTTGACTTTGCCCTTCAAGGTTCTTCAACATAACACTCTCCAGTGTAGGTTTATGGTTATGTTATATCCTACACCTTCAAGTCGGGTTGAATGTCAAGAGGGATACTGAAACTTAAGTAATTTTCTTATCGCTGATCAGTAAAAAGAGGCGGGCGAAAATAAACCCATTCTCCCCATGAGTGACCAATAGATACCCCTCGCCGTTATGCATTAACTCGGGGGATTGGTGGGGATAAGTATGAACCTGACAATTCGTTTCCATCTCGGCCAGGGCTTGCATGGCCCGGCCGACTTGCGGGTCCTTACTGACGACCAGGATATGGTAGCCATCGCCCTCCTGCCAGATATGCACATGTTGACCCCGTAGGCTATCGATTAAAGCCTGCCCTTCAAGACTGGTGAGAGTACAGCCAGTCCGTTCCATGAGCCAATCAAATACGGCCGTTACAGGCTGGTTCAGCGGGTTTGAGCAAACGTGGTCCAACAGCTTGGACCATTGGAGCGATAAAGATGAATCACAAACCGGTGGTGTTGGTTGCTGTAAATCTTGTAAAAAAAGCCCCAGCTCATGTTGTAAAACTAATAATTGGGTTACCTGCCGCTCCAGGAAGAGGTAACGCTCTTGAGCGATTGCGGTCATTGATTGCGTATCAATACAACCTGCCCGCTGGTTTTTCAAGAAAACCCGAATATCAGCCAGGGAAAAACCAAGTTGTTGGGCGCGCTGGATAAACTTTATCGTTTGCTCAGCTTCGGAGGTATACAGTCTGTATCCTGCCTCAGTATAACCGGCCGGTGAGAGTAATTCTTGTTCCTCGTAGTAACGCAGCGCTGATGTGCGCATGCCGACGCGTCTTGCAAGCTCGCCAATGGTTATTGTATTTTCTTCCACTTCAAATTCCTTGATTTATACAGTAATTATCTGGAATTATACGCCAAAAGAAGTAACTACATATCTTTTATTGGATTAACCGTGTTATAACATTGGAGAGGGAGCAGTTATTATTACCATGGCAAGACCACTGTGGTTTGTCTCAATACTTAAAAAATCCTTTCCAGGCCGGTTTCGGCTGGCTGGATTGACCAAGCTACCCATTATTGGTAACCTGGTGGATTATCTGCTGTTCGATGGTGATTCTATTATTTATCTCCCAAAAGATACTGCAGTACAGCTTAACCAACCCACGCATAAGTCTGCAGTTGGACGGGTAGTAATTCTGATCAACCAACCGGTTGAGCCTCGAACCGATATCGTGCTTCCCTCTTCGGTAGTTGAATATTTCATCGGGCGAGCCAACTACATCTGGTTGATGAACTTCTGCATCTGCCGCCTCTCCGAGCAGTGCACGGACTATCCCATTGAATTAGGCTGTATCTTTCTTGGTGAAGCTGTATTGAAGATCAACCCAAAGCTTGGACGACTTGCGACCAAAGAGGAAGCGTTTAAGCATTTGCAACGCTGCCAGGATGCCGGCCTGGTTCACCTGGTTGGTCGCAATAAGTTGGATACTGTCTGGCTAGGCGCTACGCCCGGAGAAAGATTACTCACGATCTGTAATTGCTGTCCTTGTTGTTGCCTTTGGAAGATGATCCCTAATTTGGATATATCGATAAGTAAAAAAGTCACGCGAATGCCCGGGCTTCATGTCGCTGTGACAGATAAATGCATAGGGTGTGGGATATGCGCCAAGGAAAATGTATGCTTTGTGGGTGCGATTCACATAGAAAATAAATGCGCGGTCATCAGTGACGCGTGTAGAGGTTGTGGTCGTTGCATTGAGAGCTGTCCGGAGAGTATCCGGGCCATTGAACTTACTATAGATGACTTACAATTTATAAACAATGCCATCAACCGAATATCTCACCTGGTAGATATTTCTTAACCATAAGGAAAATCAGAACGAGAACCAGAATCCAAACGATAATTATCACGACTCCCGCAACCCAGTTTTGATATCCTTCCTGACTCATTTTCTCAACTACCTTCACCCGGTACTCTACCATAACTGGCTCAGGAATCATCTTTAAGGCAAGCAATACCCCAAGCGGGATGAAAACAAAATCATCCAGGTAACCAATGATGGGAATAAAATCCGGAATCAGATCAATTGGACTAAAAGCATATCCCACAATCATAGCTGTAAAGACTTTAGCATACCAGGGTACTCTTGGATCTTTATAAGCCAGGTATAGCGCATAAGTCTCGACTTTTATCCACTTGACTTGATCCTTCCATCTTTCAACCAATTTACCCACACTCATTGATCACATGGTTTACTGCTCAACGTCATTGGTTTTGGATTCCAGAAGCTCATCAATAAAGCAGCCAGTAATGCCAATCCGCCGCCAAACAGGAACGGCGCAGAAGCGCCAAAGCCACCCCACCGCCCGATGCCTTGCCATAAAACCCCTGCGATCAAGGAGGCAGGAAAATCCAAAATCCCTAATATGGCATTGTATGTTCCATAAGCAGTACCATGAAGTTCAGCAGGCACAATATCTGCGACCAGGGCCTTGCTAGTTCCATAGGTTAAGCCATAATATAAGCCATATAGTGCATAAAGTATCCATATATGCCAGGTCTGTCCTGCCATCGCAAAGCCCAAATAAACAAACGCATAAAGCAACCAGCCACCGGCAATGATCTTGCGTCGCCCGATACGGTCTGAAAGGGAGCCAAAAGGGATAGAAGCCAAAGTATAAACCAGGTTAAAGATAACCAGCATACCTAAAACCCCCAGAACACTGGCACCGCGGTCTTGCGCCCGCAACACCAAAAATGCGTCCGATGAATTCCCGAGATCAAAGATGCTGACGATAATCATGAAGATGACAAACTGCTTACCCAGGCCTCTTAAAGTAATTTTGGGCGGCTGGCGTTGCTTCATTACAGATACATCTTGAGCCAACAAAGCCAAAGCTACTACCGCTAAGAAAGCTGGCATCAGGCTAATCAGCACCACTTTCTGGAAAGTATCCCGGCTTAATTGTACATTTCCAGCCTGCGTCATCCAGACTACTACCAGCGTAAGGATGATGCCCAAAACTGCCCCACCAGTATCTGCTGCACGGTGTAGCCCAAAAGCCAGGCCGCGCTGGCATTCCTTTACCGAATCAGCGATCAGGGCATCGCGCGGCGCGGTCCGTACCCCTTTGCCCACCCTGTCAGCCCAACGTACACCGGCGACTACTCCCCAACTCCCAGCATAGTAAAAGAAGGGTTTAGATATGGCTGAGATACCATAACCGATCACAGCCAGCCATTTACGCTGGCGTATCTTATCGGATAGCCAGCCCGAAAATAGTTTTAATATGCTTGCTGTAGCTTCAGCGACGCCCTCAATAAGGCCAATAATATTTGTTCTGATTCCCAAAACATTATTAAGAAATAACGGCAAGATATTAATGATCATCTCGCTGGAGATATCGGTAAAAAAACTGGTTATACTGACCGCCCAAACATTGCGGGGTAAATCACGCCAGCCAGTAAAATCAGATTGTTGCTGTTGCATAATGGACTCCATTACAAAAATGGTTCGGTAATTTTACTACGGTAGTGTATATAGAAATCTATATAAATTATTACCAACAATTCTAGTATAATATATGGCAGATAAATTATTTAAAATCTGTTATCATTATCATACAAGATGCTTTAGGCATCTACCTTGCCTGTATATTTTTATTATAGGGAAATCAGAGGCACTATAGAGGAGGTACCAATGGTTGATTTAATAAGATGTATTGCCTGGTTTCCTAACGGCTCAAAGAAGATCAGATTGTTCCCTGGTGATCGCTGGGGCGTACAAGACGCGGTAAGTTGGGAGTGGAAGATGATCAACGGAGAAGCCACTAAGATCGAATATTATAGAGCCGATGGAAAACATGGTTTTCTACATAAAAAGGGTACATTTTATTCAAGTAAGTGGGTACCCTTTGATTTAAAGAACGAAGAGAATGACGATTCTGGACCTACGGAATAGCAAACAGCGAATCTACACGCATTTGGATTTCCTTCACTATAAGCAAGCGAGCTAAAGCTTTGGTATATGCAGAGTGTAAAGCTGGGTAAAGGAGATTACAGATGGGGATGAAACGTAAAGAAATTGGCGATTCGCCGATGCCCGACCCAATTTATTTGGTAGCTTTTTCCCCTGACGGCTCCAGAAAGGTTAGAGCATTTCCAGATGATCAGGATGGAATTGAAGACGCTGTACGTTGGGAGTGGGACCAATTACACGAGGGTGCCAATATTGTTGAATACTATCGAGCTGACAAGAAAAAGGGTACCTTCTACTCCAGTAATAGGGTCAAATTTAAGTTGGGGGATGACAGGAAGTAAATATTTTTAAAAAGAGTGGGAGTGTTATACTAGAGAATGAATTGAGGTGATACCTTTGGATTTTCCCCAAGTTTATGTTCTTATCCGCAATGAATACAATAAGTCAGGTATTATCACAACCGTTGCTGGTGTCTATCAGAACGAGGAACATGCAAGGGCTGATAAAGAACGTAAAACCCAGACGGAAAAGGAAAGGACGCCTGCCTACGGAGTCAGGTATGTTGAATATGAGGTTGAAGTACACGACCTTATTCCCCCTTGGGCAGGGACAGACATTGATACCTACAATTCCCGTTATCAAAAATAAAACCGAATCCCCATCTACCCTCGATCATCATCTAGTAATAATATCCCCATCCCCAAAAGCAAATAAGGCTGGATAACCCCCTGTGTGAAGAAAAATAATTGGCTCATCGCGGCCCAGATTTCCCTTGGCAGCTAAATCAAGCAAGCCGGCAAAGGCTTTGCCTGTATATACGGGGTCTAGCAGAATCCCCTCCAGACGCGCCAATTGTTTTATCGCCTGCAGACATTGGGTAGTTGGTTTAGCATAACCCTCCCCGACATAGGTGGATTCAATTAAAGGGATTTGTTGCGGTGTGAAATGGCGTGGCTGACCCAAGCGGGCGCTGATGATGCTGCACAAATTGGCAATCGAATTAGGAAAACCTTTCCAGAGCTTACCAATATCAATTCCAACCGGACGTAAAGATGAATCGATTAAGGTGAAGCCGGTCAGCAATCCAGCCAGGGTTCCCCCGGTGCCTCCCGCCATAATTAACCAGGCATTGGCAATCCCCAGATCTCGGGCTTGCTGGTCGATTTCAAGCGCTGCCCGCACATATCCTAAACAGCCCAGCCAGGTATGTCCACCCACTGGTATAAAAAAATGTTGCCCAACCATGAGCCATGTAATCAGGTGTACAAATAAGCTGGTTGTTTCTAGCGTCATGGAAGCGCTGCTACTACCGCCGAACGGAATAAAGTGCATGACCGCGCCACTCAGATCATTCAGGAGTAGATTGCCTACCAATTCTCTGGGGCGCTTCTCAAAATAAAACAAATGCGGCTCCATACCACATTTGCGTGTGGCTGCAGCCGTGATGCGCGCATGGTTGGACTGCAATCCGCCGAATGTTACCACTTTGCGCATTTTCTTCAGTTGGGCATCTGCCAGTAAGTATTCTAATTTACGGGTCTTATTACCGCCTAATCCGGGACCAATTTGATCATCGCGCTTAATATAGATGGGGCGGCCTAATTCCTGGCTCAAGCGCGGCAAAAACTCTAGCGGGGTAGGATATTGTGCAAGTGGGATGTGTGGATATGCATCTAATGCAGCCTGGATCATTACGAGCCTATTCCCTCCAACTAGATAGTTACCACTCCACTATCAAGGTAACCATGCTCCCCCCATTATCGCGGCGAGGTTGAGTTTCATCAAACTTGACACTGATTAAACGGTTGCGATCCTTTTGAAAACGCCGCCCAAAACCATCAGCAAGACCTCGGATAAAGCTATCCGGGTAGGGCTCATTACAAGTTAGGATAGCAGCAGATGGGCCAGTCGTCTTGTATGCCCAGCCTTCATTTTTAGGAACATTCCGGTGGTTGCCCTGATAAACCTGGGCCGCCGACGCCATCCATTTTTCGACTGAATCGAGATCAAAATGTACCTGAGCTGCCGCGGCAACATTTTTCCCCACAACGACCAGGGTCGCTTTCCCAATCTTCGTTTCAATGCTCTCCAAAAAATCACAGTAAGTCTGTTGTGAATACCATTGATCGGGTTTAATATCCGACAAACCATGTTCCTCAATATGCGATAGCCGGTATCTTTGTAAGCCCCCAGGGCGTTAACAATAACCAGAATTTTAGATCCAACCACATCTGCCCCGGGAGCTGCTTTATACTCTCCACGTTTTTTTCTCCTTATCGTTGAACATTATTGCGTTGTTTCGTATAATCTAAACCCCGAATTAACTATTGGGAAAATTATTCGCTGTACCCGTCAAATACTTTGCCAGCCTTTTCGCCAAACCAATAATGGTAAGCACAGTTGGTCGGGCCAAGGCCTCAGGAAATACACTGGCATCACAAACAAACAGGCCTTTAGCTTCCGTCTCAAGGTTCTCATCCAGCATGGTATCAACTCGCACCGTGCCGCTTGGGTGGGTGCCGCGCAAGGGTGTCATAAAAATTGTGTCTGGCCTGGCGCCAGCTTCGATTAAGATCTTGCGGCAAACCTCTTCAGCCTGTTTCAATCTTAGCCGGTCATTTTTAGTTAAAGGTTTGCTTATTTTCCCATCTGAGAAGACTCCACCTGATATTTCGTCCTTGAGTTTGATCATCGCCCCCAGGGTATTATTCCAGCGCGGCCAGGTAAGTGAATATTGCGGCCCTTTGAGGAAATTGACAATCGGATAGAGCAGCCATGGATCGATCAATGTACTGAGCATATATCCGACTTCCAGATTCTCCCAGGACCAGGTCATGGGAGGCTCATTGCCAATACCGGCATCCTTGATGGTTCCATAAACCATCACAGTGACATCCATGGCCATGCCAATTCCCGCCTCACGGAAACCTGATGCTTGTAGGATGCGCGGTGTTCCAATGCCTCCAGCTGCCAGAACAACCTGGCTGGCTTTGGCTGTAAATGGGTTTCTATTCAAACTCCCTGAAACCCCAGTAACATGCCCGTCCTCTATCAATACGTGATCCACGCGAGCACGGGTCTGTAACACCAAACCAGATTTCACAGCCTGGTCTACATATTCAGCGGCATTCCATTTAGCGCCACAACGGCATCCCAACATACATTTGGCTCCGCAGTTATAATTCTTGGCCCGCACCGGGTTCATGAACTTGAGCTGAGGCTCCCAGGCATACCCCAGGGCTTGAGCCGCCTGCGCTATCCGCGTGGAAGACTGGCCGCGCAATTGTGGGGGTAAGGGGGCAATATCCAATTCTGTAATGGTTTCTGCAACTTCCGCATCAATATCGACCCCATATTTTTCCTTCAACCATGGTGGTGGCGGAGCAGCGCAACCACAGTACATGCTGGTCGCCCCACCCAGCATCAGAGGACGGATAATATTCAAGCCTTCCTGGGTGAATAAGAAGCTCAACCGGTCAGAATAGATCATGGCTCCCGGATAGGTGCCATAATAGCTGTAGGGGCGGTGATCTATCCCCCGCTCCAGTAACAGGACCCGTTTACCTTGACCCGTTAATTCCCGCGCCAACGTAGCACCGCCTGGGCCTGAGCCAACCACGATAATATCAGCTTGTAAGGAAGCGGTAATAGGCATGATTAATCCTCCTGAATATTTTTAAGATCCCCAGACTAGCCGGGTGGGGACATGGGTTCTTTTCACTTCTACGGGGTTGTTCATTACGTCAGTCATGTAGACATAACTACTCCCTTCGGCATTGCTAAAACCAGCCGGTGTACCCTCGCTATCCACCGCAATGATATTCATGTCATCCAAGTAATGTCCTCCCAGATCATTCAAATCCTGCATGGCTTGCCTGCCGGCTTCTTCAAGGGAAAGACCCATCTTTAAATACAGCACCACACTACGTGCAGTACTGGCGCGGATAGCCATCTCACCCATGCCGGTACAAGCAGCCGCTCCATAGCGATTGTCAGCGTAATTACCTGCGCCAATGACAGGGCTGTCCCCCAGGCGTCCTGGATATTTAGCAAACCATCCGCTGGTGCTAACACCTGTACAAATATTCCCTTGAGAATCCTGGGCAATAAAATTCACTGTACCATTCACCTTTTCAGGATTCATCGTCTGGATCACCCATGCTCTTAATTTAATCTGGCTTTTTAAACTCCGCAAAACATCATCTGGCATAAATTCAAGCAGTCGGTTCTTCCAGGTCATAGCTGAATATTCACTTAGCAAGTTCACCTTATGAAAACCCATTTCAGCTGCAAAACGTTCAGCTCCTTCCCCGACCAAAAAAACGTGAGGCAGCTGCTCCATCACTTTACGGGCAATAGAGATGGGGTGCACATATCCCTTTATCGCCCCGACAGCCCCCGCTGTTAGTTCTTTGCCATCCATAATGCTGGCATCTAATTCCACTTCACCTAAGATGTTAGGAAGCCCGCCATAGCCTACTGAGTGGTCATCCGGATTTTCCTCAACCATATGGATGCCAGCCTCAACTGCATCAATGGCTGAACCTCCAGCCTTTAATATTCCCATCGCCTGGCGAATGCCAACGTCACCATTTTTACTTGCCACAACAATCATAGTCTCACCTAAAATAATTAGTTCAAGATATAATTATTTTACCGCTAAGCTGTAAAGCATGCGAAGGTTAATTGGATTCTCTCTCGCATCCTTGGTATTTTCCCGGTTCATAAAAAGGGTAATAATAAAGAGATATTGCCTGAAACTATGACTCCCAATAAGTGTTATCATTCACGGCTAGTTTTAATAGTTTTATTAAATCCCATACGGAGCCATCAATATGACCAATTACCTATCAAAGCGTACAAAATTGATGTATGGCGTCGGCGATTTAGGCTTTAGCCTAACCTTAACAATTATCGCAACATATTTCGCAATTTTCTTGACCGATGTTGTGGGTATATCCCCAGGTATCGTGGCGGCAGCAATCTTCATCGGACGAAGTTGGGATTATATCAATGATCCACTGATTGGATACATTTCTGATCGCACCCGCTCAAAATGGGGCCGGCGACGGCCTTTCCTGCTCTTCGGAGCAATACCTTTTGGCATAGTCTTTATCCTGCTTTGGTGGAAACCGCCCTGGACAAACGAGGTTGTTCTGGCTGTCTACTATGCG
>Ga0315295_10003778_pt1 | contig 12863 bp, 13 predicted proteins | sample YL17G14_0_MG_FD_204453 | JGI IMG/M metagenome (GOLD analysis project Ga0315295, IMG submission 204453) | Sediment microbial communities from Yellowstone Lake, YNP, Wyoming, USA - YL17G14_0 | ecosystem: Environmental > Aquatic > Freshwater > Lake > Sediment | place: USA: Wyoming | collected... | reverse complement strand
CACCATCAGGCGGCGTTGGGTACCTGCTCGCCCAAGCTGCCTACTTCTACAAGGACATGAACCTCGCCATGATACTACTCGTCTTCATCACGACTCTCGTCATCATGATCAACAGCCTCTCATGGCACAAGCTTATGGAGAAGGCAAACACCGGGACCTTCAAACCGATAGTGAGCCTCGACCTCTCCGGTGTGGGGAAGTTGATAGCGGCCGAGGAGTCGAACCTCTTCGACTTCGGGAACATACACACCCCCAAGTCTTTCTCAGCCCTTTATCAGAGGCTGAGGGAGTATTCTCGAATTGAGAAGATCATCCTAACGACTGTCCTCGGCGGCCTGTTAATCTACTTAATTGCGACCGAGGGTGACCACATCCCAACCCTAAGCGTGATAGCGCAGGGATTCTCATCGCCACCCGCGGAACAATTGGGCTCTCTACCCATACTTATCCTGTTTACCATGAGTCGGCTCACTATCGCCTACTTAATCTCCTTAGCCGTGGCGATTGGGCTCGGCGTCATGGCGGCGGAGAATAAGAGGGTGGCAGCCATCGTCTATCCGATCTACGACATAGGGCAAGGCGTCCCGATCCTCGCACTGTTCCCCGTCATCTACCTAGGCCTCAGCAACGTCGTCGGATCACAGAGACTCGCCCTAGAGATCACGTGCATAGTGATGCTGGTCCTCGACATGATCTGGTACATGTTCATCAACGTCACGAGCGCCGTCAATAACATCCCCTCCGAGATCAACGAGGTCGGGGCGATCTTCGGATTCAAGGGGCTGAAGAGGGTGACCCATATAGTGATACCCTCGATCCTCCCGGCGATAGTGACGGGTAGCATTCTCTCATGGGGAACCGGGTGGAACACCATCATCTTCTCCGAGTATCTGCAGTCTACCGAACTGGGTGTGCCCGCGGTTTCCGTCCCTGGACTCGGCTCACTACTCGACATAGCCGGCTATGAGTTCGGCAACACCATCGTCCTCGTGTTCCTGTTAGTCATTATTTCCGTCATAGTGCTAACGATGGAGGCGCTGATCTGGAGGCGCCTCATCAAACGCTTCGAGAAGTACAAGGTGGAGGTGGGTTGAGATGCCCGCGCTTGAGGTCAGAAACGTACGAAAAATCTTCAAAGAGGATAAGAATGAGACCCTCGCCCTGGATGGCGTCAACTTCACAGTGAATGAGGACGAGTTCGTCTGCCTGGTCGGGCCCTCCGGCTGCGGCAAGTCCACGATGCTCAGGATAATCTCGGGGCTGGAGCACGCCACGTCTGGGGAGGTAATCTTCGAGGGGAAACCCGTCACTCAGCCGAGCCCAAAGATAGCCATGGTCTTTCAGCTATTCGGCCTCCTCCCATGGAAGACTGCGCAGGAGAACGTCGAGGTCCCACTCGAGGTCCTGGGCGTCCCGAAGAAGGAGCGCTTCGAGGCAGCGAAGTCGTACCTCAAGATGGTTCACCTCGAGGGCTTCGAGAACACGTATCCCCACGACCTCTCTGGAGGGATGAAGCAGCGCGTCGGCATCGCCCGAGCCCTGGCCCTGAAGCCCGAGATCCTCCTCATGGACGAGCCCTTCAGCAGCCTTGACGAACTCACAGCCAAGACCCTGAGAGACCTGACCTTGAACATCTGGAGGAAGAAGGGAGAGCCCCCCGACAGTATACTCATGGTGAGTCACAACGTCGAGGAGGCCGTCTACATGGCGGACCGGGTCATCGTCATGTCGGCACGACCAGGCAGGGTGATAGGGGATGTGAAGATCGAGATCCCCCGCCCCAGGGCGGAGCACGTCAGGGATCCACTATACTTCCACTTCGTCGACGAGGTGATGGAAATGTTACACCTCGGCAACGGGAAACACTAGGCAAGGCAATAAACCCCTCCATTATTCGTAATTTTTACAAGAAAACGACCTCAATCCGCCCTCAATCTGTTTTTTATACACCATAGGCACCCGTCTTACACATGGCTAAGGTCAAGCCCTTCATAATCGGGACGAGGAACGCCGGTGAGTTCCTCTACGCCGGGGCCGCGATACTCCGCAAGGGCGGCTCCGCCATCGACGCCGTCGAGGCTTCCACGAAGCTAGTCGAGGCAAACCCCAAGGACGACAGCGTCGGCTACGCTGGCATACCCAACCTCCTCGGTAAGGTCGAGCTCGACGCGAGCATCATGGACGGTAAGACGCTGAGGACGGGGGCCGTCGGCGCCGTCAAGGGATACTTACACGTCATCAGCATCGCCCGGATGGTGATGGAAAAGACTCCACACGTCATGCTCGTCGGCAGCGGCGCGGAGCTCTTCGCCAAGGCTATGGGCTTCAAGAAGCAGAACCTCCTCACGAAGGAGGCGAAGGCCACCTACCAGAGCTTCCTAAAGAGATACGCAGACCTGCCTAAGGAGGGGGAGAAGCCATGGTATGTGAACTACGACGTCGACTTCGGCCTCCGCGACTGGTACGACAAGCTTAGCGACAAGCAGCACGGCACGGTCAACATCATGGCCATCGACAAGAACGGTAACATCTGCAGCGGCGTGAGCACGAGTGGCACCGCATTCAAGTTTCCGGGGCGCCTCGGGGACAGTCCCATAATCGGCGCCGGAAACTACTGCGACAACCGCTTCGGTGCAGCTGCCTGCACTGGCCGCGGTGAGCTCGCCATCAGGCTCAGCCTCGCTCGGACCATCGTCAGCTACGTGGAGAACGGCATGACCGTCCGCGAGGCCTGCGCACGTGGCATGAAGGACATAAACGAGCTCCACGAGAAGGGCGGCATGAACTGCCTCGCCATGGACAACAAGGGGAACACGATGAGCGCCTCCACGGGCCGGGAGAGCATCCACTACTACATGGACGTCGACTCGAAGGAGCCCGAAGAACGCAAAGGCATATGGGTAAAGGAGTAGCCCCCCGTGTCAAAGCCCCCCTACGACCCGAAGAGGATCACACCAGACCTCTACGGTGACCGACGCCCAGTCGAGGGCGAGGTCGTCGCCATCCTACACGTCAGCTTCAAGGACCGTGGCCTCAAACTCATCGACACGAAGAGCCGCGCCGTCCTAAAGTATGAGATACACGAGCTCATGATAACCGACGAAGAGGCCGCAGCCCCCGGCGGGGGTGCGGACAGGGTCTCCGCCGTCGCCTTCTTCGAGATAACGAAGGGGGGTCTAATCGTAACCGGAGACACAGTCACCGCCTCCGGAGACAAGATAGGGGAACTCGTCGGCTACGACATGAACCACATGCCGAACCACATGGGCATACTCCTCAGGGCGCCTACAATCGACGAGCCCCCGCTCGCCGTAGGCGATAAGGTAGTCTTCCACCGACCCGGCTAGCCCTTATCCGGCGCCCCTACCCCGAATATACCCGAGACATCTTCGACCTTCTTATGGGCGCCATAGGACATCCTGAGGCTCGACGGCATCTGCGTGAAGTGTTTCCCCCCAAGGATCTTTATCGATGCCTTGTTGAACTCGGGGAGCCCGACCCAGACCTTCCTCCCGTCGACCCTCGACGACAGCGCGTTGAGGAGGGGCTCGGCAAACTCCGCGTACTTCGGGTCGCATATCCACGGCCCCACCCTGACGTTGGAGGCGCCAGGCTTCGCCATGATGTACCCCCGTATCTCACCGCCCTTCGACGCCTTGAAGCAGAGCTCGGGGTAGTCATGCCGGACCCTCCTCAGCTTCTGCCCCCGGTCGAGCCCGAAGAAGCGCCTATCGAGGTTGGTAACCTGTTCGATGTCCTCTCTCGTCATGGGCTCTATACCGTGGTGAGGTGCCTTGGATGCCACGCCGCTGTACCTCAGGGACCAGTATTCCCCCTTGAAGCCGAGGCGCTCGTAGAGGGGGATCGCCTTCTGGACGCCGTCGAGGCGTATAGTCCCGGCGCCCTCTAAGGTGAGCCTGTCGATCGCCCTCCTCATGAGCGCATCGCCTAAACCCCCGCCCCTCGTCTCCGGGAGGACGATCAGGTTCCCAATGAAGCCCACCTCCCCGTAGAGGAAGCTGTTCACCATCCCGACGTCGACGCCGCCAACGCTGGCGATGAAGCAGCCTCCGGGTTCGTAGTATAGGCTCCTCTCGGCATCGGCGCGCGTGTTCCCCCAGCCGACCATCTCCTGAAGCCTCATCACGAAGTCGATGTCGCCGTGGGTCATGACCCTGATCTCGGGCGGACTCATGGCTTCAAAACTTATTCAATGGTCTATAAAGGGGTTGGCTCAGGCGTCACCCCTCTGCTCCAGGGCTCGGGTGAGTAGATCCCTGTAGAACTCCCCCCTCAGCTCCCCGCCGTGGCCGAATCCGGGGCAACGCGTGTCGACCCTGATCTCGAAAACTCTCCCATCCCTCTCCATCCAGAAGGGGTACATCCTGCACAGCAGGGCGCGGTGTGGATAGACCCTGCACCCTTCCTCTGCGAGGTAGATGCATGCGCCCTCGACCCTCCTCATCTCGGCGACGAATGGGGATTCCCCCCTCACTTCGACTTCGAACTCACCCTCGCCCGCCTTCTCAAGCCTATCAACGTCGGTCGGGAGAAGCAGTATTCTCCTTGGCCTGTGTGAGGCGTCTCGACAACAGGCTCCACAACGCTTGCAGCCCCACCTTATGCCCTGCGGGTGATAGAACTCGTATTCCCCAGAGGGGGTCGAGAGCCTGCCCCGGGCATAGGATATGATGATCTCCTCCCCGCCAGACGGCGTGCTTCTCTTTCTACCCAATTGTCAGCCATGCTCCTTCGACAGGGCCTCCGAGACCGCCGCCTCGGCGAGGACCTGAAGGGGGTCGAGGATCGATACAGGCAGGTCGCCCTCTCTGAGGACGAGGCTGACCTCGGTGCAGCCACATATTATCATCTCGGCACCCGCCGCGATCAGGTCATTCGCCACGCTTCTAAGGAGGAGACCCCCGTCTATGAGGTTGCCAGCCTTGATGCACTGGTATATGGCCTTCATGACGTCCACCTGCCTCTCAGGCGTGGGTTCGAGTATCTCTATCCCGGCCTCGCGATATGCCGCCTCATAGAGGCCACTCCTAATGGTCCCATCCGTCGCCAAGAGGCCCGCCCTCTTCGCCTTGGGGAAAGTCGCCCGCGCCTTCGTGGCAGAGAGCCTGATCATGTTGAGTATGGGTACCCTGAGCTCCCTCTGGAGCTGGTCTAAAAAGTAGTGGGCGGTGTTGCATGGGATGATTATGAAGTCTGCCCCGGCCTCCTCCAGCCTCTTCCCGGCTCGAATGAGCTCGGGCATGGGGCTCGGCCCCGTCCCGATGATGGCCGCCGTCCTGTCGGGTACCTTCGAGTTGCTGTAGATTATGACGCGTGGGTGGTCCCGGTCCCTCTTCGCGGGCGTCGCCTTTATTATCCTGAGGTAGAGGTCGGCAGTGGCCTCCGGCCCCATTCCTCCGAGTATTCCTATGATCTTCTCCGACAAGGGAGCACTCTAATGGAAGAAGGGATGGGTAAAATTAACACTTGTCCCTCTCCCTGATGAGCTGGATGACCGAGTAGATGCCGACGAATGCGGCGAGGGCGTAGACCACCACGGCGATCTGGAACGACTCGATGCTCAGCACGCTCTGCGTGGCGAGCACCACGAGGCTCCTCCCGATGACTATTGACGCCATCACCAAACCTAGCAGGATCTTGTAGGATGCCCTGTCGATGCTGTTACCGAGCCTATCGAGGTCATCATGGGCAATCTTGAAGGTGAATGGACCCTGGGAGACGCGTTTAAGCGCCGCGTTTATGTTGTTTAGCAAGTCCTCGGCGTCCCCTAAGGCGTCGATTATATCGCGCACGCTAGAAGTTAAATTGACACTCGCTACCGGAACAGTAGTTTAATCCGCTATGAGGCAGGTCGTCGTGGACCTGATGCCATTGATGTTACGAATGTTGTTTATAACCAGCTTCTCCGGCTCGTCTGTTGTCTTCGCCTCCGCCTTCATGTAGACATCGTATGGTCCATATAGCAGATGAGTCTCGATGACCTTGGGCAGTTTCTTTAGCTTCTCAAGTACCTGATTTACCAATGTTGGCTCGATGGTCATGAGTATCAGAACCTGCTGCCTACAGACAACACCCTCCATTTATCCTATGAAAACTGTTAAGTATAATCATTTAGTTATTTAAACATTATTTTCTCCAATATTTGATGATAAGTATTTGGTTTTACTGTACAGATGTGCATTTCAACGATTGGCTTTTATGGGGGTGGTGGGCCGGGCCGAACCCACCAGCCGAAGGGTTCATATTTTATGGGTTTGTTGGCCTGGGGGCTGGACTCAATCGGAGATTGAGGAGGCTATCGGAGAGCAATTACTCTGTTGCAGTAAAAATCTCATTTATAATTCTCTTTTATTAATTCAATAAATTCATCAGGGAATTGTGTCTTTTTCATCTTAAGTAGTTTGTCTGGTGTAAAATCTCTACATGCTCTTATGAACGCCAATCTAAATTGATGATCCCTTAAGGAAAAAGGTGGAGGTCCATATCTATTAGAGGGTGCCAATTGAACCAATTGACAGGGTAAGGCCTGCGAATATGTCCTATCAGAAGGAGAAATGTCCACAGTGAAATTAACATACATCCAATCAAGATTCCTAGGCACCTTCTTCAGATTAAATGTTAAAATCCAATCAGAATCCTGATAATCGTCTTTTCTGCAATTCATCCAATCATAAGGGTTCACAACACCATATTCGTTTAGAGCTTTCTGTTTTGCAGTTTCTGATAGATCAATGTTACCTTCAATTATCGCAAATTTCCATTCTTTCCATGGTCTTAATTCGTACCATTCTATGAAGGTTTTTGTAGGATACCGTAGGAATTTGGGCGCTTGTGAGTAGTATTGTTTATGTAAAAAATCCAGTTCATCCAACTCTTTTTTTGTTACTTTGCGGGGCAATAACGAATTGAGTACTTTATCTATATTGACAGCATCAGAAGGAAGTAAAACGCCGATCTCCTTTAGATCACCCGAGCCAAGGGCGTTCATGGAAAGATTAGCTGAAGAAATAATTGCCCCTTTTTCACTCCAGTAAATCTTCATGTGAACGTTGTCTGCGAATTGAACGATTGCACCTTTTGCTATTAGATTTCTTAATTCGTCGGGGTTGGTTCCACCTCCTTTTTTCCAGCAAATCAGTTCTAGACCCTTTGCGTTGGGAAGGTAAGAGTCTGCTCCTTTACCGACGAAAGCTGAGATAGCAACTCGACGCCCTTCAGTTCTAAATAAAGAGATTATCTCTTTACGTATATCAGCAGACGAATAGAGTATTTTACTCAAGTTTTATCTGATTGTGATGAGGTTGAGAGGACAATAATATGTTTGTGTACTATAATTCATATATTAGACCTTAGGCGTAATTGTGCCTTAATACAAAAATGATGTAAAATGCCGCGGAATCCACGAAAAAAGCACCAAAAAACGTTAGAATCATAATAAAAGGTGGTCGAAACATTAACTATTTTTCGAGGCGAATAATTTCGACTAAGGTCTAATGAATATAAAAGAGAAAGAGAAGAAGAGAAGAATAGAGAGAGTTAGTTAGAGAGAGAGAAAGGATAAAATTTTACACCCAAACCCAAACCCAAACTTTCACTTTCTATTTTCTATTATTTCTTCTACTCTTATTCTCTTATATCTTCTCTCTCATCATCACCACGTATATCACGTATATCGCACGTATCGCGTATATCATAAAAAAATGCATTTATCCTAATAAGCAAATGATATCATATTTTGCATATATAATATTTAATATACATAAATTATTGACTTATTATTTTATACTTTAATAATATGGCGATAATGATCGCTGAAATAACACTACCTATTATGGTAAATATAAGTCCATTGATCCAATCCAATCCTTGAATTTTTTCCCAAATATTTGGTTCTTTTATATTTTTATTAGATAAATAATCATTCCATAATTTAACAATAAAATCTTGGGTAGCATTATTATCTTTTAACTCATTGATGTCCTCAACAAATTGAGCATCATTATTTTTATAATAATTTTTTTGAATTCTATCATTTATTCTCTCTATTAAATATGGCAGTTTATATTTTAATATAAGACTATTAATTTGAGTTTGATTGATTTGATTTTTAGAATCCCATAATATCTGATCTATTGCATCGATATGTGCCTGAATAGTTGACCAAGAATCCTCGCTATTACTACCCTTTAATATTAATCTATTTTTTTGAATTAATGTTCCATCAATTCTTATAATCCCTTCTATGGATAAGTTGAAAGGCATCACAGTTTCAGGGAAAATTAATGTGGCTTTTGGGTAAACTAGTAAAAAAGCAAATGGGTTCATATTTATTGTGCTAGTGAGATTATAAGGTTCCTTGGCAGGTGCAATACTCACATTTGGTTGCGTTTGCGTAACAACGCTCATCTGTGGCCATAAATAAAATTCAATTCTTTGATTAATTTCAGAATATTCATTTTTCTTTTCTGAGGAATCATATGAATATTCTAGCAACGCTCCTCCAATTTTTGAAATTACACCAACAATTTTATTCGGATTATCCCGCCTAAAATTCAATTTATTTAATTTATCATAATTATTAATAATAATATCATTGTATGAGGTAAAATATTGATCAGCGTATTCTTTTAATTTATCCTTTTTAATAACGTTATTTTCAACATTAGAGCGTAAAAACATAGTTATTCCTACAATTATTATAATAAAAAATAAGATATAAATATATTTTTTGAAACCCATCTAACCATCTAAAAATATCAATAATGAATTATTTAGCTTTTATTGAATAAAATTTAGAATATTTTTTTCTTTAAGTTGATAAACGAGGCTCCTAGTTCACGCGCGTGACTCCGCCCAAGGAACAAAGAGTACCAGCTCTCACCTGAACAGAACAAGCTCTTAGAGCTCTTCCATAGAGAGATCTAGCTTACTCTTCTACAAAGATAGACCTCTCTATTTTTTCCATCCCAGAGTCACATGAAACTCGTTCAGAAACAATGTGTGAACAATGGATCGCACTCAAAACGAACTTTCTCTTATGTCCCCCCTCGAGCCATGTAAAAATATTTAAATATAAAACTCGATTCGAGTCCTAATACGATGAACGGAAACATAGAGTACGACACCGCCGAATCCGGCCTACGGGCCGTCCTCAAGGACTACCAGGAGCTCGCCCTCAGAGCCATCTGGGCCAACCCCGAGGGCCTCGGCTCCAAAGCCGTATGGGACCGAGTCAACGCCGAGCTCAAGCCCAACACCATCAGCCGCGCCAGCGTCATAAACTTCCTCGAGGCGATGAGGGAGGCAGGCGTCCTCAAGGGAGTCGAGAAGACGGGGAAGGGCGGCCACCACTGAATCTACAGCCCAGCCATGAACGAGGCTGAGTTCAAAGAGTTCATCGTTAAAACGCTGCTGGAAAGCCTGATGCGCGACTTTCCAGAGGAGACGAGGACGGCTATATCGGAATTCAACTAAACTCATTTCCACTTGAGGCAGCTCAGAACGGTCTCAGCAGCCTGCCTGACTAGGCTCTGGTACTTCGCCGCGTCCGGCTTCGCCTCGCCGAGCCTCATCGGCGCGACCCGGCGGAACGGATTCGCGTTCTCCGCATCCACATAGAGGTAGTCGACGAGGTCGCCCGACCCGACCCTCAGACGGTTCATGCTGAGCGCGTTCGCTGCCGTCACATGGCCGCCGTGGGAGACGTACTCGCCGATCTCCCTGCTAAGCGCCTTAGAGATCTTAAGCTCCTCAGCGGGCACATCGCCCTCCTCGATCTGCCTGCACGCCTCATCCACAATCCCTCTAGCCCTTTCCTCGCCGACATTAAGCATTTCCTTTCGCGACATGCAGGTGAGTAGCGCCTCCATCACCTGCCTCTGGACGCGGCCCACAAAGGGCGGGGTGTCACGCCGTCTCAGCTCTATGCCACGACATTCAATTTCACCCGTGGTAGTGACCCCATAATAACGATTTACCGCCCCGACCTTAGCCCCCGCCTTCTGGGGAAGCAGCACAAGATACCTGAACACGTGCTCGACAGCCATCGGCAGCCCAGTTACCCTCGCGATCTCCGCCGCCAGCGCCTCGTAATCCTCCCTCTTTGCACCTAGACGCGTCAGAAAGAGACTGTCAGAGTTACCGTACAATACGTTGAACCTACGTTCATTCGCGACCGTCATGGCCACGGTCAGGGACTGACGCGCCTGCCGGTTGATCTCCATGTAGGTGTCCATGCTGCCGAAGCGGTTCGCGAAGCAGCCGCTGTAGCCGTATATGACCACGAGGTTCTCCTTCAACGCCGTCTGCCGCTCCTCGCACCACAGCCACTCCTCCGAGCCCTTCGCGACCTCGCGGCGCCTGTGCTTGAAATGAAGCCGCCGCGTCAAGGCGTCCCGGGTGAAACCGGCTATGAAGCCCTCCATGTCTCCTGCCACGCCGGTGGTCTCGTAGCTCACGTTGCGTTTGACGACGATGTTCGGGAACATGCTCTCGAAGTCGAGGAGCGCCACGTTCTCGTGCAGCCCGACGGTGGGCGCGAGGATCAGCCCGCCCTTGTCCTGCTCCAGCAGCTTCCCGAGGCTCATCACGGGCTGGTAGTCGGCGGCCCTCGGCACCAGTATTCCGCGCCTCCGCGCCTCGTAGCACTGCCTCGCGTCGATGCACTTCCCCGCCGCCCAGTCCACACACAGCCTGAGCGGGACCCTGGTAAACATCGACCGCTCCACCAGCCCCGCGAAGCCGAGCCGCTCCCATGCGCGCGGCTCGACATGTATCCGGCTGCCGAACAGTTCGACCTCCGAGCCCGCAAGCCGCCCGAAGCGACTGCTCTCGTATAAGTGTCCGAGGCGCATGATCAGCCTGAGCGACGCGTTGCCCGCGCATACCACGTCCGGGTCCTCGTCGGCGAAGTAGTCAAGAAAGTCGCGGACGACCCCCTCCGTTTCGCCCTCGAGGGTGTACGTGGGCTTCATGAAGCGGTCAAGCACGGTGACTGAGCCGTGGTCCCCCGACGTGTCGGCCTCGAAGCTAAGCACATGTATCGGCGGCGGATGGGCGTCTAGGCCCAGCTCAGCGGCGCGGATTGATCTCATCACTCCCTCGCCGTCGGATTCGACTGTGACGGCTCCAAACGGCGTCAGGCCTCTCTCGCTCAGGTACTTGAGCTCGTGGCTCAGGTCCGCGTCGTAGACCCGTGCCACGAGCGGAAGACGTTCCACGAGCCGTGCCACGTCGCGGAAGGTGTCGACTCCCCGCGTCCCGATCCTCAGCACAGTCGACTCCGCGTTCCGCCGAATGGTGGACACCCGCTTAACGACGGCTACGCTCCGGATGCCGGGGTGCTCCTCTATGGACGCCTTCAGCTCCTCGGCTGCGACCCCCTTCGGCTCGGCGTAGAGCTCCGGATAATAGGGCTCGTTCAGCTTGATCCTCCCCAGCTCCGGGTCCCTGACCCAGAGCACGGCTTGGCTATCCTCGAAGCTGACATCCAGGAGCCAGCCGTCAACCCTCATCCTGTCTCCGCTCCCTGCCGCGCTTCAGCTTCTTTATCTCGCGCCGGTTGTCGACGACGGCCGTGAGCAGCAGGAGGTCGAGGGCGGACACGATGTCGCTGTTAATCATAGCGCCCTGCTCGTCCGCCCAAGCCGGCCACAGAGCGTCGAACGCGCTTCTCCTCTCCTCGTCCTTCAGCGTGTTCCTGAACTTCTCCCTGAGCCTGACCATCTGCTCCTGCAGTAACGTCCTCATGGACTCGCTAGTGATTCTCCCCAATCCACCATAACCTCCAAACTCCACTCTCCGTCCGATCCGCGCCCTGTCGAAGTGCTTCACGAGATGGGCTGCTGCTCCGCCGGGCGTCGGGCGCAGGTACACGATCACGTTAGCCAGGTGCATCAGGTAGCCGCCTGCCTCAGGCTCTGGCACTGGGGCACCGCGTCCGCTGTCCCTGCAAGAGGCGATGACCGGTATGCCCCGTTCTAGGCCGAGCCTCTTCAGCCGCGACGCCATGCCTCCCAGATCCCCACGCTGTACGCCCGGCACCAGCGGCTTCCCCGTGAACATCTTCGCTATCTGCTGCACGGTTATCGCAGACACGCCTCCTAGGCGCCCCACAAGCTCCTCTGTCAGCTCTGCTGCCCGTACCTGGTGTCGCTCCGAGAAGGAGCCGATGACGTGTATCCGGTCTAGGATGCCGTCCCTGTTCCGTCCCTCGGCATCGAGGAGGTCGAGCAGCAAGGCAGTGTCCAGAAGCGTTCGAGATCTGCGGTAGTTGCCGCATACCAGGTGAACCGCTTCGCCATCGTCCCTGACGGCGTTGGCGATGACGTGGTGGAGGACAGCGTCAGCCAGGCGGCTTTTCTCGGTGCTGTAGAAGAGGTACATGACGCCCGGCTCGTATCCGCCTGTCAGGTCGTCCAGCGCCTGTATGCCCGACGCGAGAGGCTGCTTGCCTGCTCTCTGTCTTAGAAGTAGTGAAGCCGGTGTGAAAGCGCCTGCTTGGGGCCTGGCCTGTGCCTGAGAATCCATGTAGCACTGGCAGACGGGCTTTCAGCCCATTTAAATGAGGCGCATAGGCGGGTAGGAGGGATGGCTGAATGTCTCTGAACGGCCGCGCGCGTGACTGGATTTCAAGGGTTAATCAGAATCGAGACTGTGTGAAAACTCGACCCACAGCAGACACGAGCGGACGCAACCTAGGGCACCACTCAGGGAGCAACCACCAGCCCACAACGTAACAAAAACAAGCCTACACAGCCAACGAGGCCACCAGGCCCCCCACACCCACCATGTTCACCACCCTCCTCAGGTTATACGCCAGCATCGTGAACCCGACCTCCCCA
>Ga0315295_10003774_pt1 | contig 12874 bp, 10 predicted proteins | sample YL17G14_0_MG_FD_204453 | JGI IMG/M metagenome (GOLD analysis project Ga0315295, IMG submission 204453) | Sediment microbial communities from Yellowstone Lake, YNP, Wyoming, USA - YL17G14_0 | ecosystem: Environmental > Aquatic > Freshwater > Lake > Sediment | place: USA: Wyoming | collected... | reverse complement strand
ACTGCTGGAAAGGACCAATACTATAACAGAAAGAGAATATCAGGACCAGATACTTGACGATATGGATCTTGAAAGGGAACGAGGCATCACGATTAAAAGCCATGCAATCCAGATGGAGTATGATCATGAGGGTAAGAAATTTTACCTGAACCTTATTGATACTCCGGGCCATGTCGATTTTTCCTATGAAGTATCAAGGTCAATAGCTGCATGCGAAGGGGCACTGCTTGTTATTGATGCAACCCAGGGTATCCAGGCACAGACAATTTCAAACCTCTACATGGCAATTGATCATAACCTCGAAATAATTCCTGTTCTAAACAAGATGGATATGACAAATGCGATGCCGGAGGAGGTTAAAGATCAGATTGTTGACCTTGTCGGATGCAGCAGGGAAGATATTATTGAAGCAAGCGCAAAAACAGGAATGGGCATCGACAGGATCCTCAGCGAAATAGTGAACCGTATTCCGCTACCTGCCGGAAGCCCCGATGCACCTCTACAAGCATTGATATTTGATTCGATATTTAATTCATTCAGGGGCATCATAGCATACTTCAAAATTGTAAACGGTACGATAAGAAAAGGTGACAGGGTCAAATTTGTAAGCACTGGTCATGAGTATAATGCAGAAGAGATTGGAGTTTTAAAACTTAAACAGGATCCACGCGATGAGATGGGGGCAGGAGATGTAGGTTATATTATCTCAGGGATAAAAGTCTCTTCGGAAGTTAAGGTTGGGGATACAATAACAAGCGTTAAAGACCCGTGTGACAGGGCCATTTCAGGATTTGAAGATGTCAAGCCGATGGTCTTTGCAGGAATGTACCCTGTTGATGCAGATGAATATGAAGACCTTAGGATTTCGATCGAGAAGCTTCAGCTGAATGATGCTTCACTGACATTCATACCAGAATCGTCGGCCGCACTTGGATTCGGATTCAGATGTGGATTTCTGGGCCTCCTTCATATGGAGATTATACAGGAAAGGCTTGACCGCGAATTTGACATGGACGTTATTACCACCGTTCCCAACGTCTCATTTAAAGTTTACACTGCAAAAGGACAGGAGATTGATGTTCATAACCCGTCGGGACTACCTCCTCAGAACCATATTGAACGCATCGAGGAACCATATATCATTGCCCAGGTAATTACTTTATCTGATTATGTCGGTTCGATAATGAAGCTTTGTATCGATAAAAGGGGAACTCTTAAGAATCAGGTTTATCTTACCCGCGACAGGGTTGAACTAACATTCGAGATGCCTCTTTCTGAGATAGTTTTTGACTTCTACGACAAGCTGAAAAGTATTTCAAAGGGATATGCCTCGTTTGATTATTACTATACTGCTTATCAGAAAGCTGATCTTGTCAGGCTTGATATTCTTCTGAATGGCGAAATGGTTGATGCCCTGTCGACTCTTATTTACAGGGGTCATGCCTATGAATTTGGCCGGAAAATGTGTGTGAAGCTTAAAGAGCTTATCCCGCGTCAGCAGTTTGATATTGCGATCCAGGCAGCAATTGGTGCAAAAATAATATCACGCGAGACCGTCAAAGCTGTAAGAAAAGATGTAACTGCCAAATGCTACGGGGGTGACATTACCAGGAAAAGGAAACTTCTGGAGAAACAGAAGAAGGGGAAGAAACGGATGCGGCAGATAGGCAACGTGGAAGTTCCTCAGCAGGCATTTCTTGCAGTTTTGAGACTTGACTGAGCATGACTATGCCTACATTAATGATTTTTTTCTAAAGTGATTTGATTTTAAAAAAATTACTATTTTAGCGTCCTGGGAAATGGGATCTTTTAAATAAAATCTATCCCTTCTATCTAACCTAAACTTAATACCCTGACCGGTACAACTGATCAGGGTTTTTTTTCAGCAAATGAGCCTGTATCCCTTTCCGTGGATATTCAGAATTTTAACAGAAGGATCTTTTTTCAGATATTTTCGCAATCTTGTTATATAGACATCCATGCTTCTGGCATTGAAATAGTTATCATCTATCCAGATACTTTTCAGAGCATAATTGCGCTCAAGGATCTGGTTTTTATGACGGCAAAGAAGCTCGAGAAGCTCCGATTCTTTCGTCGTAAGTCCTGTCTGCTGATCTCTGAAACTGAGCAATTGTCTTTTATTGTCAAATAAATACTCGCCTATATGATATAGTCCATCATCTTTGACTGTAACTGAACCGGCTGTTCTCCTGAAAACTGCTTCAATTCTGTACAGCAGTTCCTCCATTGAAAATGGTTTGGTAATATAATCATCTGCACCGGTTTTGAATCCTTCGATAATATTCTCTTCCAGATTTTTAGCAGTCAGAAAAATTATAGGAATTTTCTGATCAATATTTCGGATCGCCTTTGCAAGAGCCAGACCATCCATTTCCGGCATCATTATATCGAGAATACACAGGTCGAACGAGTCCGGCGAAAATGCTTCAAGGGCTGACTTGCCGGTAATAAACAGGGTTGTTTCATAGTTTTTTGCAGCAAGATAATTCCTTAATAATAAGCCAAGGTTGCTGTCATCTTCTGCAAGCAGGATTCTTTTATTCATTTTACTCTGTTTTGCGGGATGAATATTATAAATTCTGAACCTTTATTAATCTGACTTTCAACTTTTATAGTGCCATTATGGTCTTCCATTATCTTTTTAACGTAGCTTAGCCCAAGTCCGAATCCTTTAACATTATGGACATTACCTGAATGAACCCGGTAGAACTTGTCAAAGATCCTTTTAAGATTTTCTTTGCTGATCCCGATACCCTTATCTTCAATCGTTATTATAATACCCTTTTTGTTATTCCTTGTCGAAATTGAAATTTCGGGTTTATCAACCGAGTATTTGATAGCATTATCGATCAGATTTGAAATTGAATTAAGGAAATGAACCTCATCAACATGTGCAACCGGATGGGAAGCAAAGAGATCTTTGCTGATTTTGCCACTGCGGTTCTCAATCTGAAGAGTAAAATTATCAACTGCTTTGTTGATTATGTTATGAATATCCATTTCTGAAAGTGAGAGTTTGGTTCTCACTTTCTCAAAAATAGCCATCTGCAGTACTTTTTCGACCTGGTATTTCAGCCTCATGCTCTCATCGGAAATAACTTTTGCCAGGTGACCTATATTCTTGTTTTTATCAGGGATGGATTTATCAGCAATCATTTGCGAAGCAAGGGAAATTGTTGAGATAGGTGTTTTAAGTTCGTGCGTCATATTATTTATAAAGTCGTTTCTTATCTCCGACATCTTTTTCTGGCGGAAGATCACAATGAATGTACCAGTGGAGAGAACTATCAGCAGGAGTGTAAATATCAATGATAAAATAGCGAGTCTGCCGATATTCTCGTACTTATAATGTTTTTCCTGCAGACAATATAGGACAATCTGATTCTGGCTGGGGACCGGATCGTTCGGAAAAAGCTGGATAATAAATTTGTTGGTTCCGGGCTTATCTGTAAACCCGGGAGTGCTCCAGATGGTACCAAGCCGGCCTGATCTTATTGAAAATTGGTAATCGAGATGTATTCCTACATTATTAAGTGATAACCTCAGCAGTCCGTTTATTTTTTCAGGATCAATTCTTTCCCTGATATCAGGTGTAGTATGAAGTATTTTCTCCAAAATACTTTCAATGTAAATGATTTTGTTGCTTACATGTCCTGACAATCCGGCGGCAGTTATCTGTTCGGAAGGCTCAGTGATTTCTTCTTCCGGAATAGGGGAGATCTCTTTTGCAGAAATGTATATTTTCTGCCCTGCATATGTAATTAAAAGAGGATTATCGGGATTCTCCAGACTGTATGATTCCGACAGCTTTGAATCGGTCTTGTATCCCCTGAGCCTGTTGGCCAGCTGCGAACCGGCAGGTATATTTACGGTTACAGAATCAGATGACTCCGGATCAATTTCATCAATGATACGGTCGATAAGCTCCTGTGATTCGAGGTTAAGGACTACTGATTCAAGGGCTTTATTGGCATTGTAGCGGAATTGCTGATCAGTGATGGCAATAGCATTTCTGATCCAGTAAAACTGAATCATTATCAGGCCTGAAATTACCAGGGTAAAAAATATAGCCAGCAATACTATAATTTTGCGATTCATACAGTTACAAAAGTACTGGTATATATTGTATTAAATAATTCTTTAACGTTCTTTAACACCGGCGAAGCGCCGGAAATGAAAATTCTGCCTCATGATCGTGGCTAAAGGATAAAAAAAATTAACAAATCATTAAAATATTGTTAATTTTCATTTGCGCATGTAAAAACATTTTTTTATTTCAATAACCCTCCATATCTTTGTAATGGATTTGGCATGATATTTGATTTACACAAGATAGAGGTTTTTTTCATAGGTTAGGTTAGTTTTAGGGTTATCAAAAGTGAGCCGCCTCCCAGGCGGCTCTTCTTTTTAGAAACGATTCTTAAAACTTAAATAAGTAATTTCAGATTCTTGTCTTTCAAAGTTTCCAAATCAATATTGAAAACACCCGTTATTGAATCAATTTCCCTGATCTGAGATATAACCTGTTCCAGTCTGAAGTTTTTCGATGGATCCTGAATTATCAGCACAAAATCAATATTTTTAAGTTTTGTCAGAAGGAATTTCTTTTCTGAACGGTTAGATATTAGCTGGAAAACTGATTCAGAAACCCCGGAAGAGTCAGCAAATTTGCTGAATAAAAATTTGTTACTCTCATTATCCTGAAATTCAACAGGATCAGTGTTTTTTAAAGATATGCCGAGCTTTTTATTAAGTTTAAGTGAAAGTTTATAATCAGCATCAGGGGTCACAATTCCAAGTACAACAGGTTCGTCCTGTTCATTAACAGACAGATGGATCCTTTTTATTCTTCGTGAATTACTCATACCCGGTAATCTTGATTCTTAAAGTTACGAAAGAGAAAGATGCTAAAGATGATCTGCCTCTATTTCTTTAAGTTTTGCCCATGCTTTGCCAGCTGCTTCCTGTTCTGCTTCTTTCTTTGAAGCGCCCTGCCCCGTTCCGAATTCTTCCTTATTGATAATCAAAGTAGCTGAGAAAACCGATTTCTTTAGTTTGAAATCATACTCTTCCTTATATTCAAAGGTAAGATTACTTTTATGTTTCTGTATCCACTCAAAGACCAGGCTTTTATAATCGGTATCGGTTTCAATAATTGTATCAAGGTCGAGATATTTATTAAGTACCCTTTTGATAAAGAGATTCTTTGTTTTCTTAAACCCTTTATCAACGAATAATGCCCCAATAAGGGCTTCAAGAGCGTCTCCATAAATATTTCTGGTCGTATGGTTTGAGCTTACATTACTGACAAGGATCTTATCAATTCCCATTGCAACTGCCAGCTGGTTAAGTATTTCTCGGTTTACTATCCTTGACCGGATTTTAGTCATGAATCCTTCATTTGCTTCAGGGAATTTTTCAAAAAGGTAGTCTGAGAAAATGGCATCCAATACTGCATCTCCAAGGAATTCAAGTCTTTCGTTGTTTATTCTCTGGCCATCGGGAAGAGAAAATGAAGCGGAACGATGTATAAATGCAACTTCATAAATCCGCAGGTTAAAAGTGCGAAAGCCAATAATTTTTCTTAAGCGGGAAGCAAATTCCTGTCTATTGGCAACGTAAGTACCATTATTTTTTTTCAGGAAAAGGGACACTAAACCTCAGCTTTTTTTATTACGATAGAAGCATTATGGCCTCCGAAACCAAATGTATTACTGATGGCTACGTTTATTTTTCTTTTACTGGCAATGTTGGTGGTAAGATTCAGATTCTGATCGATTGCCGGATCAGGCACTTTAAAATTAATGGTTGGAGGAACAATGTCATTTACGACTGCCATTATAGCTGCAATTGCCTCAACAGCGCCTGCTGCACCGAGAAGATGACCTGTCATTGATTTGGTGGAGCTTATGTTTAATTTGAAGGCATGTTCCCCAAACACGTTTATAATAGCTTTTAATTCGGGAATATCACCAAGGGGAGTTGCAGTTCCATGCACATTTATATAGTCAATATCTTCCAATTTCAAGCAAGCGTCATTTACAGCAAGTTTCATAACATTGGCAGCTCCAACGCCGTCGGGATGCGGGGCAGTAAGATGGAATGCGTCGGCTGTCATTCCGGTTCCGACCAATTCAGCGTAAATTTTGGCACCTCTCGATTTTGCATGCTCATATTCTTCAATAATCAATGCTCCGGCGCCTTCGCCCATTACGAATCCGTCGCGGGTCCGGTCAAAAGGTCTTGAAGCAGTTTTATATTCTGCATTATTGATTGAGAGAGCCTGCATTGAATTAAAACCGCCAATCCCAGGTTCGTTGATAGCTGCTTCAGAGCCTCCTGATACAAAAATATCAGCTTTGCCCCAACGGATATAATTGACAGCATCTATTATTGCATTTGTTGAAGAAGCACAGGCAGATACAGTACAAAAATTTGGCCCGCTGAATCCGTATTTTATGGAAATTGAACCGGCAGCTATATCACCAATCATCTTAGGTATAAAAAAGGGGCTGAAACGCGGTGTTCCATCCCCTTCAACATACGATTTAATGGCATTATAAAAGGTTTCTATACCACCTATCCCGGATGCCCATATTACACCGACCCTGTTTTTATCTGTTTTGTCAAGGATCAGACCTGAATCAGCTATAGCTTCATCAGAAGCAATAAGGGCATACTGGGAAAACAGATCTAGTTTATTAGCCTCTTTTCTGTCAAAATATTTTCCTGAGTCATAGCCTTTTAATTCACATGCAAATTTGGTCTTGAACTTCTCTGTATTAAAACGGGTTATCAGATCTGACCCGCTTACACCATTTTTAAGTCCTTCCCAATATTCATGCAAATTATTTCCAACTGGAGTAATTGCTCCGAGCCCTGTAACTACGACTCTTCTCATAAACGGATTATTTTCAATGCAAAACTACTTTGCATTCTCCTCAATATACTTGATAGCATCACCTACTGTACTGATGCTTTCAGCCTGGTCATCAGGGATTCCTATATTGAACTCTTTTTCAAACTCCATGATTAACTCAACAGTATCAAGAGAGTCAGCTCCAAGGTCATTTGTGAAACTGGCTTCAGGAGTAACCTCAGCTTCGTCAACTCCAAGTTTATCAACTATGATCTCTTTTACTCTTGTGGCAATGTCGGACATAATTATAAATTTTAATTAATAATAATTTAAAACCATGCAAAGAAATATATTTGTACTATATTTTTCAAATGATTTTATGTTTTTCTTTATCCTGAAGGTTAAATTATTGATAATTAGAGAAATAATCTTACGGAGACATTGATGAATCAAATTTGAATATATAATGCTAATTATCATATAATGAGGAATATCGCTATTTTTGCATCCGGATCAGGGACCAATGCTGAAAATATTATTAAATACTTTTCGACCAGTAAAACGGCCATAGTAAGTCTGGTTCTATCAAATAAGCGTCAGGCATACGTTTTAAAACGTGCAGCAGCACTTAATGTACGATCGGTTTTTTTCGACCATAAGGAATTATACATGAAAGACAAAGTCCTGCGATACCTCTCAATGTATAAAATCGATTTTATTGTTCTGGCCGGGTTCCTGTGGCTGATTCCAGAGAATATCCTTGACCTTTATGATAAAAGGATAGTAAATATTCATCCAGCGTTATTGCCAGGATACGGCGGAAAAGGAATGTACGGTGAAAGAGTCCATGAAGCAGTGATAGCAAATCATGAAAAAGAATCAGGGATCACTATTCATTATGTAAACAAGTCATATGATGAAGGTGATATAATTTTTCAGACACGCTGCAGGGTTGACAGTAAAGATACGCCGGATTCTCTTGCGGCCAAAGTGCATTTACTTGAATATGAGTACTTCCCAAAGGTTATTGAAGAACTGGTGACAAAACTGCCGGATATGGGTTAAAAAGTGCCAAGCAGACCAAGTACCACACTCTTTGTCTTTTCGAATTTTATTTTATTTGATTCCGAAACAGGTTCCACAGGAGGAGCTTCGACTTTAAGGGGATCGACAGGAGAACCATTCATGTAAAACCTGAAATCGAGATGCGGACCTGTTGAGAGTCCGCTGCTCCCGACATAACCTATAATATCTCCCTGCTTAATGTAAACTCCAGGTGCTATTCCTGCGCCAAACCTGCTTAAATGCAGGTAAGCCGTTGAGTAGACGCTGTTGTGCACTATCCTTACCATTCTTCCTGATCCACCCTCGTAACTTGTCTGGGTCACACGTCCGTCGCCAATGGCATGAACAGGAGTCCCTACAGGTGCAGCATAATCAACACCGTGATGAGGCCTGCGAATGCGTAGAATTGGGTGAAATCTGCCTGAAGAAAAACGTGAACTGACTCTTGAAAACTGCAATGGCGCCTTGAGAAAGGCCTTTCGAAGTGAGTTCCCTTCACCATCGAAGTAGCTTTCCTTACCATCCTGAATAAAAGGTATAGCATATATTGTTGTACCTGATCCTGAAAACTGAGCTCCATATATTTTCCCCACGCCCAACGGTTTTTCATCAATCGACATTTCTTCATAAACAACTTTGAAGCTGTCACCTTTCTGTAAGCCAAAAAAATCGACGCTCCATGCAAAAATATCGGATAAGCCAACGACAATCGAAGGATGCAATCCTCCGTTAAGCATTGCATCCCAGAGGGAAGTTTCAATAGTTGCTGAAGCATATTTGATAACTCTTTTAATTTCCTTCCTGTAGGGAGTGATATTTAAAGAATCGTTAAAGCTGAAAACATAGCAGGTTGTCGGATCGTGTTCATAGACAAGATAACCGGCACGGGCAGTGCTGTCTTTTTTGCAGAAGAGGGTATAACTGTTGCCTGACCGGATCTTTCTGACATCAAATACGGTGGTTGAATTTCTGACCACCTTGTCAATCTCCTCCATAGTTATTCCATGTTCGAGAAGAATTTGAGAGAGAAATCCGTTTGGTTTAATATGTCCTGTCAGTAAATTAAATGAATCGGAAGGTATTCCATACATAAAGACTGTGGTATCAGCTTTATTTACAGTCGTGGAATCTGAAATTTCTGAAATGATTTGCGGGATATCCCTTAATGAATTTTTGCATGAAAATAATATCAGAATGAGAACCGGAAGATAAAAGAATTTGAGCCTCAATTGCATCACCAGATTATTGTTTACTACTTAATTACGACATTTACAATTTTATTCGGCACGACAATTACATTTGACGGAACAGATATACCGATCCATTTTGCTGACCTCTCATCTGAAAGCACCGATTTGATGATCTCGTCTTTGGGCATATCGACCGGAAGTTCGATTTTAAACCTCATTTTCCCGTTAAATGATACCGGGTATTCGAAAATATCCACCTTTAAATATTCTTCAATCACTTCTGGCCATTGTTCAAAAGCCAGCGTCTTATCATGTCCGAGTAGCTGCCAGAGTTCTTCAGCCAGATGCGGGGCAAAGGGAGAAAGAATCAAAGCAAAACTGCAGGCTGTATTTCTTGTAACCTTCCCTTTTTTATAGACGAGATTAAGAAAGATCATCATCTCCGAGATTGCCGTGTTAAACTTGAGGCTCTCAATATCGCCATCAACCTTTTTAATGGTTTTATGCAGGCCTTTCAGAATTTCAATATCCTCTGATCCTTTTGTTAAATTTTCAGGATTTGAAAAAAATCTGAATGCTCTTCCAAGAAAATTGAAGACTCCTTTTACATTCCTGTCATCCCATGGTTTCATTATATCAAGCGGACCCATGAACATTTCATACAGTCTGAGAGAATCTGCCCCGTATTTTTCGGTCACATCATCAGGATTTACGACATTTTTGAGCGACTTTGACATCTTTGCCACTATCTGCCTGACCTCAACCCCGTTCTCTATATTATAGAATTTACCGTCTTTTTCCTCGACCAGATCCGCCGGTATTTTTGCTCCGGTTTCATTTTCATAAGCAAAAGCCAGAATCATTCCCTGATTGTACAGTCTACTATATGGTTCATCAGTTGAAACAATTCCAAGATCGAACAGCACTTTGTGCCAGAAACGGCTGTAAAGCAGGTGAAGTACGGCATGTTCCGCACCACCGATATAAAGATCGATGGGCATCCAGTATTTTTCCTTTGCTTTGTCGAAGATCAGGCTGTCGTTATTTGCATCAATAAACCTGAGATAGTACCAGCACGATCCTGCCCACTGGGGCATTGTATTTGTTTCTCTCCTCCCTTTACGGCCGTTTTTATCAACTACATTTAACCAGGTGCCGGCATTAATAAGAGGTGATTCGCCTGTTTCACCGGGGATATATTTTTCAAGCTTCGGAAGTTCAAGAGGAAGCTCCTTCTCATCAAATACAGTGATCTCACCGTCATCCCAATGGATAACAGGAAATGGTTCTCCCCAGTACCGCTGCCTGCTGAACAGCCAGTCGCGAAGTTTGTAATTGATTTTTGCCTTGCCGAGGTTTTTGGACTCCAGCCATGCTATTATTTTTTCTATTCCTGCATCTTTATTCAGTCCGTTTATATCAATACCGGTTGATCTGTCGCAAGAATTTATGTATTTCCCGTCTTCAGTCCAGCATTCATTACCATCGATTATCCTTTTTCTCTGTTCAGGATCATCGACATCAGGATCCTGGATGCAGATTATCGGAAGGCTGAATTTCTGAGCAAATTCATAGTCCCTGGTATCATGTGCTGGAACAGCCATAATAGCGCCGGTTCCATAACCTGTCAGTACATAATCTGCAACCCAAATGGGTATTTTTTTATTATTTACAGGATTAACAGCATATCTTCCCGTAAATACGCCTGTTTTTTCCTTTGCAAGATCGGTTCTGTCGAGGTCCGATTTAAGAGAGGAAAGTCTGATATATTCATTAACCTGTTTTTTGCAATCACTGATTGTGATCTTTTCAACAAGCTGGTGTTCAGGGGCTATAACCATATATGTAGCTCCGAAAAGAGTATCAGGCCTTGTAGTGAATACAGTCAGGTCCGCATCCAGTCCATCAATTTTAAAATCGACCTCGGCACCTGTTGAGCGTCCAATCCAGTTTCTCTGCATTTCCTTAATGCCCTCAGGCCAGTTGAGATCATCTATCCCTTTAAGGAGCCTTTCTGCATAAAGAGGGATCCTTAACATCCACTGCTTCAGGTTCTTTTTCTCGACTATATTACCGCATTTTTCATGTGAGCCGTCATTCAGCACCTCCTCGTTCGCGCAAACTATGCGGCAGCTTGGACAATACCATACCAGTGCGTTATCGTAATATGCAAGCCTCTTTGAATCAATGTATTTCCTTATTTCAATATTTCCGGCACGAGATATATTTTCAGAAATTTCGAGTTCTGATACAGGTCTCCCTTTCTGCAGACCTTCATCAAACCAGGTGTTATATAGCTGAATAAAGATCCACTGGGTCCATCTGAAATATTTCGGATCTGTAGTATTTATTTCTTTTTCCCAGTCATAGCTGAGTCCGAGTTCCTTTATCTGTCTGCGAAAAGTATCGCAATTGTTTTTTGTTGTGATTGAAGGGTGTGTACCAGTCTGGATTGCATATTGTTCGGCAGGCAGGCCGAATGCATCCCATCCCATCGGATGAAGGACATTGAATCCGTTCATCCTTTTATGTCTGGCGTAAATATCAGTTGCCGTATAGCCCTCGGGGTGGCCGACATGGAGACCTGCGCCGGAAGGGTAGGGGAACATATCAAGAACGTAGCATTTTTTCGGATTAGTCAAATTTTCAGGTGTTTTGAAAGTTCTATTATCCTCCCAGTATTTTTGCCACTTCTTCTCGGTCTCTGCGAAATTGTATTCCATATTTGGTGAAAGTGTAGTAATTTGTTTTTAGAAGTCTTCAGCCTTCAGCCTTCAGCCTTTATTCTTTGGAGTGCGAAATTAGAAAATCTTTGGCAATATTCGCCAAGTTCATAGTCTAATCGGGTAGTCAGATATTGAAAAATAGTCGAATTAGTTGTAAAACCCGGCTAATGGTTATAATTTTGCCTGCATGAATCTGGTCCCGTAGTTCAATGGATAGAATGGCAGATTCCGGTTCTGTTGGTTGAGAGTTCGAGTCTCTCCGGGATCACTAGATCAAAACGCAATTATTATATGTACAGATAGTTGCGTTTTATTTTAATACTTGTTTCCCCACATTTTTACCACAATGATAAGAACTCAACGGAATCCTTACAAAAATATTAAACTCACATTCATATTCCGAAGTCTAATCTCGCATCTTCAGCTCCACCCTGATCCCAGGATGAATAGAATAATTCAAAGGCATCCTTTGAGCTATTTATATTTGGTCGGTCTGAAACTCTAACCTTTGGTCTATAGGTTAGTTTTACTTCGGAAATACTACAATCTATTGGGTTCATAGTTTGAAAAATTAACTGTTTATTAATTATTATTTGTAGTGAGTTTCTTCTTCGTGTCAGTTGCACACCTGAACAGAAGAATTAAAACACTTTCAATAAAATGCAGGGAAAAGGAATGATAGGAAGATTGCTATATAATAATATGAGAATATTACTCCAACAATCTTTGAAAATCATTTAAGAAACATAACAGACTTTAACCAGAAATTAACTTGTTATAATAAAGACATATATTAGTAGCAATAAGAATTAGTGTCGAGTTATGAAATAGCCTGAACTTATATTAGGCAAATTATTAAGGTAAAATTATCGTCAATAGTAATTCTCTCATAGTCATATTTATGTATATAATTTCTATGAAAATGTAATAAGGGTGTTTTTCTCACAAAAAAGAGATAGTATCCTCACTCTTACATTTCCAAAGATCATAAAACATGATGTTTTCAGCAGGCT
>Ga0315295_10003773_pt1 | contig 12878 bp, 11 predicted proteins | sample YL17G14_0_MG_FD_204453 | JGI IMG/M metagenome (GOLD analysis project Ga0315295, IMG submission 204453) | Sediment microbial communities from Yellowstone Lake, YNP, Wyoming, USA - YL17G14_0 | ecosystem: Environmental > Aquatic > Freshwater > Lake > Sediment | place: USA: Wyoming | collected... | reverse complement strand
CACAAAATCAACCCACAAATAGTGGGGGTGGTTATCCTCTTTACTCATCTCGACATAATAACGCTCATCTTTTTTTGGGTCTAAAATTTTCTGCACAAAACCCTGTTTTTTCATCTCTTCTTTCCACCAAATCACCTCTTTGTAGGGTACATAAAGATCTAAATCTTCGTGATTTCTCACTCTATACCTAACATGAATATCTGTAGCCCATCCCCCCCCAATAATTAATTTCTTTTTATTCTTTTTTGATAAATCCAGTAATCTAATTAACAACTCTTCGTGATCTTTATCCCGCAGGCTCTGTTTAAAAACATGTTTAATAACAGGTTTAATCGAGATTTTATGTTCATGAGCAAATTCCCAATCCCGCTGGTCATGCGCCGGCACACCCATGACTGCCCCGGTACCATAGCCTATGACGACGTAATCCGCCACCCAAACCGGAATTTTCTTTTCCGTGGCCGGATTAATGACGTAACCACCGGTAAAAACCCCTGTTTTTTCTCTTTCAGTAAACAATCGCTGAATTTCTGTTTTCTTTCGAGATATTTCGATATATTTTGATACTTTTTCTTTGTTTTCAGGCGAAGTTAATTTCTCCACCCACTCAGACTCTGGCGCCAAAACAAAGAAAGTCGCCCCAAAAATCGTATCCGGCCGGGTGGTGAAGGTAGGAATTACCGATTTAGAATTGTGAATTCGAAACTTTATCTCAGCACCTTCAGACTTGCCGATCCAGTTTTTTTGGGCAGTTTTGGTTCGTTCGGACCAATTTATTCTGTCCAAATTCTTGAGAAGTCTATCGGTATACTTAGTAATTTTAAAAAACCATTGCTCTAATTCTCGTTTCTTCACCTCATTGTCGCAACGCTCACACTTACCGGCAATCACTTGTTCATCAGAAAGAGTCGTCTTACAGGAAGGACACCAGTTAACTGAGGCTTTTCTCCTCTCCACCAAACCTTTTTTGTAAAGCTGAAGAAAAAGCCACTGGGTCCAGTGGTAATAATCAGGGTCATAGGTTTCTAAAGTGTTTTGCCAAGCATAAGCATTACCCGTGGCCTCTAATTGACGATAAAAATTCTTTTCTGTTTTTTTGGCTACCTCGGCTGGATGCTTCCCCAACTTAATGGCGTAATTCTCTGAATGAATACCAAAACCGTCTAAACCAATCGGTTCAAAAACATCAAAACCCTTCATTCTCTGGTATCTCCCATAAAGATCAGAACCGGTGAAAGCATACATATTCCCTACATGAAGGCCCTCTCCTGACGGATACGGAAACATCATCAGATTAAAAAAGGGTTTTTTCGCTTTCTCCAAATCAACTTCAAAAACGCCTTTCTCACGCCACTTTTTCTGCCACTTTTTCTCGATTTCTTCAGGATGATAATGTTTGGCCATCTCATTGATAATATCAAAAAACTATTGACAAAGGAATAATTATTTGTTTTACTGATAATAAGATGGAAGATTCGAAAAAATCATCCTCTTTAGAACAAAATAAGCCCGAATTTTCATTTATCAGTTTATTGATTGCTTTCTTATTAGTTGTTTCCCTTATCGTTTTCTTGCAATTTGCTGTTAGAGATATTACCAGAACTCTCTATGGGGAAAAACCTAGTCTATCAGACTTTTATGATCAAACAGGTCAGGGAGGTTACCAATACCAAGGCGTTTACTACAAAGAGTTTCAAGAAGCCCGAAGCGCCTTTGAAAAAGCAGAGTTGATTCCTTACGAAACTAAAGCTTTGGTGATAAATACTGTGATCAACGCTCCTTTGTTTCTCCTCGCCATTAGTTTACTTCTGTCATTAGGAAAACTCAAATCATCTTACAAACTCATCACCGGAACTTTCTTTATTGCCATGGTGATTAACATGTTTAGTCTTCTTAAAGACCTAGGCATTTATGTCTACAAAATCAATGAGCGCCTGGCCATCTATGGAATCTCCCTCTTTTTAATCATCATTTTTACTATTAGTGTTATCTTCGTTCAAGAAAAAATCAAATCGAAAACCACGGTTGAAACTGTCCAGTAACTTGCTTTCTTTTTTCCATTTAAGGTAAACTCTCTTTAATGGCCAAATTTCTGCTCCACTCGGCTTTTTTAATCCTGGCGGTGGTCCTGGTTTTTTTCTGGACGAGTTTCCCCGAACTCTCGGTCTATACTCTTCAATTAATCGCTCTTTTTGTTTTGGCCTACTTCATCAATCAATTCTACTTCCAGAGAAAGAAACTTCTTTTTTCCCGAACTAACCTGACGATTGATGCGGTCATCTTTACTTTAGTCATTCTCCTTCTAGTCGCTTCTACCGGTGGCCTGTCCTCACCTCTCTTTTTCCTGGTTTACTTTCTGATGTTTGGTTTAGCCCTGCTTTTTGAGCCCTTAATCACTTTTTCCCTCTCCCTGGCGATGGTCCTTTTTTTTCTTCTCACACCTTGCAAGGAGACTCCTTTACATTGCAAGGAGGCATCTTTACAAGAGGCTCTGCAGTTGCTCTCCCTTCTCCTCATCACCCCTTTGGCGATGTATTTTGGCCGCCAATATCTGCAAATCTTAAAAAGTGAAGAGAAAATCAAAATTCTCAAAGAGGAAACCCAAATTATCGAAAGCGAAATTGAAAAGGAAGAAACCGATATTCTCATGTGGTCTAGCTTGGAGCTCAAACGCGGTTTAACCGAGATTCTTCACCAAACTTCCGAGCTGCTGGCGGATCTTTCCCACCTGACTTTAAGGCAAAAGGAAAACATAAGCAAAATTAGGCAAACAGCTTCAACTTTACTGAAAACAGGTCAAAAATTAAAAGAAGAAGTTGACCAAACCACCGATGAAAATTAACGCTTGGTTGTTTTTAGTTTTTTTGTTTTTTCTCCTCACCGGTCCGGTTTTGGCCGTTCACCCGATGGAGTCAGACAACTTCAAAATTGACTGGCCGAACCTGAACATGGGCGCCGGTTTGCCTTCTTCAGACAATTATGGCCTGGGCGTAACCACCGGTCAAACAGCCCCCGGATTATATGAATCATTTGAAACGATCGGTTTCAAAGTCAGAGCCGGTTTTCAATACATCCACTCCTTGATTCCTTTCACCTTCACCATTGACAAAATCGCGGTGGACTTTGGCGTTCTCACCGTGGGAGTGGGCACGACCGACACGATTGGCTTAACCGTCAGTTGCGGTTCGGCCGGAGGCTATACCATCACTGCCCACGAAAATAACCCTTTAACTTCTTCAGCTGCTTCGACCATTGACGACACCACTTGTGATGCAGACGATTGTGACGAAGTTGATGCCGGCACTTGGACCTTAAGCACCACTTATGGCTTTGGTTACGGCATGAGCGGTACGGACGTGCCCGGTGAGTTCTCCGGGGGAAAATATAAACAATACGCTGACCTTTCCCTGCTTATACCAGAGACCCCGCAAGCGGTCATGACCGGCAGTAACGCCGGCCGAAACAAACAAGCAACGATGACGCTTAAGGTCAATGTTTCTGGTCTTCAAGCCGCCGGTGTCTACGAAAACATAATTATTTTTATCGCCACGCCCACTTACTGAAATGAAAAAAAGAAAATTATTGTGGTTAAGCTTGTTTTTTATCATCCTGTTACTCTTTCCCCAGTCTCTCCACGCCCAATCTCTTGGCCTGGGTATCTACCCGCCCCTTTTAGAAGTGACCATCATGCCCGGTAAAACCCTGACTCAGGTTTACTACTTGACCAACAGTGGCGAAGTCAATTTAACCATGACCAGCGCCCTTGTTGCCTTTGAACCCAGCGACGAAACCGGAGGGGTTAAAATAAGTGAGAACACGGAGAAACTCCAACCCCTTCAGTTCGGCTTTTTAAACGCTGATTTAAAATTAGGCCAAACTTTTTCTCTCCCGACCGGAAAAAAACAAGAAGCCGTTCTCATTATCAAAGTCCCGGAAAACGCCCCAGAAAAAGATTATTACGCCACTCTCCTTTTCCAAACCAACCCCCTGGCCAATTTGGGCGGCCAATCTGCCAGCCAAACCCAGACCAAAATCGGCAGTCATCTTCTTATTTCCGTCTCCCGCACCGGTGAGCCATTTCGAAAGGCCTCCATTGAACAATTCAATTTAAACAATTGTGCAAAGTTATGCATCATTGATTCTTTCAGTTCTCCCCAATTTCTGGTGCGGATTAAAAACAGCGGCCATTCTTTCTTCAAACCCTTGGGCAAAATCACTTTTCAAGGCTGGTTTAACCAAACAGAAACCCTTGACCTCCTCCCCCAAAACATCCTCTCGGATTCCACCCGAGAAATTCAATGCCAAAAAGAGGACCAGGTGGTGCCTTGCCAATCCGAATCAAAATTTCTTGTCGGGCTATTTAAGGCCAAACTAGAATTCGGTCTCGATGATTTTTCCGGTGATTACCAAAAGGAAATTCAATTTGTCGCTTTTCCGTTCAAACTTTGTTTCGGTCTTCTCATTTTGGGCCTTATTTTGGGTTTAATTAAAGCCAAATTAATGCTTGACAAGGACTAAAAAATTATACTACTGTTAAAACAGACAAATAATATGGGCTTAAACGGAAGTCAGTGGGCTCGAAGAGCGATTCTAGCTCTTTTTATTGCCTCTCTTTTTCTGGGCGTCTCTTTTTTATTTCCCTCAAAATTGGGCTCGGCCACCCTGACCGCGGCCAAGGACCAGTTGGGTAACGCCCGCCTTTCCTTCTCCTCTGCTCTGGAAGGCACTCACGTCGTCGGTCAGACAACCATCAACATTGATACCAGCAATTATCCTGATGAAAACACCAACCACCTTTTCCCCGGCGACACCGCCCACATCGGTTCTAATAATTATACCGTGGGCACAATTATAGACAGTGATACTTTTACCCTCACTTCTGGTTTGCTATCCGGAGACACCTCTGACGACACCAAAATTTATGTTGATCAAGATACCAATGCCATCCACACCATTTCTTTTACCACGGCGTCATTTGTGGCCAACGGGGCCATTCGGATTTTGGTGCCGGCCAATGCCAACAACACCAACAACAGCGACGGCAATCCGGATGCTGACGGTTTTGATTTAAATTCTGTGACGGCTGGTGATGTGACTTGCCCGGGAGACACCACCGGCTTTGACTTTGTTGCCGGCACGGCCACCGATGCCGGGACCAGTGGCTGGCACACTTTTGAATGCCGTTACTCCGGCAGTGGCAACACTTCAACGGCTTTATCGCTAACCATTGGCGTTACCCAAAAACTCCTCAATCCTGCTCCGGAATCAAGCCACGTCCAAGGAACGGCTGATGACTACACGATTACCATCAGGAACTTGAACAGTGCTTACTCGACCGTTGATGAAGTCAACGCCAAAGTGGTTTTGATTGAAGGCGTCCGGGTATCGGCCACGGTGGAATCCACTCTCTCTTTTTCAATTGCCGGCGTGTCGGCTGGTTCGACTAATTGCGGCACTAACGCCACCAGTGACGTGGTGACAACGGTCTATTCCGTTCCTTTTGGTTCCATCAGCAATTTTAACGCCTTTTATGACGCTGAGCAAAAATTAACGGTTTCTACTAATGCCAATGACGGCTATGAGGTGAGGATGTACGAGGACGATGAACTGGGTAAAGGTGGGGCTGACTCACCTTTCATTGCTGATACGCTGTGTGATACTGGTCCTTGCACCCATATAGCGCCTCAAGAATGGGTCACGCTGTCGATTAATGGCTTTGGTTATTCTTTACAAAACTCTAGCGGCACGGACTCCGAATTCGAGTGGGACGATACGACCCCAACCACGGGGTTTAAAGCCAAACAATTTCCCAACTACACCGAAGGTAGTACTCAATACACTGCCTCGGGCGCCGAAATCATGTCCTATAACGATCCTGTTGATGGCTCTAGCGTCTTTGTCTGCTACCGTTTAAAAGTTTCCGGTACCCAAGCAGCCGGTGATTATTACAACACGATTACTTACATCGCCACCCCCCAATTCTAAAATGAAAAAAAACCTGCCCATCTTTCTTTTCCTCATCACTTTAATTCTTTTCGCTACCAACGTCCGGGCTCAAGAGCAACGGACTTTAGTCGTCATCCCTCCCAAACTGGAATTAAGCGTCAAACCCGGAGAATCGGTCCAAGAGGTCATCAGGTACAAAAATCAAACTTCAGACACAGTGGAGGTGGCCGTCGGTATGAGCGACTTTCTGGTCAAAGACGTGAGCGGTACGGTAGAATTGGTTAATCCCGAAGAAGCCGGCGATTGGGCTTTGAGTCAGTGGCTGACTTTCAGCCCGACCAGCCTGACCATTCCCCCAGACGGTGAAGGCCGAGTCAATGTTTTCATTGCCGTGCCGGCTGACGCTCTCCCTGGTGGCCGTTACGCCAGCATTTACTTTACCTCTCCGGGAGCGGTCGTCGAAGGCCAAACCGGCACCAGTATCGCCACGGAAATCCGCAACCTGGTTCTCCTCCGGGTCGAAGGCCCGATTAATGAAGAAGCCCTGGTCCGCCGTTTCCAGACCCCCCGCTTCTCCGAGTTTGGCCCAATCCAATTCCTCACCGAAATCGCTAACCTCGGTGATTATCACATCCGACCCATCGGGTCCATTGAAATCAAAAACATCTTGGGCAAAACCGAAGCCAATCTTGAGCTTGAAGAAAGAAACATTTTTCCCACTTCTTCCCAGGAATATAAAAACACTTGGGAGAAAAAATGGCTTTTTGGCCGCTACCAAGCTACTTTGACTGCCACCTACGGAGAACAAAACCTGCCTTTAACCGCTACCATCTTCTTCTGGGTTTGGCCGATGAAATACACTCTGGCCGTTCTTGGCTTAATTGCCCTGTTTATCATTCTCCTTTTCCTCGTCAAAAAAATCAAAAACCGTCAGGAGATGAAAGCCGAAGTAGTTGAAGAAGAACTGGAAGAGGAGACTCCCGCTGAAGAGAAAAAGACACGAAAATAACATCTTCCCTGAACTTAAAGTCCAGGGTTTTCACCCCTAAGGGAAGATCTTTTACAGCTTCAATTCATCCGCCTGCTGAAGCAAACGGTTTTCTTGAAGCTTTTAATAAAAAGAAATTGCCAATTCTCCTAATTTCTTCTAAACTAAAAGTTATGAATAGATTTCTTCTTATGGTTTTAGTTTGTTTTGGCCTTCTTCCTTTTTCGTCTGTTTTAGCCGCCACGGAAACAACGAGCGTCACGGCCACGATTGTCGCACCTTCACCTTCACCCTTCCCCTCAATCCCGCCGGTAATTGACCTCATTCCTCCCACGGCCCCAATTCTTATCGCTCCGGAAAATAATGGGTTTATCAATGTTGACCGACCCAGTTTTATCTTTCTCAAATCGACTGACGACTCCGGCATTGCCAAGTATCAACTCTTTCTTGATGGCGTCCTTTTGATTGACAACCTGACCAGTGAACTAGCCACCATCGTGGTCACCGCCCCTAGGGCCTTAAGAGAGGGCCAACACACTTGGTATGTCAAGGCCTTTGATAACGCTGGTAACTACGCCTTCTCCTCCACTTGGCATTTCACCATTGACCTCACCCCGCCTTTTATCATCGTCACCGATATTGAAGAAGCCACCAATTTAAATTTCTCCTCGATTGACTTGACCACCATTCCCCCGGGAACAACGGTGACCACCCGTTCTCGCCGGCCCGCTTTCTTTGGCCGAGGTGAACCAGGCGCAACTCTCCAAATTAATCTCCAAGACAAAAAGAGTTACCAATTTAAAACCACGGTTGGCAGTGACGGCCGATTCGCCCTTATCCCGGACCAGGACCTGGCCAACGATACCTATGAAGTCACCCTGATCTCTTTTGACCAGGCCGGTAACACCGTTCTCTTGCCCACTTTTAAACTGATTGTCCAAGCACCCCCGAGATTTGTCATTCCCATTTGCTGGCTGATTATTCTCATCTTGCTTCTGATTATCGCCATCCTCACTTTCCTCTACCTTCGCGAAAGAAAACGCCACCAGAAACACCATCAAGAGCCATGACAAGGTCGCACCTTGTCAGTTTTTAGATTAGTTTTTGAGCCTTCTGCCGGACTATTTCAGGAAAATCCTCTGCCAACTTAAGAAGCTTTTTTGGGGAAAGTCCAGAAAGATCCAAATCTTCAGAATTAATGGTTGCCTTCCCCAAAGAAACAAAATAAAGCTGATCCAAAAGGGCTTTTTCAGGTTCAGCCAGAGCAATCTTATCGACAAACCGGTAGCCAAAAAAAAGTTCTTTTTTTAGCTTTCGATACTCCACTTCTCGTCCTCCCAGTCTAATTTTTTTTGACCTTCTAGAAGTCGCACAAGTCAAAGTATGAGGAATCTGGCTTAAAATTCCATATTTAGACAAAGCGCTTTCAAAAGAGATATAACAAGGCATGTAAAGGGCTACGGCAATCTCTTCAAGATTGTAATCACCAAGACCAGGCACGTAAACATCCCTTCCCAGTCTTCCCAAAACGCCTGTTTTCATAAAACGATTAATCGCCACCTTGGTCGCGGGCCTGCTTTGTCCGAGAATCGCCTGAATTTCCGCAACCGTATAGTAAAACTTATCAAATTCCTTCAACTTTTGCAAAAATTCCATTTGTCTCACTCTTCCTCCTTAAAAACCAGTTGCTCGACCAGATATCTTTCATTAAGAGGCAACAACCTATTCAATTCCATTTTAAGCTCTTTTAATGATAATTTATGCTTGGGAACCTCAAACTTTTCCCCTAATTGACTACTAATAAACCAAAGATCATAGAGATCCCTGCCCCTTTTCCTTGTTTTAATGGCCAATTGTTTATCTTTCTTTACCCTCAACAAGCTAGCCGTTTGACCAACGACCGCTACTGGGGTCACCTCGCTCGCAAAAGTCTTAACCAAATAATCAACTCCTTTTTTCCAATTAACCACTCTAGTGGAAATCTCAATTTTGATACTAAAAGCAAGGGGCAAAAATTCTTCTTTAACCTTGAACAAAGCAAAAAGGGTGTTTTTCTTTTTCCGAACATCGCCAATTTCTATATTTGGATAGCGGTTGCCTATTCCCCGAATGATTTTAGTGAATTTCCTGGAGTCAACTTTTTTCAAAACGGAAAAATCAAGATCGTCGGAAAAACGAGGCGAACCATAAGCCAGTCTCAAAGCCGTTCCCCCTTTAAAAACGAGATTGGGGCCAAAGCTACTACCAAACAAGTCCCTCAAAATGAAAAGTTCATATTCTTCACGAGCCACTTGTTCAGGAGAAATTTGGAGTTTTTTAGCCAATGCCCCTGCTTTAGTCTTTTCCATAATAATTAACAATTATGTTAACTAACTTGTTCTAACTTGTCAAGCCCTAATTTATCCAGCCTTCAGCCAGCTTCGGAAAAAGGAGAAACTGTCAAAAAAGGCCAATGAAAATCAAGCTGAAGGCAGAAAAGAATAAAGACTAGAGGATAAACTAAAATAAAAGTCGTAAAATAATCAAATGTCCTTCAATCTTCCTCAACCACAAGACTTTGGGGCTTAAATAAGAGCCAAAAGAAAGATAAACGACTTCTAGCAAACAAGAGACAGAGCCGCCAAATAAAACTTTTAACTAAATCTTCTAGGTCAGTGACAATTCCGGCAGATTTTTCTTTAATTCAAAAGCCAATTTAATTTAAAAAAACCTTCACTTAAAAAAATTCATGACAAAAGCCACTTTTATGCCTGAATTAATATAGGTTTTAAAGCAAGGATAAACACTCAAATATATCAAAAAGTATCAAAGAGACAAAAGGTTAAAATTATTTAATAATGAGCATATATGATATTAAATGATTGTTTAATTTGATTATTTTGCGTTAATTTATGCTTGTGTTAACTTCAATGAAAACTAAAAATCGACAAATTTAATCGCCATTTTCTACCTAGTCTAACTAGGTCAAATTAGATAGAAATTGACTCTTGACAAGGTTTTTCGAACCTTATTATAGTAGAACTCAAGGTATAATTTAGTATAATCTCGTCTAATTTAAAGCTAAATCAAATTTGCGGAAAATGTCAAAATATAATCAAGACTACAATCTACCAAAATCACAAAAATCAACTTCAGCGGTTGAATTTTTAATTGCTTTATTAATTTTTGCCAGCGCTTTCCTCTGGCTTTTTCTTTAACCATGAATCTGCCCGAACTTTTTCGCCTTTATCTAGAATCAGAGAAATTCAATCCAGTGACGGTGAGAAATTACGTCGCTGATCTCAATCACTTCCTCAATTGGCTGGCGGTCAAAACCGGGATTAAATCTCAAGTTGCCGGCAAGGCTATTTTCGGTCTTCTTACCCAGGAAACGATTGAGGAATATAAAACGGATTTGGCTCAAAAAAAAGCTTCTCAAGCCACCATTAACCGCTGTCTGTCGGCCTTGAGAAAATTTGGTCAATTTGGCCAAGTTCACGGCTGGATAGCAGAAAATCAAGTCGCCTTGGTCAGCAATCTCCCCTCTTCTCAACCTTCAATCAAGGAAAAAGTCTTAACTGAATTTCAAAAACAGCTGGAAAAGGAAAAAGTGAGCCGACTAACGATCAAAAACTATCTTTCCGATTTGAGGCACTTTCTTAATTGGTTGGAATTAGCAACGTAGCTTAACAATCAGCGCGGGCCGCCGCAGCAAATTTTGGAGGGGAACCAAAGTTTTGCCTTTTTTTCCGTTAAAAACGGAAAAAGGTAGCCCGCGTTTTGATTATACCTCCCCCCTGTTCGGATAATCAACTGGTTGAATAGAACACTTTGGTCAAAGCGAGAAAAAGAGCCTTTTTTACTCTTTTTAACACAAAAACAAGAGAAAAATCATGGCAAAAAAACAAATTTTGAAATTAAACGGCAAGGCGGTTGTTTTTATTGATTGGGCCAATATCTACGGCTGGAAAAAAGCTTTGAAAAAACCAATCGAACCTAAAACACTCTATAAATACTTAAAAATTTATCCTGAAATTAAATCAATTAATTTCTACTACGGAAAAGACAAAAACAAAAAATCTAGAGAATTTCTTGGACAAATCAAAATAATCGGCTACAAGCTAACAACAAAACCAGTCAAATACATTGTGGTTGGTAAAGTCGCGGGTACCATCATTCGCAAAAGAAAATGTGACTTTGATATGGAAATCTGCATGGCAACTTACTCCCATCTGGAAAAAGGTTTTGAAACCTTCATTTTTTTCAGTGGTGATGGTGATTTTGAATCACTCTATAGGCACTTAATTAAAAATAAAAAGCAAGTAGTTGTTATCTATGAAAAAGGCCATTTAGGAAGAGAAATTTGGATGATAAAAAAAGGATTGTTCAAAACAAGATTGACTTACTTAAAAATTAACAAAAAATAATCCCCTGATCAAAGATCAGGGGCGCGATTAGCTGAATTCTAACAAAAAATAATTAACTTGTCAACTAACAAAATGGAAGACTTATTAAAACAAATTAATCCAAAGAAAATAGAGGAATACCGCCGTCATCTAGAGGGATTGGCTTTGGCCGAATCCACGATCAAACGCCGCCTCTCCTCCCTGAGAAAATTCACCAACTGGGCGGAAAAAGAAGGTTATCTTCAGAAAGAACCAATCAAAAAAGCCAAAATTGAAAGACCCTCTTTCAGTTTTCTCCCCAACCGATTCCGGCCCACTCTCCCCACTCTTCCTTATCTAACAAAAGCATACGAAACATATAGTTCTATATCAATAACGAAATATCTTCATTACGCCATTCTGATTATCTTCTGTGTTGGTTTAGGGATGAGTCTTTACAATCAACTCACCGGACCAAAAGCGGAACTGGCCGAAGCCTACCCTTCCACCCTAAAAACTCCCAAGCGTTATCTTTCTTTTCAGGGACGTTTGACTGACTCGTCCAATAACCCCATCTCCCCAATCACCAATTTTGTTTTTAAACTCTATGATGAAGTCGGAACTGGCACACCCCCCATTGGTGGAATCCAGCTCTGGACATCAGGCGACTGCTCGGTTGACCCTGATGAAGACGGTATCTTTTCGGTCCTTTTAGGCAAAGATTGTGGTTTAGAGATAGACGAGACCGTTTTTTCCGTAAACCCCCAAGTTTGGTTGCAAATCACCGTTGGTACCGACCCGTATGACGAAATCCTATCTCCAAGGATACAGATTGCTACTGTAGGATATGCTTTGAGTGCGGAAACTCTTCAAGGTTTTCCTCCGGGAACGGCCGTCAGTAACATTCCCTACATTGACAGTGCCGGCGACATCACCATTGCCGCCGCCAATCCCTCCATCATTTCCTCCTCCGGCACCTTTGGCATTGAAGGCCAAGCCCTGTCCATCACCACCGCCGCCGGCGGCAACATTATCCTTGCTCCAGGCGACACGGGCGTTCTTAATATCGAGCTCTCTGGCACCACCGGCAACCAAATGAGAGTGACCGATGCAAATATAACCAGTGGCACCCTGATTTCCGGTTATGCCGGCACGGGCGCCACCGGTTTTGACCTGATCAATCTTTCTGTGGGCAGCACGGAAACAACCAAATTCAAGGTCAGTGCCTTAGGCAACGCCTTCATTGCCGGCAATTTAGGCATCGGGACGACTAACCCAGGCGCTTACAAACTTAACGTCACTGGTGGTGATGCCTATATTGGCGGGGCTTTAACCACCACCGGGAACATCACTTCTACTAATGGTTTACTGGCCGTCCTAGGCAGCGGCAACAATCTGATTTCCGGCAACCTGGGCATCGGCGCCACCAATCCGAGCTACAAACTGAATGTCGTTGGCGCCGGTTATTTCACCACTAACCTGGGGGTGGGCGCGACCACGAGCACGGCCACCTTGTCGGTCAGCGGCGCTTTCTTGGACACCAACGGCCAACCCGGCACCAGCAACCAGCTCCTTTCTTC